>Ga0335396_10007405_pt1 | contig 10526 bp, 8 predicted proteins | sample FRY02_FD_205743 | JGI IMG/M metagenome (GOLD analysis project Ga0335396, IMG submission 205743) | Freshwater microbial communities from Lake Fryxell liftoff mats and glacier meltwater in Antarctica - FRY-02 (spades assembly) (version 2) | ecosystem: Environmental > Aquatic > Freshwater > Ice >... | reverse complement strand
CAAACTCCGCTCCCCCACATAACTGACCCCCGCCCCGACCGCCAACTTCTCCGTGGCCTCCCAACGCACGTGGCCATCCACCACCTGATCCGGCACCCCGTTCAACGACCTCTGCAAATACGTATAGGCCACCCCATAGGCCACCGCCCCTCCACACCCTTCCCCGGCCACCTCCACTTCCAATCCGTTCGCATTCCCCTTCCCCGCCGCATTCATCCCCGGCGCCCCGAACGGATCCACGATCAAATCCTCCACCTCGTTCTCAAACCAGGTCATCCTAACAAGAATATCATCGCCAATCTCCTGCTCAATCCCCACATCCCATCCCTCCGACCGCTCCGGCCCCAACAACGGATTCCCGGGATCAAACGGACCGCCATTCAACTCCAACAAACTCGGCGTCCGAAACGCCGTCCCGTAACTGCCCCGCAACGTCGTCCCACTCCGCGCCATCCGATACGCCACCGCCCCCCGCCACGTGAACTCATCCCCATAGCTGTCATATTCCTCCCAACGCCCACCCCCCGTCAGCGTCAACCCCTCACAGATTTCCCACACATGGTTCCCATAGAACCCATACTGGCCCCCCTCCCCCGGAAATGAAAAATCCCGGGCGAACTCGGTGTGCTCATACAGCGCCCCAAAGGTGGTCAGATGCGCGTCGCCACTCTGCCACTCATTCTCCCACACCACGCTGTACTTCTCCGCGTCCGTCGCAAAAGTCGAGGGCTCCCCGTAATCATACGCTTCCTGATACCCCCCCAGCGTCAGCCGCGAGGTCCAATCCGGATGCACCAACACCTCCCCATACAGCGTCCCCAGGGTGTAATCCGTGAAGTTCTCCCCCCCGAAGGAATCATGATACTCCGCATCCCCCCCGCGCACCGTCATCCCCACCGTCACCGCATCGCTCACCGCGTCATCCAGCCGCAGCGCATACGAATTCTGCCGATGAAACAAGTCGGTCGCCCCCCCCTGCGGATCGTTGTCGGTCTGCTCCCAACCGCCATGCAGCGCATAGGACAGCTTCCCGATCTCCCCACTCGACGATACCCCCGCCCGCCGCGACCCAAACGATCCTCCCTCAAACCCAAGGCGCGTCACCGGATTCCCCGCCCCCCGCGCCGTGCGGATCGAAACCACTCCCCCGATCGACTCCCCGCCATAGAGCGCACTCTGCGGACCCCGCAGCACCTCGATCGTTCCCACCCCGTCCAATAGGGCGTTCCCCAAAAAATTTCCGGACACCACCGAGGAGTCGCTCAGGCGAATCCCGTCCACCTGCAAATGGCTTTGCGCCGTCCCCGTCCCGCGCAAAAAGAGCGAACTGATCGATCCACGCTGACCGCCGACCGACTCCGAAAACACCCCCGGCGATCGCCGCAACGCCTCCTCCAACGTATTGATCCCCTCCGCCTGCAACTCCACCGCATCCAGCACGGTCACCGAGTTCCCCACTTGCTCCCTCGGCGTCATCGCACGATTCGCGGTGACCACCGTTTCAGGAACAGACTCCACCGCGAGGAGGGATCCCCCCTGCAGTGCCAACACACAGAACGCGCCGACAATGGACGCTGATTTCGCTTTTTTCATTTCCATCGCTTGTGCGACCCGATCTCCGCGGGTCATGACAAACAACTCTCTCAGGCTGGTGCTCTGACTCGAAACCGGGACGAGGCACCTTCGCCTCCTCCCAACTCCTTATAGTGGCGGGACCGCTCCGGAATCACTGCCTGCGCAGCTGCACCGGATTCCCCATCTATTTCCTGCCCGTGCCACGGGCCTCCCGAAAAAGGCTCCGGCTTTCCCGGAACCCCGACACTCCACCACATCCACTCCCTCCCCTCAACCCTTTTCTCCTCCCATCCCCCCCCCAACCTTGAAGCCTGACCTGGTGGTCCGACCGGAATGCCACCGTCTCCAAGCGAGGGCCGTGCGGGAATCCTTGCAACATCAACTACTCTCCCTTCACCGGGCGAGCTCCCGGAGGTGGACCTCGACCGACCGCGCCAGCGCGTCAAGATCGTAGCCGCCCTCCAGCGTGGACACCACCCGTCCCTTGGCGTGCTTCTCCGCAGCGCTGACAATCCAGCGGGTCACCCAGGCGAAGTCTTCTTCATCGAGCTGCAGGCCCCCGAGCGGATCGTCCCGGTGGGCGTCGAAACCCGCGGAAATGAAAATCAACTGGGGCCGGTGCTTCTCGATCGCGGGCGTCCAATCCCGCTCGATCGCAGCGCGAAAGGCCTCGCTCCCCGTGCCCGCCGGCAGGGGCGTGTTCACGATGTGATCCCGCTTCACGTCGTGGTAGCGGTGCGGGTAGAAGGGATGCTGGAAACTCGAACAGACGAGCACCTCCGGCCGGTCCTGGAACATCTCCACCGTGCCGTTCCCATGATGGACGTCGAAATCGAGCACCGCCACGCGGTCGATGCCCGGCGTCTCCAGGGCCGCGGCCGCGCCGACCGCAACATGGTTGAAAAAGCAGAAACCCATCGCCGCGTCGCTCTCGGCGTGGTGCCCGGGCGGGCGCATCGCACAGAACACGCGCCGCGCCTCCCCCCGCGTCAGCAACGCCACGGCCTCCTCGAGAGCACCGGACGCCAGTCGCGCCGCACGCAGGGTGCCCGGGGACATCGCGGTGTCGCCATCAAGCGCAACCAGCCCCTCCCCGGGGCTCGAGGCGAAGAGGTGATCGAGGTAGTCCGCCTCGTGGACGTGTTCGAGGGCCTCGCGGCTGACCAGGGGCGGCTCGCGGACATCCCAACCCTCAAGGGCCTTCCTCTCCCGAAGTTGGCGCATGATCGCCTGGCGCCGTTCCGGACGCTCCGGATGACCAGGGTGCATGCGGTGGGCGTCGCAATCGTCGTGCGTGAACAGGATCGGCTTCATGAAAGTAAGTGGGATTTCTGAATCAGGGCCAGCGCAATGGCGCCGACCTGCCAACTATTCCCCACCACTCTTGTCCGAACAACACATCAATTCCACGAAGGCCGTTTCCGCCGAACCCCATCCGCCACGAGGTCCGCCACAATCCCAGATCGACCGCCCCGGCCACCTCACGCCGCACCTTCCACCGTCCTTCAACGAGTCCAGCTCCGCACCCTTCGGATTCTCCTCACTTCCGCTCCCACAGGTCCCCCTCTTCCAACACCCCCTTCGCTCCCTGCCCATCCAACCACCCCTTCGCCCCCGCCTCATTCTTCAGATAGCTATCCCAAAAGGCCGTGCTCAACGCGATGATCGCCCGATGGTGATTCAGATTCCGGTGCTCCCGCCCCAGGATGGTCCGGTCCGAAAACGCCATGTGCTCCCCATCGTTCAACACCAGCTCATACTTCCCCCCCGGCGGCAGGGCCGGATACACCTTCCGCCGGTCCTCCGCCGTCGTCCGCCCGATCGAACTGCTGTCCTTCGTCCCCGTCATCAACATCCACGGGATCTTCACCTTCCCAAAGGCCGCCTCCGGAGTCCCCCAGGCCGGCAGGCTCGGACTCATCGCCAGCGCCGCATCGATCCGCCCCTCCGTGTACTTCGCGCCCCCCGGGAAACCTCCCTGCCCACTCACCGCCTGTGTCGTCACCGCCCCAAACGAATGCCCGCTCATCCCCACCCGCGTCAAATCCATCTTCCCATGCAACCAATGCCCCTCTTCCCCCTCCCACTTCTCCAACTGATCCAACACCGCCGTCACATCCGCAAACCTCGCCAGCGCGTTCTCCACATTCGCGGCCTCCTTCAACTTCGCAAACCGTCCCCCGCCCTTCGCCTCCTTCCACACCGCCTCGTCGCTCCCCGCATGCTGCATCGCCACCACCACATAGCCCCGCGCCGCCCAATGCCGCCCCACATACCCGTTGTTCTCCCGCGATCCCCCCAGCCCATGACTGAACAGCACCACCGGCAACGCCTTCGTCGCCTTCGCATCGTAATACACCCGCAACGGAATCTCCCGCCCCCGCTTCCCATCCACCATTTCCACATCTTTCTCTTCCACCGTCACCCCCTCCGGCAACTCCATCGGGTCATAGCCCTCCTTTAGCGTCAACCCCATCGCCACCGGCACCAACCCCATCATCAAAGAAATCACTATCGCCCTCACCCCCAATCCAACCCCACCACCCCTCCAAAGTTGCACCAAAACCAGCCCCTCTCCCCCTCTCCCTCACTTCCTCATTTCCTCATTTCCTCACTTCCTCACTTCCTCACTTCCTCACTTCCTCACTTCCTCACTTCCTCACTTCCTCACTCCCCCTCCTCCTCAAACACCGCCTTCAACTCCTCCTGCACCCCGTCATTCCCCGAAGACCGGTTGTTCTCAAAACGATTCAGCGAAGCCTTCCGATCCACCATGATCCCCGCCTTCCCGTTCTTTGTCACGGTGTTGTTCGCGATCTCCACCCGCGTCTGCGCATCCTTCACCACGATCCCGCCCAACAAATTCCCCAACACCTCGTTCCCCACCACTTCCCCCGCACTCTGATTAGCCACCAAAACCCCCAACTCCCGGTTTGTCTCGCTGGTGCAACTCTCCACCCGCGACAGCACCCCCGACGACATCAGCACCACCCCCGTCAAACCATTGCTCGTGAAACGCGACTTCCGCACCGTCACCCCGCCCCCGTTCCACGCATCCACCCCGTGCTGCAAATTCTGATCAAAGCGGCTCTCCATCACCGTCGCCCTGCTGCCTTCCCCATATATCGCCAGCCCGTCCCAACCACACTTGCTCACCCGCACACTCTGCATCCCCGCCTTCCCGCCATTGATCACCGCGATCCCGTGCCCCGATCCATTCTCCACCCATACATCCTCAAAAATCGCCTCCCCCCCATCCACCGTCATCACCGGAAAGCGCTCCTCATCAAGTGAAATCCCCGCCTGCCGCACCGTCAACGAAGCCACCCGGATCTCCTTCACCCCCGCCCCCACCAACAACGCACTGCCCTGCTCCGCCGGCGACTCGATGATCGTCTTGCCCGGCCCCGCCCCTTCCAGATCCACCCCCGCCGGGAGGATCAAACTCTCCACAAACACTCCCTCTCCCACCCGCACCTGATCCTGCGGCCGCACCTCCGCCAAGGCCGCCCCAATCGTCACATAATCCTCCGGCACCCGCAGGATCCGCGCATGGGAGGAAATCTTCTCGTAGAGCGCCTCATACTCCGGCTCCCGCGCCAAACGCAGCGCATCCCGCAACAGATCCAGCGCCTCCTCCGAATACTCGCCGTCATCCAATGCCAGCGCCTTCTGATACTGCTGCCGCGCCTGCACCTTCCGCTCCTCCATCAACCGCACCCCGTCCTCCGACAACTTCCGCAACTGCGGCAAGTCCACATGCCCCGGATCCAACGCCGCCAACTCCTCCGAACATTTCGCCAACTCCCCCCACTGCTCCTCCCGGATCGCATCCTCCGCCGCCTCCCGGACCTTCAACACCCGGTCCTTGAACCGCCCCTCCTTGATCCGCTCCCGAAACTCCGCAAGCTTCTCGTGCCGCGGATCCATCTCCTCGATCTCCGCCAGGGTGTCCTCCGCCGATTTCCAACTCCGCGCCTCGATCGCCGCCTGCGCCGTCCCCGCCAGAAACCCCATCTGCTGCCGACGCTCCTCCTCCTTGCCCTCCGCGATCACCTTCTTCCCATCCTTTGCCAAGGTCGAGTCCGGATCGATCTGCAACAACTCCGCGTAAACCTCCTCCGCTTCCGGCCAGCGCCGCTTCTCCACCGCTATGGTCCCCGTCGCCAACAAGCGCTGCACCCGTTGGTCCAGTTCCGCCTGCCGCTGCTCCGCAGCCCATTGGTTGGCCCGCCATCCCGCATACACCAGCGCCCCGATCACCAACAACGAAAACACCAGCAACACCGCCGTCCAAGTCCGTCGACCCGAGGGATGCCGCGACTTTTCCGTCTCCACCACCCGCAAGGCCTCGTTCAGCAACGCCAACTCCTGCCAATAGCTCACCCGCAATACCTCACTTTCCGCCCCCTCGATCAACTCCGCCAATCTCTGCTCCGCCTGCCGGAATGCCGGAAAATGCGGGGCAATGACGTCACCTTCACGAAACCCGAGCACCTGAACGGCCTCGGGGTAGGTCATCTCGCGCTGAAGTCGTACCGTGCTCACCCGACGAAGTTCTGAACGATTGGGATGCGCCTTCCAATCCCAAAAGCTTTCGATGTGACCCGAAGTGCCGGCGCCGCCTGCTGCCGCTTCCACTCGTTCAGGTCCACCCGCCTCTGAATCCAGCGCACCGTTTGCTCCTCAAACCCATGATCCTTGATGATATCCTCCCCCGAAATCTGCTTTTCCACGTAAAGCTCCAGAATCGCATCCAGCACCTCGTAGGGCGGCAAGGTGTCCTGATCCTTCTGATCCGGCCTCAATTCCGCGCTCGGCGGCTTGTCAATCGTCTCCCAGGGGATGAGCTCCTCCCGCCGGTTGATCCACCGCGCCAGGTCATAAACCCGCACCTTCGGCAGGTCGCTGATCACCGCCAGCCCCCCGCACATGTCCCCGTAAATCGTGCAATACCCCACCGCCAACTCACTCTTGTTGCCCGTCGTCAGGAGCAGGTAGTTGAACTTGTTCGACAGCGCCATCAGGTAGATCGCCCGCACCCGCGCCTGCATGTTCTCCTCCGTCACATCCTCCCCCATCCCCTCGAAGAGCGGTGCCATCGCCCCCTTCACCGACTCAAAGGTCTCCCGAATCGGCACCGTGTCACAGCGAATCCCCAGATTCGCCGCCAGCGCCACGGAATCACGCACACTCCCCTCCGACGAATAGCGACTCGGCATGGTCATCCCATGCACGTTCTCCGCCCCCAAGGCCTCCGCCGCCAGCACCGCCGTCAGCGCGGAATCTATCCCTCCGCTCAACCCCAGACACGCTTTCTGAAATCCACACTTGTGCGCGTAGTCCCGCAACCCCAGCACCAGCGCATCGTAAATTTGCTCCTCCTCGCACAGATCCTCCACCGCCTTCTTCTTCGGCGCATCCAAATCGACCACCGCCACCTCCTCCACAAAGCCGTTCATCTGCATCCACGCCTCCCCCTCCGGGCCCATCACCAGCGAGTGCCCGTCAAAGATCAGCTGATCATTCCCCGCCACCGCGTTGCAGTAAACCAACGGCACCCCGAACTCCTTCGCCACCGCCCCCAGCAACTCCCGCCGCATCGCCGGCTTGCCGACATGAAACGGCGAGGCGCTCAGATTGATCAACACGTCCATCCCCGCCTCCTTCAACTGCTCCGCCGGATCCCGCTCATACAACGGCCGCTCCAAAAAGTCCTCCGTCCATAGATCCTCGCAGATCGTCACCCCCAGCCGCACCCCGTTCCACACCACCGGCACGCATTCCTCGCTCGGCTCGAAATAACGCCGCTCATCAAAGACATCATAGGTCGGCAGCAGCATCTTGAAGACCTTCGCCACCACCCTGCCGTCCTGTAGCAGCGCCACCGCATTGCGAAACGGCTTCCCGGGTCTCTTCGAGTCGTTGTGATCGATATACCCCACCAGCAGCGGCACCTCCCCCACCTCGCTGGCGATGTAGTCCAGCGCCTGCAGACACTTCGGCACAAACTGCGTCTTGAAGACCAGATCCCGCGGCGGATATCCCACCAGCGACATCTCCGGCGTCACCACCAGGTCCGCCCCCTTGTCCAACGCCTCGCGGTAGGCATTCAGAATGCCTTTCGCGTTCTTCGGAAAGTCCCCCACCGTGGCGTTCAGCTGTGCGATTCCTATCTTCATTTCCTGCGCTTCCCCTACCAAAGCCCGTATTTCTCAAATGCCAAGGCATACCAGCCCATCAGAAAATTCCCCACCCCGTGCATCACCACACAGGCCAGCAGACTCTTCGTCCGCACCGCCACGAAATACATCAACGTCCCCCACACCACCGCCCCCGCATGGTCCTCCGGTTGGTGAACCACCACCACCAGCGCCGTCACGATCACATAGCTCCGCCACGACGCCTCCCCGAACGGCACCTTCCAATAGTCCCCGTCCGGCTTCAGCACGATCCGCATCAGAAATCCCCGCCACAGCAATTCCTCCACCAACGCCACCACCACCACGGCCCGCAAAAACCGAAACACCGTCGCCGTCCACCACCCCGCCGCACTCTCAAAGATCCCCGGATCAAACCCCTCCCGCCGCGGCATCACTCCCAACCGCTTCAACCAACCCGTCGGCGCCTCCGTCAATCCCATCCACTCATAGGCCTGCGTCGGCAGGATCCATAGCCCGATCCCCACCACCCCCATCACCGCCCCAAACAACACCTTCCCCCTCGACCACTGCAGATCATACTGCTTCCGCCAAAAAAACAACGCCCCCCCCGCCACCAGCGTCTGCAACGGATAAATCCAATGCTCCGGACTGCTCCGCCACCACGGCAAAAATTCGTGCTTCCGGAAGACCGACTCCATCGAACCGGTCACCAGCAGCAACACCCCGCCCACCAACATGAACAGGACCATCGGCACCACATGGGCCAGGGTCCGATCATCGCGCAGCTTGCTCACATTCATCTCGCTCGCTTCGGCCTCCTCCCGCCGTTCTTAACCCAAGGTCGCAATATATTTCTCGATCCGGTCCGCCGCTTCCTGCAGCTGATCAAACGCCGTCGCATAACAACACCGCAGGAATCCCTGCCCACTCGGCCCAAAGGCGTCACCCGGCACCGCCGCCACACTCTGCGCCTCCAATAGCCCCATCGCAAAGTCCTTGCTGCTCAACCCGAACTTCCGCACGTCCGGAAACACGTAGAACGCCCCACCCGGCAGGTGACAGTCGATCCCCATCTCGTTCAGCCGCCGCACGAAAAAGTCCCGCCGCTCGTGATAGCTCTCCTTCATCCTCTGCATCGGCTCCGCTCCCCGCTCCAGCGCCTCGATCGCCGCCGCCTGACTGGTGATCGGCGCACAGAGCATCGCATACTGGTGGATCTTCATCATCGCCTCGATCAACGGCGACGGCGCACAGGCATAGCCCAACCGGAATCCCGTCATCGCAAAGGCCTTCGAAAAGCCGTGCAACAAAATCGTCCGCTCCCGCATCCCCGGCAGGCTCGCGATCGAAACATGCTTCTCATCGTCGTAGCGCAACTCGCTGTAGATCTCATCGGTGATGCAAATCAGGTCATGCTCAATGCACAACTTCGCGATCCCCGCCAGATCCTCGTTCGAGGCCACCGCCCCGGTCGGATTGGTCGGAAAGTTCAACAGCAACACCCGCGACTTTGGCGTGATGGCCTTCCCCAATTCCTCCGCCTTCAACGAAAATCCGTCCCGCTTGTGCGTCGCCACCGCCACCGCCACCCCGTGCGCCATCACCACGCTCGGCATGTAGGACACATAGCACGGCTCGTGATACAACACCTCGTCCCCCGGATTGATCAATGCCCGCAACGCAATGTCCAGCGCCTCCGACACCCCCACCGTCACCAGCACCTCGCTGGCCGGATCATACTCCACATCGAAAAAGCCCTTCACGTACCCCCCGATCAACTTTCGCAGCGACAGCAGCCCCAGATTCGAGGTGTAACTGGTCTGCCCCTTTTCCAACGAATGAATCGCCGCCTCCCGGATGTTCCAGGGCGTCGCAAAATCCGGCTCCCCCACCCCCAGCGAAATCACGTCGTCCCGACCCAGCACAAGTTCAAAAAAATCACGAATCCCCGAACGGGGAATCGCGGCGACCTGGCGTGCTATGCGTTGTGAGTAGTCCATCACTTCATGGTCCGGGTTCGGGAGCGCCTCGGGGCCAGCGGATCCCCTCCGCTCCACCTGCACTCCGGGTTCCATCACGCCGATACCGGAAGCCGCTCCGGATCATCCTCCCCGTTGAAATCAAACCCCGTCTCCTTGTAGGTCTTCAGCCGGAAATGCGTCGCCGTGGAGATCACCCCCTCCATCGAGCTCAGCTTCTCGGAAACAAACCGCGCCACCTCCATCAACCCCTCGCCCTCCACCACCAGCAGCAGGTCGTAGCCCCCGCTCAGCAGATAGCAACTCGCCACCTGATCGAATTTCGCGATCCGCCGCGCCATGCGGTCAAAGCCCCCACCCTTCTCCGGCGTCACCCGCACCTCGATGAAGGCCGACACCTTCTGATCCCCCGCCGGCTCCGGATTCACCACCGCCTGATAACCGAGGATCGTCCCGTCCGCCTCCCACCCCGCGATCCGCCTCTCCACCTCGTCCTCCGCCAGGGAAAGGCGCTCCGCCAGTTGAGCCACCGTGAGGCGGCCATTGCTGCGAAGCATCTGCAAAAGTGGATCTATCGACATGAGGCCGCGTTCCTACACCCTCCCGCCCCCCCTAGCAAGCCCCGCCCGCCCCCCAATGCCCCGCCTCCCTCCCCCAACCCCGCCTCCCCAACGTCGTGCAATTTTCCAACCAAACATGTTCGGCTTGGTGATTCCTGAACTGGTCATGGCCCTCAATGAAAGCGGGGCCCTTTCCCGCCGAGCCTACCTCCTGAAAATTTCCAACCGACAATTTCCAAATAAATTTC
>Ga0335396_10007402_pt1 | contig 10532 bp, 8 predicted proteins | sample FRY02_FD_205743 | JGI IMG/M metagenome (GOLD analysis project Ga0335396, IMG submission 205743) | Freshwater microbial communities from Lake Fryxell liftoff mats and glacier meltwater in Antarctica - FRY-02 (spades assembly) (version 2) | ecosystem: Environmental > Aquatic > Freshwater > Ice >... | reverse complement strand
CACCTGGTTACATGCCGCCGGTGGCGCAAGGCTGGGCAAACCCAGGACCTCCCCAACATCCGCCCCCGCCTATGCAGTGGGGTATGGGTGGTGGAGGTCCAAGTCCTCCGCGCACCATTGCAGGTGTGCCTCCCGCCGCGGCTGCGGCATGGCCCTCTGGAGGCGACGGAGGGTGGAACAGCAGTGGCGGTGGAGCAAGAGTTGCTGGCGGTTCAGCACAAGCACCTCACCTGCCAGTGTACCAGGCGCCTCCGCCAGGCTACCTGCCTCTGTATGCCAACATGAGCATGCCGCCTCCTCCCGCCAACATGGGCATGGGCATGGGCATGGGCATTCAACTGCCTTCCAACATGGGCATGCCGCCGCCTCCTGCCAATATGGGTATGGCCATGCCGCCACCTCCCAATCAACCGCCTGCCTGGGGACCACAATGAAGACTGTGCTCAAGTGCTGGGCAAAGAGATGCCAATGAATTGATGTTGATGGTCATGTCCACAGGGTTCATGTTCTAAGAGATGCCAAAGAGTTGATTTTCATGTCCATAGGGTTTATGTACTCAAGAGATGCCAAAGAGATGATTTGCTCAAGTGCTGGATAGAGAGATGTGTTGTCCGCCCAAAGAGATGCCATGCGCTGCCCGCGCAGGTGTTCCTGTGACGAGCAAGTGTTACTCGTGACACGAGCATGTCACTCGCAAGTCTCACTCGTGACATGTCCTGGGTGTGCCAGTGTCCAATGGTACACCTCAAGAGAGGGTCAGAGAGGCTGATGAGGATGGAAGTGAATTGTGAGGTTGGGCTGGGAGTGAGAGGTTGGGCAGGGAGTCAATGCCCCAAGAGGCCAAGAGGCTCCTGGAGGTTGGGCCTGAAGTCACTGCGCCACAGGCGAGGGCCTGGTGACGTGGTCTTGTTGAGACCTCGTCTTGTTGTGTCGCCTCCAGTCCATTTTTTGCATTTGTTGGAGGGCAGCGCGCAAGGCAGCACCTTGCAGCCAAACACTTGATAAATCAAGCTCGAAATAAATGCCCGGATCTCAAATACCCCATTCCTTCAATTTGTCGATTTTTTTTTGGTGTGTTTGACCGTCAAATATGTCGCGTCATGTGTACTTTTTTGGACTGTGCTTTTCAAAAGTTTCCCCGTTTTTTTTGCAGGTTGAGACACAGCGACTCGACCAAAAATGGAGACAATTGTGAATTTTTTTTTTGAATTTAAAAAATTCAGCCAGACAAAAAAGAAAGAAAAATTTCCAAATCCGACCGCTCAAAACGTCCTAAAATTGCAAGTTACAGTGTGAGAACCATTGAAAGCCCAAAATTCGTGACAAAACACCTACGACAGACCCAATCAAAACATGATTCAGAATAAACCAGATGTTCGCGGGAAAGTACCCATATTCACGCTCCACCGCACAACTCTGATAGAGATAATATACATTGAGACAAGGGCACATAACAGACATCTTAAAACAGAAACAAATGTGAGATTTTTTTTTGGTGATGGTTGTGCAGACATTTTTTCCCATGTCCTCAGGTTCACCCCCTCGCCAGGAAATGCTGATTTCCGGACCACCCTCTGTCCAGGAAATTCTGATCCTCAGGAAATACTGATCCGCAGGAAACACCCATCCGGGATAGATACAGCCAAATTTGCCAGGTATGGCGACCGTGCTGTTCGATTCTGGACGTGGATCGAGAAACCACTGGCACGAGTATTTTTGAAACGAGACCATATTGCCAAACATGACTGAAAGAAGATGATTTCGAGTTTCCCGCGCAAAATGGCGAACACGAATAAAATGTTCGCACGAGATTCGATTCGCTAGACGATCGGACGCACGGCTGTCTTATCCTACCCTAACCGGCGGGCACCAACTGTGCATCACAAGACAGGGCGACCCAGCGCTGCGACTTCTCACGAATCGCGGCCGGGAAAACAATCTTTTTGCACCTTCGCTTTCCCCCACTGAGACTCACCTCGACCTGAGGTAGGACAGATAACTCGGAAGACAGGACTTGGTAGTCATGGGATAATATCCTAATACCAGCACAAGATGCTACATAACGACGCGGCGCAGCCACGACCCGACAAGAAGCCGGCCTCGGCGCCAGAGGCGTCACAAAAACCACCACGGGCACAAGGACGAGCAAACATCAAGATCCAGACCCTCCAGCGCATAAGTAGCCGACCCGGAGACACAACCGCTGCAAACCTGACGGACGGAAACATGGACACACCGCACATCATCCACATCCATGGGAGCCACAGCCCGCCGCCACGATTGGACCCTACGCCCCATGTAACCAAATCCACACTACAGCAACCACATAGCCCAACAAAAAGTATGCGTCTAAAGCCCAAACTCCTGACCCGGCTTGCACGATACCATCCCTTCGGGGAAGGACACGAACAAACCCGCTCTGTCCCCGGACTCGAGCAGGGAACAGGACAAGGACAACTGCCCCGTTTTGCGACTGAGGACCTGCAGGAAAATTCGGCCGAGCAAAAATCGCCACGGTCACAAGGACGAGCAAATGTCAGGATTCCAACCCTCAAGCGCACAAGTAGCCGACCCGGAGACACAAACGCTGTAAGCTAGACGGACGGGAACAAGGACACAACGCACATCATCCACATCCATGCCAGACACAGCCCGCCATCTCGATCGGACCTTACGACCCATTACATAAATTCAACACTGCAGTAACCATATGGCCCGACAAAAATTATCCGGCAAAAGTCCAAGCTCCGGACCCGGCTTGCATGATACCATCCCTTCGGGGAAGGACACGAGCAAGCCCAGCCAGTTGTCGCACTTGACCAGGGGACAGAGTCAGGGCAGATGCCACAACATGCGATTGAGGACCTGTAGTGACCTCAGGCTGCACCGAAGTTAACCAAACTACGTCCTCTGCGACCGGTATACAGAGGCAGGAGCAATTGTTGGAGAAATGCGTCACACACGCTACGGACACGGCTACGCTTTAAGTGATGAAGTCAAAACTGCCCAACCCGGAGTCCTTGAACCTACGACAGCAGTAACACAGGACAACGAGCCAGAACCAACCCTGACACCAGCCGAACAATACGTTCTAAAAAAACGCCAACGAAGGCAAGCTAGGGATAAAGTACAGGTCAAGAGTAACACGGCCTGCTTTGCTCTTGGTACACCTATCTTGGTGGAAATACTTGGAAAGGCGAGCTGGAAACCAATCTACCTATTAGAAAAGGGCGACATAGTAGTCCAAACGCTTCCCTCGGGAAAAATTGAAGACTTGACTGGTGCCTTGAGGACTCCAATCGAGACAGTATGTACATTCGACTGCCCGACAGGAAGGATCGACATCGTTCGGATAGGAGACTCCATTATCACAGTACACCACCACATCCAAACAACGGATGGCTGGATGACGGCCCGACAGGCTGCCGACATGGGCGATGGGAACTTTCTGACCAACTGTGCACTCCCGAGAGTTTACAACCTTTGTCTGGAAGGAGGCGGAAACATCCTCATCAACACCACTGCAACCCGACAGAGTGTATTGACATTAACCATGGCGGCAACGATGGGTTGCCGCTTTGATCCGGCAGTCGACCCCCAGCACACAGACTCCTTCACTTACCCAGATGACATCCGAATCCGATTGGGCCAGATTAAGGGAATGCAGCGTGGACGTAAACACTATTTCGCCCACGAAGTGCAGACCCTCCCCAATGGAGAAATTCACATTAAGTCCATAAGAATCGACCCCCCCACCTCTGAGAAAATACGACCTGGAACAACCCTCTTGCCCTCCTGGCACCATGTGACCATCCCACAGCAGAGTATTTTGGCTCCTAGAAGGCCCGCACATCTTGAGTCAGGCACGGCAAGCGCCATGGGCAAGAAGGAGAACAGGCGTAAACCCGACAAGGGGCCCCCAGGCCACCCCAATACACCCCACTTGGTTATTAAGACCTTCCACCGCCCGCTGGAAGAGTCTCTTTGTGATCAACATGAAGCTAAGAAAGACTGGCCTACAACAAGTGGCACCACAGTAGTGCAATCACTTCCTTCGGGAAACATTGAGGATTTATGGGGGGCCACGGTGACGACCATCGAGACATTATGCCAATTCGAGCGCCCGACAGGCGGGATCGACTTGGTCCAGATGGAATAGGCCTATATCACTGCGCACCACCACATCCAAACAGATGACGGATGGATGACAGCCCGCCAGACTGCGGACAGGGGCCATGACACACTCTTGTCCGACCATGTGTACCCGAAATTATATAGCCTTCGTCTTGTGGGAGGCGGCAATATTATCATTAACACTTCTGCAGGCCCAGATAATGCACCGACACAGATCGAGGCGGCAACCATGGGATATCGCTTTGCGTCATCAGCCGACCCCCCACACAAAATCTTCCCCACCTACCCTCTGCAGGAGGCCTGCCCAAGGGAAGGTCGGGCTGTCCAGGCTAAATCAAGCTATTGTCATGTTGCCCAACGCCACTTTAAGGGTATGCCAGGTTGGCCAACCTCACAATCAGCACCTTTGGCCCCCAAGACAACCGCGCAAATTGAGTCAAAAACTGTCACCGCGAGGGTTGCGAGGGAGCACAAGGGCGAACCCAATATTGGATCCATGGGTCTCCCAGACACACCCCAATTGGATCCTAGGACAGGGCAGCGACTGTCGGAGGAGTATGGCGGCGATCTCGATACAGTTTTGATGGTAGCGGACACGCTGAGGCCCGAAGGACCCCTGCAAATACGTGGGGAAACCATGTCTGGGGACGGGCTTGTGCGCGTTGATGACATTTGCTGTGCATACCCCGAGATGCAGGCCACCAAAGATCTGGTCCTAGGGAAAAACAGGTCGAAAGCGGATTTACACTCTTCAAGGGATAAGGCGGCCGCCACAGATCTTCGTCACGCCAATATGCCGGCAACCCACCTTATTATGGAGGGGAAACCCTCACCAACCCCCACTTTACAGACATGTGGCACACATTCCGCACACTTGGCCCTCAGTGCCAGCGTACTTGCCCCTCTGCAGAAGAGGATATTGGCTCCTGCGACGATCCCACAACCTAAGACTGACACGGAAATTGAACACCCATCCACGATCAATCAAGAAACCGGTGTAAAATCCCCCAAACCCTACCATAACCCCACCCGCGGAATCCAGCCGGAAATTCATCTCCAGACCCCGACAGGGGAGTGCGTACCAGGGCATGAAGTACAATGGGAACTTAACCCATATGCAAGGGTCTGTGGCGATACCTCAGGACTCATGGGAATTGTGCCGGGCCACTATTACTTCGGGGCCAGCACTACAGCGATAACCCTCTGCACCCTTGTAAAAACCGACCTCCGCTCGCAGTTCTACCAAACTCCCCCTACAAGAGAGTCAAGTCCTACATTGCAACCGTTATGGTCACTAGGCAAAGGAAAAATCATAAATAGCCAGAAGCGTTTTGCTTCCCGTCGTCAAGCCCTTGAGGCAAGAGAAAATGCGATGAACGTGGCGACTAGCCCCTTGGTTACAACTTCCTCGTCTACCCCCAGCCAAAACCGAGGGAGACCCAAAACAGACGACAACATTCAACGGGAATCTAGGGCCCAGGAACCCATCAACAAAGAGACAGCAGTCCCCCTGAAAGATAATGACCTCTTCTATAAAAACGGTAACCCCAACCCCCCCCCGACAGGGCGACTCTTAATTCGAGGCCTGACTAGTAAAGAAAGGAGACATCCAGGAGGGAAGCAAAAGGACAGACGGCGTGACCGACGTCGTGGATCACTGGCCGAGGTTCTCAAGAAAATCAACCCTGAGATTGCCGAGAGGACAAACGCGGTAGATGACCCCATCCAAACTCTCAATCCTACTCGCGACAGATTCTCGTTCCTTAAATACGCCGTTGGGAGTAAAAGCAGAGAAACCCATATGGGACTCATCTACAAAACGCACCACCTTGAGGACGCAAGCTCCGAACCCCATACCCAACACATGGCCATGTTACCAAAAGAGCAACCCGTTGAGCTTCAGACGGAAATTTGAGCTGCCTGCTTCGAACCGAACACGGCCCTCCTCTTACAAGACCCTCTGAGCCATTCCACGTACGACCCTAGCACAACTCTATCTCGCCCCATTGGATCACTGAGATAGGGAGATACAGTTCTAGCCGAGAAACACGGACCTGACGGACGGGGCAATTTTTTTATTTAGCTACAGTCACCTGCGTGATGCTCTTTGAGATCCCTCAAGACGAAGATCCGGAAGCCAATCAAATTATCCAAGTAAACACGTTATCGACTGGGTTGGGATTCACACTCACAAAACACCACCACATTCGAAAACACGGCCGGATTCACCAAAACGCGCGGGGCCGGTGGCAGCTCACCAAACAAGCAGGGAACCTGGAATGGAAGGTCGCCTCAGACCTGGACCGAAATCCAACCCGCTCCCGTAACCTCCACAAAACACCCGTAACAAGGGTGTTCAACCTCGTACTAGATCTACCGGGCAATGTAGTCATCCTAACGCCCAGCAACGAGTTATATATCTCAGCCTCCCTTGGCTATCATATGAGATATGGAAAAAACACAGAGTACAGCTCAACACTGGCGGGGGGCATGCCGGTCTATACGCGAAGGGATGCCACACATCTACAAGGTCTCCCAGAATTTTCCCGAGGTATCATACATTGGGGGAAGGGAGCGGTCACTCAAACCATTGACGGCCGCCACACATTCAATAGAAACAAGGCAATACGCCGAGGCCGCAATCTCTTCCATGACCAACCCACTGAAACCCTCAGTAACATTATGGAAACCCTACCAACCACGGAAGAAAATATGCGACTGCTGCAGGGATGGAAACAGGTCAGCAGAGGTTGGAAACACCACATCAACTCCTACACGGGCCCCGACAATCATTGGCAGCGCAACCTCAGAACGGAGATTTGGGATCTGTGACAGTCCTTGTACCGACGAGCAGTGGCTATGGTTCAGAATGAAAGTATCGACTTATACCTCCTCGGACCACGCGCAGAGATCACGATACTAACCAATGACCTATCCACGGCCTTGGAAACATTTAGCTTCAGTAGGGCTCTTGTGGGAGGAGTGGCACTGATCATTTCCACGCTGACACGGCCCAACGACCATTTCAGAGAAACGTTAGGACCAAACGTCCCCATGACGACTAACTCCCTCATACACGAACGCAACACAATCCAATCACTTTTCGCTGCGGGCCTATTAAATCATGGGCTGGCACCAACACCCTGGCACTCCAGCAGAACAGGACACTGGGATATTCCATCAGGGGCCCCAGAAGAAAATCACTTTGATATCCTGCCACGTTTACAGAACTACCCAGACCCGGCCCCCTCCAGGACAGAGGCCCAACGCCGAGAACACGACATCCTCCCAATCCTCCAAAACCCGGCCTTACCCAGGACGGAGGCCCAACGCCGTGGACTCGACATCCTCCAAATCCTTCAAACCCTCCTGAACATAGGCAACCCCACCGAAAATGCATCGGACGACCTCCCCCTATCAGCCCACGAAATATGGGATCTGCAAAAACACCACAGATCCCTCATCTCCCATCTTTATGTGTTTTTTCCAATTTTGTTCTTGACACGCCACAGGAGCCCTATCGAGCTAAACTAGGCCGCGTGGGCCGCACCCTCCTGATCAAACTCCTTTCTCTCCGCCGTAGCCGTGATGTCGCGCGCCCAGACTCGATCCACGCACAATTTTTTGGACATCTATGGACTAGCCCAGTCCCGGGCCGTAAGATGAAGGCCTCTTCACAAGCAGCAGACTGGGCGGACACATTGAGTATTTATATCCACCCGATTGGTACGCTGGCCAAGAATTTCGGCCACCAGGGGAACAAAATGATGCAGGAGAGTCCCTGATAGACCTGGAGCACCAAGCACTGATCGACGAAGACAGCCAAAGACTTGGCCTGACACTTCTTGACCTCCTCAATACTGAGCCCGAGACAAACCCCGCATGAAAAGGCTTCATGTTAGCTTGGTCTTTTTCCGGAGACCTGCTCACCTCCCTCACCCACGCAATCACAAATCCACTTGCAGACGAATTAAATATCGTAAGCCTACAGGGATTGGAGAGCCTATACAGGGAATTTTTGGAGGTGGAACAAGGAATGCGGGATGGACCAGCGGTGCAAACCATGATTACACTGCTTATCTCCGAGGAATTGCTGTCGAAGGTGTTGGAAAAGACACGCCTGTACAGCCAAGAGGAGGGGTGCCAACTAAACACGAACACAGCCGCCCTCCTATTAACACTCAGCCTGAGAGCACAAACAATGGATGCAAGAATACGAATGGAGCTCAGCCGTGTCATACATATACTCAGCGGAGGATGGACCGAACAGATACAAGACCTCCTCACAGGCTGGCTCGAAGATGCACTATTTAGATTCCCATGGATCTGGCCCACCGTAAGAAAGGCCAAGACAATACCCCTACTTATGACCAGGATGGAATTCACCTGCCACGTGTTTCAAAACAAACCTTCGAACTTGCTATTCGGCCTACGGGCAACTGATGTCCTCTGTCACTTATGTCAGGATCCCAGCCATTGCAGCGATATTCTCAACATTGGGACCCACTCCCTCCTGCAAACGGTCAACAATGCTCGACTTATGCAAATGGTCCGACCCGACAAGGAAGACTTCGTCGGGAGTCTAGCTCAAGACATCCAATTCGCCATCATGGCATGTATTAAACTCATGACCGTACCGAGACCACAGGCTGACCCTCCACATGGGACCCTTAGGACCCCTCCGTTGGGCTGGAATGTTGAGACAACATGGAACTGGATCCTCCAAACCATGTTGGCCTTAAAATCCCTACGCGCACAATATCGCCCGAACAGAACAAGAATCAACCACGGCACGGGGCTCTACACCCTCCACCACTTCATGATGATGGAGGCTCACCTGACCACTCAACAGAAGGAGAATGCCTGGCTTCTTCTTGGACGGGAGGAATTACCCGATCTGTATGCCCATCTCATATGTGCCCACCTTCACGATTCAGAGGGAAATGCTGTAATTGGCATGACAGCTGTCCTAGAAGGCCACACACAAGCGGTGTCCCGGATCAGTAGAGACCAGACAACAAAAGACGAAATCATCTACCTGAGTCTCACCCTCCTTGACATGATGTGTCCACGTGGCTGGAAACGGGATAAGGAGGCAACAGACGATATGCCGAGATGGATACATGAGAGTCCAGTCTTGTTTGGATGCCTCTGTCCCTAGGTCCTCCTTGGACATATGGTCTTCAACAAATGAACACATATCGAAATCATGTCCGCCCGAGTTTTCGTCGTCCATATTCATCATAGATAGTCCCATTCTCCATCCATATACCTCGCACTGTGGGATGCCGTGCACGTCATGTGTCTTAGAATTCCAGGCCCCACGAGGTTGAAGTCGGAGCCAGTGTGAGCCATGTTGAGGGTGGTGCCATGGTGTGTATCCTTGCATGGTGAGTATCGCGTGTACTGACGGTTGCCGTCTCCGCAGTGCGGGGGGTAATCGCCATGTGGTTTCCATTTCAGCTCTGTTTCGTGTTTGTGTCCAGGTGCCCGAATCTATCGCACTGCCTGGGAATTTGACCTGGAAGTCCAGGGTCCCCCCTTGAGTAGATGTGACCATACCAGCCACCCAGGTGATCGCCCCATATTCATCCTCGATCTCAATTCCCTTCTCTAGTACTAGCTTGCTTAAACCCCTTTCCTCATCATATCCATAAAGTTCCAGGAGGTCGTCGTATTCCAAGTCTTCGCCTGGTTATTCTCCTGGCGAGTGTGCGTTTGGATCGTCGCAGAGCCCCCTTTTCACCGTGGGTCTGTATTCAGGGTGGGAAGAAAACGGCCTCTCGGGAAGTAGTCTCCCATCTCCATTGTCGACCACCGGGTCGTAGGTGATAATATTTGTTGTGGTCCTCGGAATCTGAACCGCGCATTTCTCTTTCTAGATGTGTCTAATCAATTTTTGCATGTAGGTGAGGCGTGGGAACAACTCTCGTTCAAATAACAAGACGAAAGGAACAAGCTGTTTTCCAATCGGGTGTGCCCCGAATTGTTGAAGTGGTCTGTCTGGGAGATATCCCTGGGTGACTAGATTGAGAAGTGCAATCTGTTCGCATCCCTCCAGGATGTGGGAAGTTGATGAGCAAGAAGTAGAGCACACTCTCTCCCTCAACAACTACCCCCAGGAAGGGAATGGGGATGCTCCTTACCACCACTGGGTTTTGCTTGAGGAGGTGAAAGAGTGAAATACATTGGGAGGATTTTTGTATGTGGTTTGTAGTACATTTTATATCATTTGCTTCTTCGTGTGCTCAGATTGGAGTTTGAAACTGTGTGTGTGAGCTAGGTCAGTCAAGAAACTCGTGCTGGTGCTGAAATTCTTAAGAAACTGGCTTAAGAAAATCGTGCTGGCCTGAAATCTCTGTTTTCTTAATGGTCATCCATCACTGTATATATACATA
>Ga0335396_10007396_pt1 | contig 10534 bp, 10 predicted proteins | sample FRY02_FD_205743 | JGI IMG/M metagenome (GOLD analysis project Ga0335396, IMG submission 205743) | Freshwater microbial communities from Lake Fryxell liftoff mats and glacier meltwater in Antarctica - FRY-02 (spades assembly) (version 2) | ecosystem: Environmental > Aquatic > Freshwater > Ice >... | reverse complement strand
TCATCATCAATAAAGGAAAGCTTGTAGCAGACCAGTTGGTTGGCGCAGGCGGTTCCAGTTTGAAGAAACAAGTTGTTCTTGTAGAATTTGACTCTGAAATAGATGTTTCGCAATTTGAAAGCATCGCATCCGTAGATTCCATTGTAAAACTCAAGGACGGGAAGTATCAATTTGTTGGAAAACAGGATGCCGACCTCCGAAAAGATGTCTCACGAAAGGCGCAGGAATTAGACGTTCTTGTGCTTGGAATGACGGTTATAGACCAGAAACTTGAAGATGTTTTTCAAGAACTTACTTCAAAACGATAAACATCAGGTAATTCTTCAAATTATGAACGACTAAAGTTTTTACCTTGCGCCTCGAAAAACGAATTTATTACTTTGTTAGGATAACACTTACTATATAATGGCATATTTATTTACATCAGAATCAGTTTCCGAAGGTCACCCAGATAAGGTTGCAGACCAAATTTCGGATGCAATGCTTGACGAATTTTTGAAGCACGATCCGAATTCGAAGGTTGCTTGCGAAACGTTTTGCACCACAGGTCTTGTAGTTGTTGGAGGAGAGATTTCGTCTCAGGGAGAAGGAAAAGTAAAGGTTGATACCATTGTGCGAGATACCGTGAAGAGGATTGGATACACAAAGGCGTCATATAAGTTTGATTCTGAAAGCTGTGCAGTGCTATCTGCTATGCACGAGCAATCTAGCGACATTCGGCAAGGAGTAGAAGAGGGCAAAGGTCTTCATACAGAGCAAGGTGCTGGTGATCAAGGTATGATGTTCGGATTTGCTACCAATGAAACGGAAAGCCAAATTCCAATTACACTCGAGCTATCTCACCTCATCCTGAAGGAAATGGCCACCATCCGTAAGGAAGGAAAGGTGATGCAATATCTTGGGCCAGACAGTAAATCGCAGGTAACGGTAGAATACAACGATCGTGGCAAACCAGTTTCTGTTCACACCATTGTAGTTTCAACACAGCATGACGATTTTGATGAGGAGAAAAAGATGCTCGCTCAGATTAAAAAGGATGTTCAGGAAATCGTATTGAAACGAGTGCTCAAGAAACTTCCAGTTTATTCAAGAAGATTGTTCGGTCGTGGATGGCAAGACCGTGTTATTCTTCATGTTAATCCAACAGGGAAATTTGTAATTGGTGGGCCACACGGTGATGTTGGTTTGACTGGAAGAAAAATCATTGTCGATACGTACGGGGGTAGAGGTGCTCATGGAGGTGGTGCGTTCTCAGGAAAGGATTCTTCCAAAGTGGACAGAAGTGCGGCCTACGCTGCCCGTCACGTGGCCAACAATCTTGTTGCCGCAGGGGTTTGCGATCAAGTGTTGGTACAGGTTGCGTATGCAATTGGAGTTGCAGATCCAGTAAGTCTTTATGTAAATACATACAAGACATCTGATATTTGGGTAGATGGTAAGAAAATGAGCGATGGCGAAATTTCAAAAAAAGTATCGAAGCTGTTTGATATGCGCCCAGCCGCTATTGTAGCTCGTTTTGGTCTTAAAAACCCTGTGTTTTCAGAGACTGCTGCTTACGGTCATTTTGGCCGTGCCAGCGAAACCAAAGAGGTTGAAGTCTATTACAAAGGAGAAGGCGTAACTGAGCGAGATGGTAAACTTTACAAGCAGGTTGAAACCTTTGCTTGGGAAAAACTGGATAAGGTTGAAGAGATAGTGAAGGAATTTAAACTTGAGGAGCGCGTTGCCCTTCCAAAGGTGGAATACTAGAATAAAAGGTAGCATTAGAAACAAAAAAGGGTCAGATAAATCTGACCCTTTTTTGTGCTTCAACAATTATTTCTGCCTCATATAAATCTCAATCGGAACTCCGTTGAAATTGAAATGCTCACGCAATTTGTTCTCTAGGAAACGCTTGTAATCTTCCCTCACATATTTTGGGTGATTGCAGAAAAACGCAAACGAAGGGAAATACGTTGGCAACTGCGTTATGTACTTGATCTTGATATAATGATGCTTTTCCGTAGGAGGTGGATTGCGATCAATTATGGGCAACATCAAATCATTCAATTTCTTGGTCTGAATACGCGTCAACCTATTTTGATGCACCTGAATGGCAGTTTCTAACGCCTTGTGAATCCGTTGTTTGGTAACGGCACTTACAAATAGAATAGGCACATCATTAAACGGAGCCATCTTTTTGTGGATTAGTTCTGTGTACTCCTTGGTGCTCATGGTGTCTTTCTCCATCAGATCCCACTTGTTTACCAGAATCACAATTCCCTTATGATTCTTTTGGGCCAATCCCAGAATACTCATGTCTTGCTGCTCAAAACCAACAGTAGCATCAATCATAAGAATGCATACATCGCATCCTTCTATGGCACGAATTGATCGGAGAACCGAGTAGAACTCAACATCTTCGTGTACCGATTTTTTCCTTCTAATACCAGCTGTATCCACAAGTGTGAACTCAAAACCAAATGCATTGTAATGTGTGTCAACGGCATCGCGAGTAGTTCCTGCAACGTCAGTCACAATATTTCGTTCTTGTCCCAGAAGAGCATTCGTAAGGCTGGATTTGCCCACATTCGGTCGTCCAACAATGGCAAATCGGGGTAATTCTGATTTCTCTTCTTCCTTTTCAGGACTGAGATGCGTAACAAGTTCATCCAAAAGTTCGCCCGTTCCACTTCCGTTGATGCTCGAAATGCAGAAATAATCACCCAATCCAAGGCCATAGAATTCAGTTGCTTCGCCAATACGATTGGCATTGTCAACCTTATTTACCACCACAATAATTGGCTTCTGGGATTTTCGCAGAACCTCTGCAACAATCTCATCTGGCCCCATAATACCTGCAGAAACATCTACCACAAAAAGCAGAACGGTTGCCTCAGAAATAGCAATGTCAACCTGCTTGCGAATCTCGCCTTCAAACACATCTTCCGATCCCACCACGTATCCGCCAGAATCAATGAGGTTAAACTCAATTCCGTTCCAAATTGATTTCCCATACGTACGGTCGCGAGTTACTCCGCTTTGCTCATCCACAATGGCCTGTCGTTCGCCAATCAACCTGTTAAATAGGGTAGATTTGCCAACATTTGGCCTTCCAACTATTGCTACAATATTGCTCATGTCTTTTTATTAGTAACCGAATTCCTTCAGGTCACGATCGTTACTTCTCCAATCCTTTCTCACTTTCACAGTTAGGTCGAGGAAAATCTTCTTACGAATGAAATTCTCAATATCGCGTCTAGCATCTGTTCCCATTCGTTTGATGGCTTTGCCACCTTGGCCAATCACAATCATTTTCTGCGATTCACGCTCAACGTAAATGGTTGCTTGAATGCGGTCCAACCTTTCTTCTTCAGTATAATCTTCAACCACCACCTCAACAGAATAAGGAATTTCCTTCTTGTAATGCTTCAATATCTTCTCACGAATCATTTCAGAGATGAAGAAACGCACAGGTCTGTCGGTCAGTTCGTCTTTATCATAATAAGGTGGATGAACCGGCAAATGCGGTGTCATCAATTTTAACAACGATTCCGTATTGAAATGGTGTAGGGCAGAGGTTGGTAAAATTTCGGCCTTAGGAAGAAGTGCCGCCCATTCTCCAACGCGCTTTTCAACCTTTTCCTGATCGCTCAGGTCAACCTTGTTCAGAACAACCACCACAGGAGCCTTTACTTTTTGAAGGTGCTCAATGAAAATTTCATTGAACGGTTCGTCAGGTTCAACTAGGTAAAGAATTACGTCCGAATCCTTGATGGCCGAATTAACCACCGTCATCATATTCTCCTGCAACTTATAGGCCGGGTCAAGGATTCCGGGTGTGTCAGAAAACACAATCTGATGGTTTTCATCGTTCCATATACCCATAATACGATGCCTTGTAGTTTGCGCTTTCGGATTGGTGATGGAAAGTCTTTCGCCAATTAGTGCATTCATGAGCGTAGATTTACCTACGTTCGGCTTGCCGATGATACTTACAAAACCGGCTTTATGGGACATGGAAAATCGGGTGTGAAAAATTTGGTGTGCAAAGAAACAAATTATATATTTGTCGCCCCTTAGAAAAAAAGCCGCGCTAAGAATGATTCAGCGGCATAAAACATATCGCGGGATGGAGCAGTTGGTAGCTCGTCGGGCTCATAACCCGAAGGTCGTTGGTTCGAGTCCAGCTCCCGCAACACTAACCCGGAGTCAGAAATGACTTCGGGTTTTTTGTTGCTTCTATTTAGCCCGTTTGTGGCCTACGTTGTAGCCAAAACCTAGACGAACCATGCCTGTTGAGCGGATTTCAGATTCGGTTTCACTCCCTTCGTAGGTGTACCATTTGATTAGGACACCTGCGCTAAAATCGTTGAACATGTAGAAGTTGTTTCCAAGTTGTGCGTCAAAACCTATACCTACCATGTGTTCGTTGAGATAAGATTTGTTTGGATATTTTCTGATGTCAAACGGGTTCACAACGATTACTGGATGCTTTTTACCTCTATTATTGGCGGAAAACGTGGCATGATAACCGAAAAAGAGATTGAAAGGATTCTTCCGAAGATTTGGGTAATACTTGTAGCCAAAATAACCGCCCATAATTCCAGAACCATCGTCCCAAACGTCATAAACCTTGACCAAGGCGCCAACGTCTATCTTATGGCCCGCTCGATAAACAGAAAACGTGGGAGAGATTGCAATGCCAGCAGATGAGGCCACCGGTGCGATTTCTACAGCGAAAAAATTGGTGTAGCGTTCATACGCATCCTGCCCGTAAGACAGGTGGCCAGTAAGCAATAAAACGAAAACGAACAGCTTTCCTTTCATAGTTTTAAAACGGATTCAAGCGTGCGCGGTTGTTTTCAGTATTATTTAAAAGTAATTCATTTTTTGTTTGATGTAATTAATCACTGTACGCTGCGACTTTCGTACACTGAACCTAGAACTTCGTGTTTTTGACGTTTAAGCTGAATAATAGATGCTTTCAAAATGCCATTTTTAGAGGGAGTATTAATCTTTCCCATCTAAAACTAATGGCAATATATCGTTCCAACATTTGACTTTTTACTAGCAATCGTAGCAACTAAAGACGTTCTCTTGCGTCAGCAATGTTGAAAACTTGCTTTAGAAATAGAACCCAGTTTACATATCAAATAGCGTAATTCGACCTTGCAAATGAAAACCCCCAACGCAACTCTCCTGTCATTGCTCTCCAATTCAGTACAGTTATTCACTTTTCTGATTTTGAGTTTCTTGATGAATCCAGTTTTTGCTCAGTCGCCAACGTGCGACATTGCAGCCATCAATGCAGCTTTCACAGGTGCTGGGTATGTTCCCTTAGCAGTTCAAGGCCAACCGTGCAGTATGTATTTTGTAAATCCAGCTTCTCAAGGAGCGGCTCAGGCTCAAGCCGCTGCAGCAGCTTTGGGAGCCAATTTAGTATGGATGAATAATGCAGCAGAAAACGCTGCAGTTTCTGCTGCATTGGCAGCTAGTGCTTACAGCGGAGCCACAATTTGGATTGGTGTGCAAAGGACGGGTGCTGGGGCAGTCAATTTTTTCGCTAGCGATGGTACAACAGGCCCTTTTCCGCCAGGTAACGGAAATCCAAACATCTACCAGAACTGGGCAGGAGGAGAACCTAACAATTCTGGCTATGGTAATACAGGCTTGTTTGGTAGCTGCGACTATCGGTGTACCAATGGTGAACAATGCGTTCAGATTTATCAGAATGGGCAGTGGAACGATTTGCCCTGCAACGAGAGCAGTAGATCCGTTATTGAGGTCAATCTTTGTCCCGAAATAACAGTGGTTGCCAGTGCGGTTAGTGTATGCGCGGGAAACCCTGTAACGCTTACCGCTTCAACCTTACTTGGTTCTCAACCATATCAATACGCTTGGTCGCAAACTGGTCCATTTACACCGACCAATACGGTCACGCCTATGGCAACTACCACGTATAATGTTGGTGTGTCTGATAGGTATTCGTGTTCGGCCACAGCATCAGTTACTATCACAACTTTACCTGGCCCATCTGCAACCTTTGCTGTGGGTTCTTCTGTGTGTATCGGATCTCCAGCAACCATAACCTACACAGGTTCAGCACCACCTAGTGCTACTTATACGTGGAATTTTGGTACCGGAATGGTGGTAAGCGGCTCAGGACAAGGGCCTTATCAAGTTGGCTGGGCAAATTCGGGGCCTCAAGCCGTTACGCTGCAAGTGACGGAAAGTGGGTGTACCTCACCCGTTGAGGTTCAAAACGTAACAGTTTCTCCGTCACCAACGGCAGATTTCACGTTTACTACTGTTTGCGAGGGAAACCCAACGGAATTTACCAATACTTCAATCGGCAATGGTGCAGTCATTCTTGGAAGTGCATGGATAGTAGAAGGAGATACTATTCTTTCAAACAATCTAAGCCATACATTTTCTGGATCGGGAAACTTTCCTGTAACGCTTGCGGTGCTTACGATTGATAGTTGCTTTGCCACGGTAACGCAACAGGTAACAGTAAATCCGGGGCCAACTGCCGTTTTCAGTTCTACGGATGTGACGTGTTTTGGTGCTTGCGATGGTACGGCCCAAGTTGTAGTTCAAGGTGGAGCAGCACCGGTTACAGTTACTTGGAGCAATGCTGCCGTTGGAAACAACGTCAGCCCACTTTGCCCGGGCCCATTAGAAGGCACTGTGACTGACGCAAATGGTTGTGAAATTATCGGACAGGTTGACATTACCGAACCTGCCGAACTCACGGTTGTAGTGAACGTAACAGAAACTAGCTGTCCTGGACTTCCTACAGGAACGGCCACAGGTGTTCCGGCAGGTGGTACGGCTCCTTACGCAACAGATTGGGGTGGTCTAACTCCTAACGCACTTGCAGCGGGTAATTACTCGGTAACGATAACAGATGCAAATGGATGTACGGTTTCTGAGCCTTATACAATTATAGATGGCACTGGACTTGTGTTCAATTTTTCGGTGGTGGACAATGTTTGTTTTGGAGGAAGTAATGGTTCTGCAGCGCTTACAGTTTCAAGTGGAATTGCACCGTATGATATTGTGTTTACCGATGCGTTTGGTACACCTATTCAGGTTAATCCCGCAACCTCTGGCGTTGCTTCCATAGCTAGCCTTAGTGCTGGAACATATAATGTTGGCGCGCAGGATGCCACCGGTTGTCAGCAATTAGGGGCATTCACAATTACTCAGCCAGCGGTTGACCTTGTACTTAACTTAACACCTCAAGATCTCAGTTGCTTTGAAAGTGGAGACGGACAGATTTTAGCATTGCAGAATGGCCTTTCACCTTATGTCTACAATCTTTCAGATGTTTTTGGAAGTCCGCTTGGCACAATTTCAGCAAATGGCGCTCATGCCTTTCCGGGTTTGGATATAGGAATCTATTTTGTGGACGTAACCGATGCCAATGGATGCGAGACCACAGATGCAGTTGAACTCTTTCAGCCTGATTTGCTCGAAGTAGAATCAACCGTTACACCGATTTCCTGCTACCTAGGTTCTGATGGTGCCATTGCTATCACACAGATTTCTGGCGGAACAGTGCCTTACGCACAGGTGGTTTGGGATGACCCTAATAGTCAGGTTGGAAGTGCTGCAACTAGTCTTGCAAGAGGAACTTACACCGCTACCATAACAGATGCCAACGGCTGTGAGGTTTAAAAAATGAATATTTATCCTGAGATATGTGAATTATGTGAAAGAGAAGAAAATCTAACTTTCCATCACTTGGTCCCGAAAAAATCTCACAACAGATCACGAGTTAAACGATTGCATACTAAAGAATATATGGTAAATGGTGGAATTGATGTCTGTTGGGATTGCCACCGAATGTTGCATAGATCTTATACTCATGAATTGCTCGCATTAGAATATTACACACTTGAATTAATAAAACAAAATCCAAAAGTCAGTAGATTTGTCAATTGGGTCAGTAAACAAAATAAAAGTATAAAATACTAATTAATAGTCTTGGACTGGAAAGTACTCTTTTTTAAATATTTTAATTACCTTTGTTGAATGTCAAATCCAAATATAGAAGATTGTTGCCAGGCGGTCTTAGACTTCCTAAATGATAATGAAACTGATCCTTCTGGACCAGCCAATATTAATATGTATAAAGTAATAATGGATTTGATGGTACTAAGCATTTTTCAATTATGATTGAGTTCGCGATATATCTAAATAATACCTATTATGATGGAGAACCATTATATAAAGAATCATGGCGTGAATTTTTTCTGATCGAAAAAGGTGTTTACCATTCTTTAGGTACCCTATAAGGAGAAATAGATTAGAGGAGATATTAAGATAATTCCATTTCCGGATTAGAATATATAATTTATCAAAAATATTTAATAATATGAAATACATTAAGAAGAGAGAAAGATTTATTAATGAAAACAAGGATCTTGTAAGGGATGATGCGCTTGATACACTAGCGGCACAGAGTGATGGTCAACCATCAGAGGTTCAAGAGCCTTTGAAAAAATTAGATTCTGCTAAGGCTGGATCTAAGGTCGTTACTAGATTTGCCCCATCACCTACTGGATTTCTACATATTGGTGGTTTAAGAACAGCTCTTTATAACTACCTATTTGCTAAGAAGCACGGTGGGATTTTCTATCTTAGAGTGGAGGATACTGATCAGAAAAGGTATGTTGGCGATGCTGAAAAATATATAAAAGATGCCTTAGAATGGTTGGGAATTGAACCAGACTACGCTCCTTGGAATCTTGGACCTGAGCCTTATAATAAAATGCGTCAATCTGAAAGAGATTATTCCGGACACATTAAAACATTAATGGATTCTGGATTTGGATATTATGCATTTGATACTACCCAGGAAATGGATGCCGCTAGAGCTAAAGATAAGTGGTTCTCATATGGTGCTAAAACAAGAATGAGTATGAAAAACTCATTATCACTTCCAAAGGAAGAGGTTGATAAGTTAATGACTGCTGGAGCGCCATATGTTATTAGATTTAAGTTGCCAGAAGAACAAGATGTTTCGTTTAATGATATTATCCGTGGTAATATAAAGCAAAATACTAAAGAACTGGATGATAAGGTTCTTATAAAATCAACTGGTATTCCAACATATCACTTTGCAAATGTTTGTGATGATCATGATATGGGCACAACACATGTTATTCGTGGTGAAGAGTGGATATCATCAACTCCACTACACACATTACTTTACAAGTCAATGGGTTGGGAGGCTCCACAATATGCTCACCTTCCACTTTTACTAAACCCTGATGGAAAGGGAAAGCTTTCTAAGAGAAAGGCATTTAGTTTAGGAATTCCAGTATTTCCAATGGGTGGTGAAGGAGAGGATGATAAAGGTAAGATGGTTAAATATAAAGGATTTAAGGACGAAGGATATTATGCAGAGGCATTAAGGAACTTCCTTCTAATGCTTGGATGGGCACCATCGGATGATAGGGAACTGTTCTCACTTGCTGATATGATATCAGAGTTTGACCTGTCAAGAGTACATAAATCTGGTGCAAAATTCGAGATTGATAAGGCTAAGTGGTATAACCAAAACTATATGCAAGAGCAGGATGATGCTGAAATTTTGAGACATGTTGACCTTGGAAGTACTTATAAGTATGGCGAGGAGAAGATGAAAATGATCATTGACATTGCTAAGAAAAGAAGTACATTCCCTGGTGAGATAAATACTGTAACAGATATTTTCTTTAAACCAGTTACTCTTAGTGCTGCTGAAAAGGAATTGGCTAGTGATGATTTCAAAAAAGTATTCACACAATATATTGAAGAAATTGATTCTATTAATTGGGATGATGCTGATGATATTAAACAAAAGATATACTTAGTTAGTAAAGCTAATGGTATCGGAATGGGTAAAGTTATGAGACCATTGAGACAGGCTATTGCTGATGGTGTTCCAGGTCCAGACCTTCCAATAACAATGCAAATTCTTGGAAAAGAGGAGTGTATTAAGAGGATTCAAAATATGATGAATTAAATATCTTTCATTGCTTGTTATACTATAAGCTATATGAGAAAACTATTAACTATATTATCACTTTTATTTTTACCAATTTTTATAAATGCTCAGTGTTTTAATGCTGATCTTGAAAATGGAGATCTATCCGGATGGACTGGAACATGGGGAGATGGGATTTGTACTAACTCTATATTTGGAATATGTATAACAACCGGTCCAGACCCATATGAGTTTATTGGATTAAATCAAGGGACTAATAATCAAGCCTCAACTGATGGACCTGAGCAAAACCATTTTATAATGACTGGTGGTAATGATGCCATAGTTGGTGCAGGTCCTCCCGTTGTTTTCAATGGATCATATTCCATGAGATTGGGTAATGCTCAGGCAGATGATGGTGGTGAGACAATTTCATACTCATTTGTAGTTGATAATACTAATTCTATTTAGTAAAACAATTTGGTTTTCATTTGGTTTAATCTTATATTTGTATGACTTTAACACTTTAATACTACTTTCCTTTTCAGTATATATTAAATTATTAATCTCCCT
>Ga0335396_10007393_pt1 | contig 10537 bp, 10 predicted proteins | sample FRY02_FD_205743 | JGI IMG/M metagenome (GOLD analysis project Ga0335396, IMG submission 205743) | Freshwater microbial communities from Lake Fryxell liftoff mats and glacier meltwater in Antarctica - FRY-02 (spades assembly) (version 2) | ecosystem: Environmental > Aquatic > Freshwater > Ice >... | reverse complement strand
AAGATTGGAAGGTTCTCGCCTGGCTTTGGGATTGAGGTGAGTCCACTCAAAGACCTTGGGCAGGGAGAATGGCAGGCGGCTCTGCTGCTCGCTTGGCAACACAGCGACGTTTTGCTGAGCAGGATGCGGGACGTGGGGTTCACTGGAAGTGTGATCGTACCGCTGCCGAATCCACATGTAGTTCACCTCGGCTACTTGTGACTCCCATGAAAGGCAACCTCGGATTCCTTGGTGCGGCGCACTTTCCGTCCTTCCATTTGCCCTTAATTCAAAGATAGGATTAGTTGATGAAACCTGAGACACGTGAAACTCAATATGGATTCCTTCTTGACCTTGTGCGACAAGGAGATCGCCAAACATTCGGACTGATGTCATCTGGCACCTGGCACCAGGACCCCAAGCGCCTCGCGTTCGTCCTCAGCCGCTACAAATTCGTGTCACGGATGCTTGAAGGTCAGGCTCAAGTTTTAGAGGTTGGCTGCGCCGACGGATTTGGATCCCGCATTGTTCGACAGTCCGTGAATTCTCTCACGGCTTCAGATTTCGATCCAGTTTTTATTGAGGACGCCCAAATTGTGGCCGACCCGGCTTGGCCAATCACTTTCGTCGTGCATGACATTCTAGACGGACCCTTTGAGGACAGGTTCACAGCCGCCTACGCTCTCGACGTGCTGGAACATATCCCGCCCAAGGATGAGGGCCGATTCCTGACCAATATCTGTGATTCGATCGAGGATTCTGGCATCGCGATCTTCGGCATGCCCTCGATTGAGAGTCAGGAGTATGCAAGCCAAGAGAGCAAAGAAGGCCACGTCAATTGTCAGAGCGGGACACAGCTGAGATCAACTCTGCTGCAGTACTTTGAGCATTGTTTCATGTTCTCGATGAACGACGAGGTCGTCCATACGGGTTTCTATCCGATGGCCCACTATCTCCTCGCCCTCTGCGTTACACCAAAGCGCCCGGCGCTTTAACCCTTTACTGACAATCGAAGCCTCTCAGAATCGTGGCCTGCCGAGGGTAGCAGGCTGACGGATTTTCCCTTGGCTGCGGCAAGGCGTGCCGCATCCAGGACCCGCATGTTGGCACCGACATCGGAGAGTTGCACTGGAGGGGGGTTCCCGTGCCTGATGGCATCGAGAACTGCTGGGTAGTAGCAGTTCCAGAGGCCCCTTTTCAGGGGAATCATTTCCTCTGCCACCACTTTGTTCTCCCTGACGGTCCGCAGCGTTGCGAATGCCGTCGCGGGCTCTACACCCCAATTATGTGAACTTGGTAGCTTTCCTGCCCTGAGAGCCAATTCCTGTGAGTCCAACGCGTCAATCCGAACGGCACCATGTGCGCCAAGCGCTGTGAAACGCGGACCCGAAAAAGCTGCGGCCTTACTGGCAATCAGAGTGCTGATTGCTCCACTTTCGTGAGTGAGAACCATCTGCATATCGTCGTCGGCGATTCCGACGCTTCGAATTGACCTCACATGGGCAGACACGCAACGAACAGGTCCCATGATCTCGAGTGCCTGATCGACGAGGTGGGAACCGAGATCCAGCAGTACGCCGCCGAAGTGCTCTGGGTTTGGAGAATCGCGCCACGAGGTCTTCGCGCGTTCGCGAAGAGACTCCATGCGCGACTCGAATCGTTGCAACTTTCCAAGGGAGCCGGAGTCGATCAGACTGCGAAGTGTGAGGAAATCTGAGTCCCACCGTCGATTCTGAAAAACATGCGCCTGCCTCCCTGCGGCATGGGCAGCCTCCGTGAGCGTAGATACATCTTCGCTGTTGCCGACCGCGGGCTTTTCGATCACAACATGCATTCCACATCGCAACGCCTTGAGCGCGAGTGGCAGATGCGAAGCAGTCGCAGTCGCAATCACGGCGATGTCAAACTCGTCGGCTAGTGACCACGCCTCGTCACTACTTCCGAACACCTTAGCCAGTGGCAGATCACCTTGGACCTGCAAGTTTCGTTCTTGGTCGCTCGTTACGACGCCCCGCAACTCGAGCCCCTTAGCAGCCTCAATCAAGGGCGCATGAAGTATTCGGCCGGCCAAGCCGTACCCCAGTAGTACTACTCTCAGCGCCGGCTTCACGTGCTCATTGAATCACTGAGTGGACAGTTTGGGGTATGGGAGGCTCCTAGTTCAGACGCACGAGACTGATGTACTGCTGGCCGCGGCCCCAGAGGCGCCTGAACTGCGCTAGGTCAGATGGGTCGCGTGACACGGACCAATCCGCCAGCCCTTGCAGGCTTTGCACGGTCTGGGGGCGCAGACCTTCGGTAGCCTTAATCATGTGCATTACGTCCCCTCCGAACTCCTCCGACTCGTAGGGGACGTTGCCGCTGATGTGACCGCGCACACGAGTTGCAATGCGGGATGTGACTTCTATTAGGCTCGAGTTGGCTTCATCATCCAAACGTGCTTGACCCGTGAACCGGGCGTCCAGCAAGGAGTGAATGTTCCTCCGGTAGCTTGAAACAGCAGAGGTCAAAGTGGTGTTTTCATCGAGAGCCGAGGGATCTTTGAACCAACGCCAATCTTGAAGAAACCTGGGAGACGTGCCCAGAAGCGCGTACCCGTCGTTTGCTAACTCAAGCGCGTCCTGAAGGGAGAAGAAGTTTCCCAGCCAAGGGTTAATAATTGAGTCGAGCACCCAGTCTTCGGGTCTTCGGGTCATTCCGGGCAAGTGTGTGAAGTCAGGCGTGAAGAAATCGACTAATTGACGAACGAGTTCCTCCGAGTATTCCAAGTCTTCAAAAATCGAGCTAGCAACGTAGCGACGAGCAATTTCGGAGAAAGCAGAAACCGAGTCAAAACAGGTAAGAATAACTGCCCCGCCAGGCCGAACGAAACTCAAGACGTGGGTGGCCATTTCCCTAGGTTTCATCTGCATTGGCAGCACACCCTCGCATATAACCAGGTCGTACAGGGCGTCATCTTCGTAGTCAAGAATGTTCGAAGCGCTAAACATGAACTGGGGAACTACCGTGCTGCTTGACGCCGCGGTGGTGAGCCTGTCTTGGAGGTTCGTTAATACAGCATCAGAGCCATCTACGAACTTATAACTTCTCGGCGCCAAAGAAATAAGAATGTCTGAGTTCTCACCACTTCCTGGACCGAACTCGATTATGTCTGCGTCTTGCACGGCGATGTTGGGAATCCCGAGGGTCCGGTAAAGGAATGCACGACGGGCTGACAACGTGTTGTCGGAAGACTTTTGCTGGCGAGTGGGTGCGAACCCAATGTGATTGTAGAACGACAGAAAAGGTGTGGGGACCCGCATATCGCAAGGGTACTACATGCCTTGCTTTCACTCGCTGACGACGCCTTTGAAGAGAAAGCTAAAGAACTTACCAACTCGGGTTCATCGGCATCCGGGAACTCCCAGGTCAATACTGATGAGACCTCCGGAAAGTGATTGCTGTTTATGAGAGTTGTGGCAGGCTGATCTGAAGGAGGATCGCTATGCCACGTCAATATCCGACCGGTTTCCGGGGGTGAAACGGTTCGCCTAATGCCCGCCTGGTGAGTCGACGGAGAGCGCCGCCTTGCGTGCTGCGCGCAAGCGAATCAAGGCCCTTGAGCAGGAGTTATAGCTCGTCAAGGAAGAGATCCCTACGGTTTATGCTCCCTTGTGGGGCGGTGAAACGTATTCCTTCGTTGAATCCATTGTCCACCCGGGTGATATCGGCACGCTGCCCCTCACGACAGTCGGAGTCATCTGGGCCTTAGACATCATCATGAGCAACTACGAAGGCATTCGTTTTCCCAGATTCTCAGTCTTGGTTGCTTCTGCGGCTACTGCGACGATTGCTTTCAACAGTGCTAGCGCTCTTATCGACGCGGCTCAATCTATTTCACAATCTTCTGATGCGTGGTCCACTTATGACGCTGATAGTCGTTTACGTGAAGAGTCGGTCGCCGTGACCCAGCAGTCTAGTGACTGGGTTTACCTGGGCAATATGAATATTGTTCGTGGCGGACCTGTCTGGCGTGAAGTGAGCGAAATTTATGGGATTCGATAGCCAAAGTATGCTCATGAGTAAATATTGACGACTTATTGCAACTCACAAACCTAGGCTCAAGGAATGTCCGTGAAATTGGCAATATTAACACCGGTCTTTAATAACTTCCAGTGTTTGTCCGCCTTGGCGAGCGACGTAGGGCGCAAACTTCGTTTCACATTTCAAGCAACGTCATTTGTCGTCAACAATGGGTCAATGGATCATGCTCCTGAACGGGAGTGCCCCCGGTTTGGTTGACAGCATGACCTGCCCCAGTTAGGAGATTCTGAATTTGTGAATGCACTCCGCCGCACTTTGTTTGATAATGAAGGGTTGGATTTCAACTTTGGCCAGCCTACTTCGGGCAATCATCGTGGGCTCCAGAACGAGTAGTCGCCGGTGAAGCATGCCTCCTCGAATAGCACACGCCACGCGTCGACGTGTAGCATGGTTTTGGCCGTCAGCACCCAGTTTTCAAGATCGACTCTCTCTTCTTCCGTCCTCCAGCCATCCACCATGATGAACGAGTTGCCCTTGCCTACACGTTCGATCTCACGCAGCGCCCTAAGTACGTCGTCGCGGGGGAGGTTGTGGATAGTATTGATGGATATGACCAAATCGAATACCCCATTTCGATAGGGAAGATCTTTAGCGTTCCCTTGATCAAGGTGGGCGTGCACGACAGGGTCAGCGTTATCGATCGCGTACTGCGAGATGTCGATTCCCGTGATTGCGATGTTGGGCATTAGCGCAGCGAAATCCTTCAGCATGAATCCCTTTGCACATCCAATATCAAGAATCGAAGCGTCCACCGCCAAGCTGTAGTAATCAGCAAACAACCGCACCGTTTCCGACCAAAAGCGAGGGTGGTAGGAGAAACCGCCATAGCCGTGGGATCGGTCACCGTCGAAGTAATCGAAGGCAAACATTCGGGAGATTCGGCGCTGTTCCTCAGTGATAGCTGGTCGCTTGCCCATTCGGTTTCCAGGCTTGGGATACAGCCGCATGAGGTCTACTTCTTGTCCCATTTGATTCGTCCTCCTGCTCGCTAACCGTATGACCCTTTACCGCCGTTGCGCCTTGCATTTCGGAACTTGTGTCAGTAAGGTCCCGTGAAGTTCCGATTGGGTTGATCACGCGGTGAACCGGCATCAGGGTCAGCTAGCCAGGCTGGGCTAGACCCCAACCCGAGTTGGTGCGTGACCGCTTGACAAACGTCAATAGCCCGCGGGTAATACCCGTCCGCTAAGGCTGCGGTTGTTGGGGTTGGACCTTGTGGCAATCCGAGTCTGACTGGTGGTGACTTGAGAACAACCCCGGACTCAACTGTACGAGCGAGGATTTCGGCCGTAACCCCAAACTCTATGTGACCTGAGTCGATTACGACAAGTCTGCCCGTGCGATCCACTGATTCCCTGATGGTTTCAAAGTCAAGCGGTGCAATTGTGCGTAAGTCAATGACTTCAGCCTGGATGCCATTATCTGCTAGAACTTCGGCTGCTCGCAGGCACTCCAGTGTCATGTAGGAACAGCCAACGAGAGTCACGTCCTCTCCTGGGCGCACGACCAAAGACTCACCTATGGTCCCTGGCTTCAGTTCCTGCTCAACGGGCCCAACTATGTCGTATAGCCAGCGGTGCTCCAGGATGATGACAGGTGCCGGATCTAACACCGCCGCGACCAAAAGCCCTTTCGCGTCCGCAGGTGTCGTGGGCATGACCACCTTCAGGCCGGGTACGTGAGCGAACCATGCCTGGAGTGACTGCGAATGTTGTGGCCCTTGACCCCAGCCGCGTCCAATCAGCATGCGTACGGTGAGCGGGCACGTCTGGGTTCCGCCGTACATGTAGTGCCACTTTGCGGCCTGATTCACAATAGGTTCCATCGACAGCACTGCGAAATCGACACGATGGTGAATCATGATCGGTCGCAATCCCGAGGCGGCCATTCCCACGGCGATTCCAGTCATGCCGTTTTCGGCGGCCGGTAGATCAATCACTCGGCTTGGTCCGAACCTCTCAGCCAGACCAGTCGTGGAGCCAAAAACACCCGTCTTGGCAGCCACCCCCAGACCCATGATCACGACGTCGCTCGAAGATTCGAGTAGTTGGGACTGAGCTTCCAGCAGCGCCTGGGCGTAGGACAGTTGTCTCATGGTGACTCCTCAGCAGGGTAGACATCCATTAACATCTCCTCGGGTGCAGGAAATGCGCTTGATGTGGCGAAGGCGAAAGCGTCGTCGATCTCGGACCTGACGAGCCTTTCCAACTGGTCCTTGGCGGCATTCCAGTTTGTGATTTGCGAAGCGAGTCTGCCTTCTTCCATCGTCAAAGGGTCGCGCGCGTGCCAAAAGTCCAACTCTGCTTGATCCCGATAGCCCATGTCGAGTTCCGTACCCGGCCCTACATGACCCACGATGCGATAGGTCTTGCAATCAAGGAGAGTGGGGCCCCCACCCTCGCGAGCACGATCAATCGCTGTCGACGCGACCCTAGAGACCTCGCGAACGTCGTTGCCGTCGACGGTAATGCCGGGCATGGCGTGTGCCAATGCCAGCTCCGATATGGGTCTATCGGGTTGCCTTTCACTCAACGGGGAATGCACCGAGTAGAGGTTGTTCTCACAGACAAACACGATGGGGAGGCGGTGCAGAGAAGCAAACGAAAGGGACTCGTGGAAGACACCCTCCTCGCAGGCAGCATCACCAAAATACGCTACGGCGACGTCCTGTCCGCCACGGTACTTTAACGTCCAAGCCACTCCAGTGGCAATGGACAGAGTACTTGCCAAGATAGGAGCCGCTGCCGCGAAGCCCACTGAGGTGTCGACCAAATGTTGGCTCCCTCCCCGACCCCTGCAACAGCCGGTGGCTCTTCCGTAGAGTTCCGAAATCATCCTGCGCAAGTCTCCGCCTTTTGCCAGATATTGCCCGTGGCTTCGATGCCCGCTCAGGGCTTGATCAAGCAGCGTCAGGTTGGCAGAAACACCCACGGGGGGGGCCTCCTGCCCGATGCACAGGTGAACGGGTGCCCGCATCTCCTGCTCGGGGTATTTTCGGGCAATCTCTTCCTCGACCCTACGAATCCGGAGCATCTCAAAGTACAGGGCAAGGGGCTCTGGCACTCGGCCGAGTAATCCACCCCTTACCTGACCAACAGGTGAACTCACCTTGCGTCCCCGCAGAATCTCTCCAGCGCCCCGCAACAGTAGTCGACTTGTTCATCAGTGAGGTACTCGTGGGCGGGCAGGGTTATTAACTGCTTTGATTGAAGTTCTGCTGCAGGCAGGTCCCCTGGATGGTGTCCCATCTCGCGCCCAGGTTTCTGCAGGTGCAGAGGTAAGGGGTAGTGGACCTTGGCCTCAATGCCGGCCTCAACGAGGTGAGTAATTAGTCTGTCTCTCTCTACGGACTGGATCATGTAGAGGGACACTGTCTCGGGATTGCGTGGATCTCTGGGTGGCACGGCGATGCGGGGAGCCATACGACCTAGTCGCTGGTCGTACTTCTGTTGAATAGCGCGACGTCGGGCTAAGCGCTCGTCCAGCGAGGTGAGCATCTGCGACGCCACGACGGCCTGAAGGGGTTGGAGTCTCATGTTCACGCCCCAGAGGTCGATGTGGTCACGGTCTACCATGCCATGGTTACGGTACTTGAGCATCCAGCGGTAAGCGTCTTCGTCTTCAGTAACGACCATGCCGCCATCGCCCATGACATTGAGTGTCTTGAGTGGATGCATGCTGAACGCCCCGATATTGCCAAAGGTTCCGGGGCTTCTGCCAGAGAACTTGCCCCCGATAGCCATACACGCGTCCTCAACCACGAGCAAGTCATGTGCTTGGGCCAGATCCATGACTTTTTCCATGTCTGGTGATGCCCCGGCCCAGTGGACGGGAACCAGTGCCTTGGTGCGTGAGGTCACACGTTTGGCAGCGTCATCCACATCGGTTTGATACCGGTCGTCTACGTCGCAGAAGATTGGCGTTGCGCCAACGGCGACGATGGCGCCGGCGGTGGCGTAAAAGGAATTGCAGGGAGTGATGACCTCGTCACCAGGGCCGATGCCCAGTGCCTTCAGCGCAAGGATTAGTGCGTCAGTTCCGTTATTTGTGGCAATGCAGTAGGTCGACCCGATGTAGTCTGCGAACTCACGTTCGAACTTTTCCATAAACGACCCGAGGGTGAAATCCGCGCTCTTGATGAGTGTGTCCCACCCCTGAGCAATCTCGCTATAATCGGCAAACTGCATGGGAAGGTAGTTATAGGGGACCCGTATTGAGCCGTCGTTCATCGGCTGGAACCTCCGCGCGATCCGTAGAAGGCCGAAAGCACGTCAACTGTCATGTCCTGTTGCGCCGCGCTCATCCCGGGGAAGAGGGGCAGACTGAGGACTCGGTGGCTAAGCCGTTCCGTGACCGGGAAGGATCCCATTTCGTACCCGAGTTCCGCCGCGGCTGGCTGCAGGTGCAGGGGCGTGGGGTAGTGGATGACGGCCTCGACACCGTTAGCACGGAGATGCGCTTGCAGTGCATCGCGCTCATCTGCCTGAATGAGGTAGGTCTGGTACGTGTGGAACTCACCATCTCGCTCTGCGGGCACGACGACCCAGTTGCGCAGCATTTCGTTGTACCGCTGGGCCAGCCGGCGCCTCTCGGCGATCCTTGCATCGAGGTTGCGAAGTTGGACCCGGAGTAGAGCGGCCTGCACCTCGTCGAGCCTGCAGTTGAACGACCAGACAGCGCACGTACCACGATCAATCAGTCCATGGTTCTTCCGCATGGCGACATCCTCGATGAGTCCTGCATCCTGGGCCGTCAGGACTCCCGCATCTCCGAAGGCGTAAAGAGACTTGAGCGGGTGCAGGCTAAACGTCGCGGCAGTGCCCCACGAGCCCACTCGTTGACCGCGGAACGCGGAACCGACTGCCTGGGCGGCATCCTCCAAGATCAGCAGGTCATGGCGGTTGGCAACCGCCTGGATCTGCACCATGTCCACGGGACGACCTGTGAGGTGTACCGGCATGATCACCTTGGTGCGATCTGTCACGGCAGCCTCGATGGCATCAGGGTCGATGTTCGCATCGTCATTGACGTCTGCAAATACGATCTTGGCACCCACGAGAGCGATGGCAGCTGCCGAGGCAAAGAAAGAGTTCGGTGCGGTAATTACCTCGTCGCCCGGGCCCACGCCCATGGCTCGTAGAACAAGGTGTAGCGAGCAGGTGCCATTTGCCAAGCCGGTGGCATATGGAGACTCACAATAGTTTGCAAACTCACGCTCGAAGTTTTCGACATTAGGCCCCTGGATGTAGTGCCCGGAGTCCAACACTTCATCAAACGCACCACGTAACTCATTTCGCACCGCTGCGTTCTGTACCTGGAAGTCGGTATAGGGCACTGCAAACCTGTCACTCATGAGTCGGTGCTCCCTTGAATCTCGGCAACCACTCTTCGCATGCCAACAGCAGGAGGAACCGGTTCAAAGTCAGGAAATAACCTCACGAGATTAGAGATGTCATAGCTGCGGAATGTGGGGGAGGATTCGCTGCCCACGACCGTTGTACGTGAGCCGTCAGGTCCTGCCTGGCAAATGAGTTCGGCCAGTGCCGCGAATGAGATCGACTGGCCTGAGGCGATGTTGATCACCCCGGATTCGCGAGCGGTTATAGCGCGCACGATCACATCGGCAACGTCATCAATGAATACGTGGTCCCGCATTGCGGCGCCTTCCCCGAAGAGAGTGATCTCACCGCTATCGACCATTTGCCCGATGAACCGATTCGGGCCGTAGGACTTGTGCGGGTCTCCGACCCCGTAAATGGCGGAGGGGCGCACGATGGAGAAAACGGGTGTTGACACGTCTTTGCAGATCATTTCACGCGCAAGATTCATTATTCCGTGCATCGTGTCGGGTGAGCAGGGCGTGGCCTCGCTGGCCACACCGCTCTCACTTCCGTAAACGCCATCTGAACTAACGACTACCAGTTGTGCTATCTCGTGACCTGTTATTGCGTCGACCACGCTCTGTGTGATCAGGAGGTTCTGGATCACTCCTGCCGCATTGCGAGCTGGGACAATGGCTGCCCCGTGAACGACGGTGTCGCCGTCGCGGAGGATCGCGGATAGCATCTCTGCACCGTTTGGAGATGTCAAATCCACGTCCTTTGAGGAAAGTCCCAAGACCTCCCAATCGAGTTCCCGAGCCCGGTCCACCACATGCCCTCCTACGAACCCGCTTGCACCGAGCACGACAAGACGTCCGTCAAGGCTGTCCATTTGAGACTCCTAATTGAATGATGTGGCTGGCAGGTGTGACCACCCAAGATTGGTCAATAATACGGAACGGGTCCATGACCACCACGGTTGGAGCAGTGGAGAGGTATTTCTGCAAGGCCGCTGAATACTCGGGCCACGGCGTGGTGATTGCGACGATGTCGCAGCAAAACAGGGCTGTTTCGACACGTTCAACTGCAGTGGCCCGGCTTCCCGGTGGTCTGGGAGGCAAAGGGACAGCAGGGTCATGCACCCGTATGTCCAT
>Ga0335396_10007387_pt1 | contig 10541 bp, 9 predicted proteins | sample FRY02_FD_205743 | JGI IMG/M metagenome (GOLD analysis project Ga0335396, IMG submission 205743) | Freshwater microbial communities from Lake Fryxell liftoff mats and glacier meltwater in Antarctica - FRY-02 (spades assembly) (version 2) | ecosystem: Environmental > Aquatic > Freshwater > Ice >... | reverse complement strand
TCTAAGCTCGACTTTGTACATTATGCGGCGAAGCATAATGCTTCAGCCATGCGCACGAGTCGGTCGGGCGGGATTTCCTGTGGTTTTCGGTTTGACGGAGAGTGTTGGAAAATATCTCCGACCCACAGGGCGAGGCGCACGCAAGCGATGGCGTCGGTGAAGGTGAGGCTGGTTTTGCGATACCATGCTGCGGCATAGGGCATGCTGGTAGTGCTCAGGAGATCGCAGGCCCACAGCGATATAAGGCTGTAGAGGCCGAGCAAGGCGGGTGTTGTTCGCGCGATTGCCTTGTCGGACCATTGCCGTTGGGTTTCGACGCCGAGATGGGCGCGGGTTTCTGCAAAGGTGACTTCGACCTGCCAGCGGCGGACGAAGAGTGCGATGATGTCGGCAGGCGCGAGGGCGGTGTCGGTGCTGAAAAACGCCTGCGGAGTTCGCTTGCCCTCGGGGTCTCTGACAAGCACCCAGCGGATTGGTCCGGGCGGCGTGCCGGGGCGATACCAGAGTGCGGTGTTTGAGGTGATCTCGAGCGTCTTTTCTTGCTTGCGGCCATACCAGGAGGACACGGTTATTCTGTGCCATGGCGTAGCGGGGTCTGACAGCAAAGTCTTCAGCTTGGGCAATGGCACGCCCTTCTGCGCAGGGCGGCCGACGGCGCGCGCATGGCGCTCTGGAGGGGGCGCGAAGAGATTGGCGTCGAGCCGCAGTCGGCTGATGAGGGTTGCGCGGCCGTCGAGGGCGTGGGCCAGGTCGTGGACCGCGAAACTGCTATCGCCGACGAAGACGATGTCGCGACCGGGCAACCAACGGCAGAGCTGGAGCGCCCCCTGGCGGGCCCAGTCGGTCAGCAGCTTGTGCCTGCGGCCACGCTGGAGGTTGGAGCGCTGTGACGGGGCGAGCAGGGTGAATACCGGCAGGGCCTTTACGACGCCCGCCCAAGGGACCGGCGTCAGCACCATGAAACTCAACCAGCGCAGCCCGCTGGCCTTGACGAAATGGCCATGGCTGGAGCGGACGGGATCGCGGTAGATGCCGCGCGCCGTGATCCTGCGTCCCCACCGGCGTTCGATGGTGTCGTCCATCCCGATGACCACCGGACCATCCGGCACGAGGCGGTTGACGACCATGCCCAGCAGGTGCCGCGCCATGACGTGGGGGTTCCACCGGGCACGGTTGAGGAGCTGATGATAGCTTGAAAAGTTCTTCGCCCCGGCGCGCCCGGTCATCCGCAGGCAGGCGCTGACGGTGCGCTTGCCCGGTGCCAGCACCGCGCCCATGACCAGCACAAGCACGTATTCCCAGCTGGGAGCCGTAAAGCACATTCGCAGCTCCTGCAGCCAATCGCGCAGGATCTGGGGAACCGGATCGCCTGTCGGCGGCGGGGAGGTGGGATGATTTTTCATCCCATGTTTCGAATCCCTCGTCGCTGACCATGCAAGCAGGCGAACCTGCGGCAAAGTGAATCACGCGCCCTGAGGTGCTCCCATGTATGATCGGCATATGCAGTTTGACGATATCCCCGCCCGTATCGAAGCCTTCGACGACGCCAACGGTGGTGGCGTCGGCTACTACAAGGACAAGGGTGCCTACCATCTCTACCTGCTGGATACGGAGGCGCCGATTGCCCGGCTGAAGCCTACCGGCAACGACGACGAGGTCGGGCTCGGATACTGGTCACACCGGCGCAAATGGGAGGATGTCGATGACATGGGTGGCGTCGTCATGCCCCTCGACGAAGCGCTCGCGTTCATCGCGAACGAGGGCATCTTCTGGACCTGGACCTGACCCGAAAATGTACAAAGTCGAGCTAAGGGCTATCTTGCAAGACAAAGACGTGTGTGCATTGTCCCGCTATGACACCAGACCCAAAAAGAGAGTGACACCGTGAGGGCAGACCAATCAGAGAAAGTCGCGCAGACCCTCGCACAGACAGTTGCGCGCAACATTCAAGAGGCGATGGACAGGCGTGGGCTAAACGCGCTTGAACTTAGCAGGCGCGCTGATCTGAACCCGACCGCGATCTATGACATTCTCAAAGAAAAGATCAAAAGCCCGCGCGTTGATACGCTTGGCAAGATCGCTCATGCATTACACTTACCAGCGTCAAGCCTGCTCGAAGATCACAACATTGACGACATCCGAGCGGGCTTACTCGCTGCCCTTGAGTATATGTCGACCGAAGATCAAAAGCGGCTGCTGGACGTGGCGAATGGCTGGAAGCGGTAGCCCCCTCCGAAGGAATTCCATCTTGCAACCTCTGACCTCATCGTTGCGAACGAGGCGCTCTCCCAGCTGATCTGGAACCCGACATGTTCTGATTGGTCCAGGCGATAGGCTCGGAGGTCGGTCTGGCCGCGCTCGACCCTCTTGACGCTCCACCGGAGCGTCTCACCCCCTGCGGGGGCCGGGTCTCGCCCAGACTGAGATACACCCCGATCTGCACGCGACATATCGCTTGCGATGCGTCTCATATCCGCCAGCGCCTAGAACCCGAAAGTCCCGGGTTCAGACCGATGCGAAAACGAATCAGGGTATGAAATTAGGAGGGGGATCACGGTTCCCCCCGGACCGCCCGACGTTACCGTCAGGAACGGTTCAGCCGCACATGATCGTGCAAGGCCTCCCCTGCCCGTCCGAAGACGGGTCCGAGCCGCAACACCGAAAGATCGGTCTTGCGTCTCCCGCCCCCCCGTTTGGTTTCGCGCATCATCGGGAGTGATCCCTAGCGCCCGTGGGGCGAATTACCAGCGATGTCAAAGAGCGGTGACGGGGCCTTTCGGTCCTGTCCCGGCGATGCATCATGGATCGAGAGGATCTGTGATATTCCGCCGGTATTCTCAAGAGTGGGGCGTTTCCGTCCTACCCTGTCCCGGCGGTCTGGCTGATGATCAGGCGATCATTCTGCCTCCGCCGGTGTGCGTCTCTGGGGATGTTCCGCACCGATTGCCCTGGTGGACAGATCCGGTAATCCCCGAAAAGAGGCGCCACATATCCAAAGAGGGCTTGCGAGCATAAGCTGCGTTCGCGACGATGATCTGCATGATGCCCTCCCTTGGTCCGGCGGTGAGTGTGGGTGCCTTCAGGGGCACGCAAGCCATCTCTTAATACAGATCCAATGCCTTGGTAAACATGTTTTTTCGCAAACCAGACGATTTATTATTCATATGGCTCCCTGAAAGAATCTTATCATTCCAAAACAAGAACTTAGGTTTTTACTCTGACGGTTTTTCGCAAATCTGTATAGAAAATGATTGACACAAGATCTGTCACTTCCCACCTTTATAAACACAAGAGGTCACGAAAGGGCCGGAAGATGCGAGACGTGAACATGGAGACGAGGGCTTTACCGGCTGCAAGCAGCTCGACGGCGCGTGACCTGAACTGCACCGATGAGGAGGCTGTGATGCTTCTTCGCAACGTGAAGGGATACGGCAAACGACCCTCACTGCTTCGACGCTTGGCGCTGCGAACGGAACAGGTCATCCAGAATAATCGGTTGCTGGGCTTGACGCTTGGCAGCCTTCTATGGGTCATCAGGGCCACGATCTGGAACAGTTCGGCGGCTCTCTTCTTCGGCACGATCGGATACTGGGTCTTCGGGTTGCTGATGATCGGATCGGTTCAAATGAGCGGGTCTTCAACGCCGTTTTTTGAGACCAATATCTATCTGGTCGACATGTTCATCACCAACCCGATGATCATGACCGCCATCAGCTTTGGCATGGTGGTGCTGGGGATGGGTGCTGATAACGACGATATCACCTTATGGACGGGACCCGCCGCTGTCGTTGTCGCTCTGAGTGTTCCTATCGTCTATCTGGCCACTGGTCTGATGGGCGCGATCCTGGTCATCACCCTGCCCTTCGCGATGAGCTCAACGGCCCCTTATGATATGACGATCCTGTACTTGTTTTTGCTTCCGGGTGGTTATCTCGCGGCACTCAAATTCTCGGAGGAGCATTAGACTTGAAGCTCTTAGAGTCTTCAAAAAAAAGGGGGCCATCATGGCCCCCTTTTTCATTCTGATGACGATTCCGGTGGCGGGCTTTTCGCCGGTGGGGTCCCTCCACCACCGGAACTTTTGGATGCATTCCCCCTGAGACCAGGAATGCGCGCGACAGTATTCTTTACAGCTTCCTGGGCCGCAGACTCCGTTGATGAGCCGTCCGCGGCCCTGCGTCTGGTGAACGGTTTCTCCATCTGGTTCCCAACTGCGTTCGTTCCGACCGCGGTTGCTGCCACCGCAGCTCGGATCCTGTCTTCGCCGCCGCCGATGTGAATGCCCTCGCCCATCCACATCATCACCCGGTTCGGAAATTCGGAAATAAGCGAAAAGCTGCGTTCCAGGATGAAGATATAGGAGGTCACAATCATGATCGAGAAGGCGAGGATACCAACAAGGCCAACGACCACATTTGAGCCGCCGCTGATCCCGGCCACCGCATAGAACATTCCGGTGGAGATCAGAGTGGAGGAGATCCGGAAGATCCCCATCCCGATCAGGAACCCGAACACCATCAGGACGGGCGTCATAAGGAGGGCAAGGAGCATGAGCCATCCCTTCTGGCCTGCCTGACCAGATATGCCGTCTCCGTCCATTCTCATATGGGCCAGTGCCCAGAGGTTAACGGCGACGATCGCCTCAACCACCAGAAGAAAATAACCGGTTACCCCGAGGATCCAATAGAAGAACGGCATCAACGGAAGCGCGAAGGAGAGGGTTGCACCGGCCGCGAATAATACCGAAAAGAAGGGCACCGCGATAACCGCAATCGTTGTCGAAAATGCAGACGCAATCAGGAGTGCCCCGCCAATGCCGATGAGGAATCCGCCCATTGAGATCAATCCGATCATTGGATCTGCGGAACCGCTGTTGGCAGGATCAAAGTACGTCATGACAGAAGCCTGAGCGCTCTGGATCATATCCTTTACAGACCTGAGGAAACGATCAACGAGACCGGATGTAGAGTCCCCCGCCTCCGCATTGGCCGCGATGATGTCGCTTGTGCTCATCGTATAGCCAAGGGCCGCAAGGGGGTACGATGACGTCGCGTAGAGCTCCATGTAACGGTTCAGGATTCGCGCAGCCTCTTCTGCTGTGGGAAGCATCTCCCCGTCGGAGTTGAGGAATCCGAACCAGTTGGTACCGCCCGCACTGCTTACAAACTGCTCTTGAGTGGTCAAGGTACCGTAGGAGCGCCCCATAACGATGGGAGCGGCTGTGACGAGAGAGTTGATCTCTGCATTCACGCGAGCCAGCGTGGTATAATAGGCACCAGCGCCGATCCACCCTTCCCCGTAACAGCTTCCTGAGCTGGTAGGGCCGCTTGAGGCGTCCGTGCAATTCCCGGTTATCCGGGAGCGAAGGTTGTCATAGGCGCTTTTCCCTCCACTCTCTTGAGCTCTCTGTCTGAGATCATCCACAAGAGCCTTGAGCTGAGCATTGGCCCAAGTGCTTATCTCGACCAGCTCATTGGTGAAGGGCGCCGGCTCAAGGGTCGTCTCAAAAATATCTTGCCGAACCGGCGCCGCCTCTCCCTCCCCAGTCACGAGAGCCCTGATCTTGGTCTCAAGTTCGACCATGATGTCACGGTGCCCCTCGGCGAAACGCTTTATGATTGTCTGGGCGGCATCGCTTCCTGGCCCTTCTGTCTCATCTATGGCGCGCAGCAGATATGCAGGAAGGTCAGGCGTCCACCAGCTGCCGCAAATCCCTGCACTTTCTCGACTACCGCCATCAAAAACATACGTGGTGGATACGTAGCGAGGGTAGCCGGTTTCGTCAGCGTCATCGAACTTCACCACGATCGGCGTCGAGGAATCAGAGTATGATACGCTCTTTGCGCTTTCGATCGTTTTGTACTGGTAATTCAGCAGATTGATGCAGGCCGCATTTTCATAAAGTGTGCGGATATGGTCGGGGCTGAAGCGTGGATCCGAGGAGGCGATGGGAACGTCTCCGTCAAGGATGAGATCCACCGCCCCTTTCCAGATCTCGGAAGCAATGTTTGTCGAACCCTTCACGACATAGGCGACGCCCACTTGTGCGAGGTTGTAGCCACCGTAATTTGGGACGGGGACCAGGAGGCCCACAGCAAACAGAACCCGGATCGGTGCCCAGAGCGAGGACCATCGCTGGCCAAGGACCTGCCCCTCATGTGCGGACTGAAGAACGCCCACGGTCACGTTGTAGAAAAACATCAACCCACCGACGACAAGGATGATCACATTGAAATAACCGATGATCGAGGAAAAGACTGTCGCAACACCAGGCGTCCCTTCAGCCGTTGCCGCGGAGGGGAAAAGAGGACCGAACATCTGGTTGAGGAGGATGGAGCTGTAAGCGTCACCCGTGCGCGATCCGAATAAATCTCCGTAATCCGACGGGGTAGGAAGCGCCGTTCCCGGTGCGGCTTGAGCGAAAGCTTGGCCGCCCATGAGGCATAGGACCCCGAGCGCGAGGATCAGCAACTTCTTCAGGTCGGGCATAGAGCACTCCTCGACGGCTTTGCGAAAAAAGGCGATAGTATACCTTTCGCATAGCAGCGAGGAAAAATACAGGAAAGATTGTCGACTGCGACCGGGGCGGCCCCCTTTGTCCACAAATTTGTCAGGCGCTTATCATAGCGCAGACGCGACCCATCCAGACGTCATCCTGTCAGCAGCGATCCTATCAGACGGGTTCGGGATCCGGAGTCAGATCCTCATGATATGACGCCAGAAGCTCGGAGAGCCTTGTCTGCCCGTAAATAACCTGGTCGCGGAAGATGTCCGCGGGAAGCTCCCGCATCTCGTGGAAGGCGTAAATGCCTTCTGCGTACGTTCTTCTGCCAAACAAGATCGTTTTTTCTTCAGGACTATCTTGCGCATGGAGGCGCAAGATATCAAAACCTTCAAATGGCTCGGCAAGCTGATGGTCTTCCAGCCGAGCCCGGTCCAGGAATGGGTCTTCGAAAAATGCAATGACATCACGAAGCGCGTCGATAAGACGTTCGTCCACCAATTTCACGAAGATCTCCAGATCAGGACGGCTTCGCGGAAGATGACGGGAGAGACGAACCGTGCCGAGCGGACAGATCACGAGGTTCACGTCTCGCCCCCCCCTCAGGATCGAGACGTTTAGCCCCCCTTTGCTCAACACGACCGTGGCGCCTATCGCAAGGTCAGGACGGCGACCGAAAATTTCAACTGCTGATTGCAAAGCTTTCTTCCGGAGTGGGATAGCACCACGCCCATCCCAGCTGACATCAAGCTGGTTCAAGCGTGCTAAATTTTCACAAAAGGCGCGATGATGATCTAAAAAATGTATACCCATACGCTCGTGTCCCCCGCTGCTGGCATCAAGAGCATCTGACCGTCCGGTTAAAAATATTGCAACCAGATATCAACCTCTATCCTCAGTTTTTTTCACTGAGATCCGATATAGCTTTTGAGCAGAGGTGTTCAACGTCCCGCCAAAGCAAAGGGCGAGGGTGGGATGAAGGCAAGACGTCGCATTCTGAAGGAATCGGCCTGGAAACCCCTGAATCGGAACAAATTTTTGAAAGTCTGTCCATCTCGAAACGCACAGCGTAACGTATTCTTTCAGCATCAAAACCTGGCATCTGAACGAAACGTAGGTCAGACATCTCTACGTTTTTATCGATCTTCCCATGAGAAAATCCCAGACTGCTACTGGACACATTCTTTCGAAGGATTATTATACTATCCTTTAGGGCTGAGATTTTAGCGGATGAGCTTTCTGAATATCTTTCGTGTCTAACAGTTTTCAAAATACTCAGCTCATCATCAAAACTGTTGTTTATATTCAAAATAATCAGTCGTGCCGGATCTTTATCCAAGCTCGAAGAGATTTCATCTTGGAGTGTGTCAAGACCAGAATTTGTACTCACCTCAAGAACACCAAGGCCAAGTTCTGCGGCGAGCGCGCGCGCCAACGTTCTACGACCGATGCCGATAGGGCCGTCCAGGATGATGTTCAAAGGTTCGCCAGGACGACGGAAGGCGACAAGATCGGCAAGTTCGCGGATTGCGTTGGGATGCCCCGCCACCTTGCGAGGTAAACAGGAGAGGAGATGATCTCGCAGGTTATTCTGGTCTTGGGTCGTTCCCGATCCTATCACCGGGAGGGTGCCACCAAGACGCTTGATCGCATCGCGAATGTCTCCAACCTGCAATGATTTCCGTCCGTCAAGTCTTGCGCGAACGCAGGCTGTGTCGAGGACATCGAATGCCTTGTCCGGGAAGCGCCTATCCTGAAGGTAGCTATCCGCAAATTCTACCACCCGGTCCAGCATGCGCGGATCGGCCTTCATGTGGTGATACGTCAGATAGGGCGATGCTGCGCCGCGCAGGATCTCCCGCATAAGGTCGGTTTTGGGCTCTCTGATCCTGATCAGCTCGAAACGGCGCATCAGCGCTGCGTCGCCCTTAATCAAGCTGAGTTCCTCATAGGTTGTTGCCCCGATAAGCGACAAGCCGTCCCTTGCCAGTGCAGGTTTGAGCAGGTTCGCGCCATCCATACCGCGCTCCGCTGTGGCGCCTGCCCCGATCAACATCTGCATCTCGTCAAAGAAGAGGATGGCGTTTCGCTCGGCCGAAAGTTCAATCAGGAGCTCCATCCGGATCTCGAAATCTCCACGATAGCGCGCCCCCGCGACAAGGGCGCCGAGGGAAGCCTGAAGAACGGGCCTGGTTGACAGGGCCGGATCAGTGGAAAGGGCCACGCGTGCGGCGACCCCCTCCATGAGGGCCGTCTTGCCGACGCCTGGTTCTCCAACAAGGAGTACATTAGACTTCCGACGTCGCATCAGAACTTCACAGACTTGGTTGATTTCCTTGTCCCGACCTATGATTGGATCAAGCCCGCCGGCAAAATGAAGCTCGGTGAGATTTCGCAAAGACCGTTCCACGGCGCGCAACGCTTCGCTCCGTTCCTTCTCGGACAAGCTTGATTTTGCCGGCTGTGAACGCTCACGCGTTTCAGGCATATCCTCTGGCGGTATCGAACGGCGCTTTTCGTCGGGGTTGCGCCCATGATCCATAAGCCCTGTCGGCCCAACGCGCTTATCGCGATCACGTGGGGCGTCGATCGCCTCGTTACTGATGGTTTCAAACCCAGAAAACATCTCATCTTGCTCCAAGCCGTCCAGCAGTTCGTCAAGGTCTGGAAGCGGCTCCCTGAGAAGAAGATCCGTCGCTGTGCGAGACGCTTTAGTCGACTTGAAAAGCGTGTTGATGGAGGATGGCTCTTGGATCGGTGGCATTCTCAGCAGGTTCAGGACAGAACCAACCGAGATGTCGCGAGCGTTGGAAGCAGTCTCCAAAGTCTGCATCACCTCATCTGAAATGATCAGGCGGACAGGCTTTAATGAGGCGCGACGTTTGTGGTGACGAAACCCTGACAGTAAGTTGGACAGGATCTCATCAAGGTTGAGCCCTAATGCGTCCATCTGTTCTCTTCCTGACTCCTGGCTGAGCAAAACGAACAGGAGATGTTCCGCCTCGACCCGGTCGTACTGGTAGTCTTCGGCTATCCTGCTGGCGTCGGCCAGGAGCTGATCGATCATGAGTCGTCCCCAGAGCAATTGTGACCCTTTCAATATAGTATGAGAAAATCTTTATCCAGAACATTTCAAGGGGGATCGCGACGCTGAAGCTCCCAAGCTTCTACACGAGCAGCACGGGCTGGCGGACCGGGACGGTGGACAAGGCTCAACGCCGCCGCTCACGGCAGGGAAGCCCCGGAATTCCTCCCGGGGAGGTTCACTGGTGTTCAAAAAGGGGTGAGAGCGGAGCCTTCCGGGCGTGGCGGTGCCCTTTCAGTTGCGCCGGTTGGGTGGCGCAGACTTATCTTACCGCACGCGTCCACGCTCATGATTACGTGAGCCTCCTCGGCCATCAGAGGCTCTCTCTTGAGCGCAAGATCGCTGATGATCCGGTCCGGGAGTGCCGCATCCTTCCTCCCTCGGTTGCGTTCCAAGGCGACCCGCACCGGAATGTCAAGGCTCACGATCTCTATGTGCGCGTCATAATCCCTTGAAAGGCCGACGATCTTCTGTCGCGTCAGGCGGGTGAGGCAGGTCGCGTTCCAGGCGAAGTCCCGCCCGGCACGAAGATTTACACGTGCCGCCTCAAACCCCGCCTGAAGGACCTTACCCTGGTTCTCGGTGGGGCCGATCCCCATCTCGGCCCGGATCCGGTCCAGCGACACGACCGGAAGGTCCGGACGGTTCTCGCGGAGCCAGCGGTCCTTTCCGGAGCCGGGCAGGCCAGACAGGATCGTGATCCTCGACCCGATCGGCTCCGGCGGGGTGAACCAGGGGGAGGCGGTGACATCCGCGCGCAGGAATCTCAACCGGGCTCCGACGGTCTCGAACGGCCATGGCCCGGAGAGCAGATCAGTCCGATAGATATCACCCGAACCCCCGGGAAGCCCCGTCCTTCAGGTCGGGGAGGGATAGGGGACGATTCATGTCGCCGACCTTTGGTTGGCGACATATTTTCGCACGATCTCGATCGGTGCCCCGCCGCAGCTGGCG
>Ga0335396_10007378_pt1 | contig 10551 bp, 10 predicted proteins | sample FRY02_FD_205743 | JGI IMG/M metagenome (GOLD analysis project Ga0335396, IMG submission 205743) | Freshwater microbial communities from Lake Fryxell liftoff mats and glacier meltwater in Antarctica - FRY-02 (spades assembly) (version 2) | ecosystem: Environmental > Aquatic > Freshwater > Ice >... | reverse complement strand
CCGTCGGGGGCCGAGCCTGCTGGTGGCCGAGGGAAGGCTGAATTCGAAAGGCCGGGCCGTGGCATCGAAGTCGAAAACCGGACGCGGTTTGGCAACCGTGCCGATCTTCCTGCTGGTGCCGCAGGTCAAGCTGCGCAAACGGCTCGATCTGGCGCGGGATGCGGAACGAGCAGTGGGTGGTGTGCCGGGGCTGATCGTGGCAAAATGGTATGGCGTCATCCGTTGACCAACCGCGCCATCTGTTGCCTCTTAGCATCCCCTTAGGGTATCAGAGGCAGGCCCGTGGCAACAGGTAAAGGCCGTCGAAATCGGCAGGAAGGGTGAAGCTCATGGACGTCGCTGAATCATTCGCATAGCGGCTGGACCAGTCCTCAAAACGAAAGTCTTTGCGCGATACGACTGCAGCAATCGGATCAGAAAACCGGAAGCGAAGTTGACCTGTCACACCACCATCGGATCGGACGGAAAAATCTTCATCAATCAGCTCGACGGCCCCACCACCCGACATGGACACGCCATCGAACAGCTTCCACCTTTGATGACCCTCAACGTCGTAGAACCCCCGCCAGTCAATTGAAGCAAGCATGCGGGCCTCACCGCCGTCGCAGTAAACTTCTAGGCGGTAATCGGCATCTGAGCGCTTGTATGTAATCTCTGTAATTGCGACGCCGTTTCGATAACCGGTCAGGAATACACTGTGGACCATCCTGTTATCGATTTCGGTCCGCTGTAGTTCGTCTTCTGTAAGATAGTGCATGTCCCGCGGATCTGTAACAGCCGCGATTTGTAGGAGCTCTGCTGAAACGTTCATTTTCGAAAGATATGCGAGCAAGAGGGCAATAATCCTCTGATCGTCAATGCGGTCTTGGGCATCGAAGGCAAGTGCAGTCGGGTCACCAAGGGTTTCCGGCGTGTAGAACTGATGAACTCCAAGACGTCCGATATCCTGAAAACCGACTGCCGCACCTGGAGTGGTCTTTGACGCAAACCGGCTCACGCCACCAGCAAATGCAAAGACGCAGGCAGAACTGCATTCGGCAGCAATAGGTGGGTCGAAAGTAACTTTGCGCAATCCATCCGCATAGACATCTTCAATGCGGGCCCCTGAAACAACAGTGTTTGCCTCCTGCACCCGGATGGCAAGACCAAGCATGACTCCCCCGATCAGGATCCCGCCAGGAGAATGAAAATGCACATTCAGCCCCTTGGCCCCAAGCAAACCTTCATCATCCAAGAAACGTAGGAACTTCTTGTCACTGTCACCCTCGATGACCCCCTCAGCGGCGATCCAGACGCAGCTTGAGCAGTTACCACCACTGGTCGCGCGATAGAATGACATCGGCTCGTCGAAGCCAGCATAGGCAGGGCCGACCCAAATCATAATTGCCGCAATCGAAAAACGCAAAATGGACTTCATGTTCAGCTCTCAACCCCAATTGCCTCAAATTTTTGCTTAGAGCGCACGCAGGTTCACTGAGTACGTCGCAAAAGTAACAAACGCCAGTTGGCGACCCTCGACAAGGTCCAACCATGCGCAAGTTTGATTGTGCCCTTTGAGTCGCAAATACATGAGATTGAGAATAAATGCCCACCACCCGCGAAATTACCCTTACCGCGCTTCACGCGCGGCTGCAGCCGCTTGCCGCCCTTGTCCTGCGTGACGAGGTGCTGCCCGAACGGATCCCAGCGGCGGGGCTGATCATCCTGCGCGATGGCCAGCCCGGCGAGCCGGAAGTCACCCTGTCGCCCCTTCGCTATCACTACCAGCACCGCGCCGAACTGGAGGTCGTCGTCCAGGCCCCGAATGGCCGGACCAGCGCCTTTGACACCCTGATCACCGCCATCGGCACCGCGCTGGAAGCCGACCGCACCCTTGGCGGCCTCTGCGATTGGGTCGAACCCGAAGCCCCGGCCACGGTCGATCTCCCCATCGAGGGCGCGGCGGCGCTGAAAGCGGCGGTGATCACCGTCGTGCTCTACTACACCACCCCCGGCCCCCTGGCCTGACCACCCACATTTTAAAGGAGACCCCCATGGCACGTGCGCAAGGCGCGCGGGCGCAGATGGCGCTTGCGTATGAGACGGTTTACGGGACCCCGCCGGTGAGTGGGTTCCGATTGATGCCCTTTGCACGGGCAACTCTGGGGTCAGAACAACCCCTGCTGGAGTCCGAACTGCTGGGCTATGGCCGCGATCCGCTGGCACCGATCAAGGATGCGGTAACCGCCGACGGCGAAGTGGTGATCCCCATCGATGTCGAGGCGTTCGGCTTCTGGCTGAAGGCGGCATTCGGTCAGCCCGTCACCAGCGGCACCACGCCCAAGACTCATACCTTCCAGTCGGGCAACTGGACTCTGCCCAGCCTATCGATTGAAACCGCAATGCCCGAGGTGCCTCGCTTTGCGATGTATTCCGGCTGCGTGCTGGACCAGCTGTCATGGCAAATGCAGCGCTCTGGCCTGCTGACGGCAACTGCGCGTTTGGTAGCGCAGGGTGAGACCATCGCCGCCACGACTTCCACTGGCACGCCAACCGCGCTGGGTCTCCAGCGTTTCGGCCATTTCAATGGCACCGTAAAACGCAACGGCACGGCGCTGGGCAACGTGGTCTCGGCCGAAATCACCTATTCCAACAACCTCGACCGCATTGAGACCATCCGTGGCGACGGTCGTATCGACGGGGCCGACCCGACCATGGCGGCCCTGACGGGTCGGATAGAGGTGCGGTTTTCCGACACAACGCTGGTCACCCAAGCCATCGACGGCAGCCCCTGCGAGTTGGAATTCAACTACAGCCTCGGGGCCAATGCCAGCTTCACCTTCACTGCCCATGCCGTCTATCTGCCCCGCCCCCGGATTGAAATTGCAGGGCCCCAAGGGGTGCAGGCCAGTTTTAACTGGCAGGCCGCCAAAGCCACCAGCCCTGCGCGTATGTGCACCGCCGTCCTCATCAACAGCATTGTGAGTTATTGAACATGATCCGTCTGAACCTGACCGCCAGCCCCGAATGGCTGGAGTTGGCCCCTGACCTGCGCCTGCTCGTCGCCCCGCTGACCACCGCATTGATGGTTTCGGCGCGCGCCGATCCAGCAATCGAGGCTATGCCCGAGGGCGCAAGCCAAGAGGAACTGGCCCTCGCCATGGCGAAAGCTGTCGCCCGCCGTGCTGTGCTGGATTGGGAGGGGGTCGGAGATGCCATGGGCACAATTGTGCCTGTCACGCCCAAAGGCATCGACGCGTTACTGGAAATTTGGCCGGTCTTTGAAGCCTTCCAGACCCAATATATCGCGCGCGGCCTCATCCTGGACGCGGAAAAAAACGTCTCCGCGCCCTCGCCGACTGGTCCTTCGGCGGGGGCGACCGGTATTGCGCCGCCTGCGCGGGGCCGTGCCCGGACTGCCCGGCCAGACTGAACAGGCCACAAACGCAGGACGGTTGGCAGGTCTGGGATCTGGTCGGCCGCCTTGGTGGCCAGCTGCGCGTGATCCCCGGCGCAATTTTGGGATGGGATATGGGGGCTGCCCTCTCCCTCGCTGCCGCGCTGGGCATCGACACCCTGATCGCCGCTGAACTGCTGCCCGAGATCGAGGCCGTGATGGTGCGCAAACTGAACGAACAGATCGGAGAAAACTATGGCTGAAAAACGGGTCAGCGTTCGCCTTGTCGCCGAAGGCGGTCGCCAAGTGCGCGCAGAGCTGGAAGGCATCGGGGACGCTGGCGCGCGGGGCTTCGGTAGGCTGTCGTCGGAGATGGAACTGGCCAATGCCCGGCTTGGCAGCTTTGCCCGCAAGGCCGGGATCGCACTGGCTGCGGTGACCGTTGCAGCAGCGGCCGCTGGCGTGGCAATGATCCGCTCGGGCCTTGCCAATGTCGACGCACAGGCCAAGCTGGCGCAATCGATGCGGACCACCGTGGAAAGCGTGCAAACCCTGACATGGGCCGGGGAACTGGCCGGTGTCTCCATGGGCGAGATCGAGCAGGCCACCAAGAAGCTGACCACCCGGCTGTCGGAGGCCGCGACCGGATCGGGAACAGCGGTGAATGCGCTTCAACGCTTGAACCTGACGGCGGCGCAATTGCAGGCCCTGCCGCTGGACCAGCGCATCATCGCCATTCAGGAAGCCCTGAACCAGTTCGTGCCGGAGGCCGAGCGGGCTGCAGTGGCTTCTGATCTCTTTGGTGACAAGGCAGCGCTCGCGTTCCTGCGGATCGATTCCGCGACGCTCAGGGAAGCAGCACAGGATATGCGCGATTTTGGTGTGGCTGTCAGCGCCAGCGACGCATCCCAGATTGAACGCACTGGCGATGCAATCGCGCGGCTCAGTCTGATCTGGATTGGCCTGACAAACCGCCTGACCATTGCCGCCGCCCCGGCGCTGGAAGCAGTGGCCAATGCACTGGCGGACATGGCGCGCAGTACCGGCCCGATTGGTATCGCGATCACAGCCCTTTTCGACAACATCGGTCGCCTCACCACCTATGCCGCGACCTTTGCCGCCCTCATGGCGGGGCGCTGGGTGGCAGGACTCGCGGCGGCCGCCTTGTCAGTGCGCGGGCTTGCCACTGGCCTTGTGTTCCTGCGCGGGGCGCTGATCCGCACTGGCATCGGTGCGCTGATCGTCGGCGCTGGCGAGTTGGTGTTTCAGTTCACGCGGCTCGTCGCGGGCGCAGGCGGGTTTGGCGCAGCGATTGGCCTGCTGAAGGATTTGGCCCTCGAGGTCTGGGATCGCATTGGTCTGGGCGCGGCGTCAGCCTGGTCAAAGATTGAGGCCAGTTGGGCGGGGCTACAGGCGACCGTCTATCGGGCGATGCAGTCCTCTGTTGAAGCGGTGACGAGCTTTGGCAATTCTGCCGCTGGCATCTTCAAGGGCGCCTATGATGCTGTGAAGGCGATCTGGGGCCAGCTGCCGGGTGCCATCGGCGATTTCGCCTTCCAGGCTGCCAACGGGTTGATCGGCGGGGTGGAAGCCATGCTGAACGGGGTCGTCACCCGGATCAACAGCTTCATCAACGCCTTGAATGGCGCGCTGGACCTGCTGCCCGATTGGGCCGTCGGCGAAGGTGGTGTCAAGATCGGTACGCTGGACCCTGTGGCGCTTGGCCGGATCGACAATCCGTTCGCGGGATCCGCCGCAGCTGCCGGAACCGCAGCTGCCGAAGCCTTCTCAACCGCGATGGCGCAGACCTATGTAACCACCCCCGACCTTGGCCTGACCGGGATGGCGGAGGACGCAACATTCCGGGCCGAGGCATATCGCGAGGCCTCGGGCATGCTGGCCGAGGCAGCCGCCCGCCCGATGCAAAGCTGGCAAGCGCTGAAAGATGCTGTCGCCGGAGCTGGAACCGAAGGTGAAGCCGCGCTGGATGGGGCGACGGGTGCTGCCGACCGGCTGGATGAGTCCGTGACAGAGGCCGGGCGGGCCGCCGGTGGCGCTGGGGCAGCAGCTGCTGCCGGGGCCGAGGTTGCCAAGACCGGATGGGAAGCAGCCGTTGCGACCCTCGCCGATTATGCCGCCAAGGCACGCGACATTGGCGGTGATATCGGCAATGCGCTGGTCGGGGCGTTTACATCGGCCGAAAACGCCGTGGGTGAGTTCGTGAAAACCGGCAAGCTGGATTTCCGCGATCTAGTCACCTCGATGATCGCTGATCTGGCCAAGCTGGCGGCGCGGCGTTTCATCCTCGGCCCAATCGCCAATGCCTTGTCGGGCGCGCTGAGCGGTGCGGGTGGTCTGTTCGCCAACATCCTGCATGCCGGTGGTGTGGTCGGATCACCAGCACCCGGCCGCATGGTGCCCGCCATGGCCTTTGCCAATGCCCCGCGCATGCATGCGGGCGGTTGGGCGGGGATCAAGCCGGATGAGGTTCCCGCGATCCTGCAACGAGGCGAGAGGGTTTTGTCACGACGCGAGGCGGCGGGCTACGGCCAAGGGCAGAGTGCTGCGCCAAATATCTCGGTGACCATCATGTCGCGTGACGCTGAAAGCTTCCGGCAATCGCGCACGCAGGTCGCGGCCGACATCGCCCGCGCAGTGTCGCTTGGCCGGAGAGGTATGTGATGGCGTTTCACGAGGTTCGGTTCCCCGACAACATCAGCCGTGGCGCGCGCGGCGGGCCGGAACGGCGCACCCAAATTGTCGAACTGGCGAGCGGCGACGAAGAACGCAATGCCAGCTGGGCAAACTCTCGTCGCAGGTATGACGTCGCTTATGGCATCCGCCGGTCCGATGATCTGGCATCTGTCGTTGCCTTCTTTGAGGCCCGCAACGGCCGTCTGCACGGATTTCGCTACAAAGACTGGGCAGACTACAAATCCGGCCTGCCCTCGCAGCCGATCACCCCGACCGATCAGCAGATTGGAACCGGGAACGGCAGCCTGAAAACCTTCCCCCTGGCCAAACGCTACATCTCCGGCGCGCAAAGCTGGACCCGGACAATTGCCAAACCTGTGGCTGGCACGGTTCGCCTGGCGCTAGGCATGGTGGAGCAGATGTCGGGTTGGACCGTCGATGCCACCACCGGCGTCGTCACCTTCACCACGGCACCGGGAAACGGCGTCATTGTCCGCGCTGGCTTCGAATTCGATGTGCCGGTGCGTTTCGACACCGATGTTCTGGACGTCACCCTCGATATGGAACGGCTGGGGTCGATCACGTCCATTCCTCTCTTGGAGATCCGCAGATGAAAACCCTCTCCCCGGCGCTGCAGGCCCATCTCGACGATGGCACCACCACTTTGTCCTGGTGCTGGCGGATTTCACGAGCAGATGGTGTCGCGCTGGGCTTCACCGATCATGATCGCGCCCTCAGCTTCGACAGCACTGAGTTTGAGCCAGAGAGTGGCTTCGCCGCTTCCGAAATCAGGTCTGGATCCGACCTAGCTGTCGATGCGCAGGACGCCACTGGCGTCCTGACCTCGGATCGGATCACCGAGACCGACATTCTCGACGGGCGCTGGGACAATGCGGCGGTGGAGCTGTGGCGGGTGAACTGGGCCGATGCCAGCCAGCGCGTGCTGCTGCGCCGAGGCGCTGTGGGACAAATCCGGCGCGGCCGCATGGCTTTTGTGGCCGAGGTGCGATCATTGGCGCATGTGCTGGGCCAGACGGTCGGACGGACGTTTCAGGCGGGGTGTGATGCCCGTTTGGGCGACGCGCGCTGCCGGATAAATCTGGAAAACGCTCGCTACAAGGGCACGGGCGTGGTCACTGACCTGTTGCGCGACCGGGCGTTCATGGCTTCAGGGCTGTCCGGTTTTAACGCTGGGTGGTTCACTTCCGGCACGATCACCTGGACCAGCGGTGCCAACGCCGGGCGCATCACTGAAGTGCTGGCGCATGGCATTGCTGATGTCATCGCCACCCTGACCCTCTTAGAAGCACCTGTGCGCGCCATTGCCGAGGGCGATAGCTTCATCGCGCGCGCAGGCTGCGACAAGCGCATCGTGACCTGTGGGGCGAAGTTCGCCAACACCGCAAACTATCGCGGATTCCCAAACATTCCGGGTCAGGATGCGGTGTTGCGCTATGCCAGCAAGGATGGCGGCCATGAAAGTGGCGTGCTGTGAGCCTTTCTCATTCTGTGACCGATCCCGCCTTGGTCATAGCCGTCGCGCGGTCATGGCTGGGCACGCCATACCACGACCAAGCCAGCCTGCGCGGCGTCGGCTGCGATTGCCTTGGCCTCGCTCGCGGCGTCTGGCGTGAGGTGGTAGGCGACGAGCCATTTCCCATCCCGCCCTACAGCCGCGATTGGGGCGAAACCGGACCGCATGAGGTTCTGGCCAATGGGGCCTCCTCAATGCTGATCCCGATTGCGACGGCGGACGTCAGCCCCGGCGTGCTTGTCCTGTTCCGGATGGCCCCGCGCGCCATCGCCAAGCATGTCGGCATCCTAACCGCGCCTGACCGCTTCATCCATGCCTATGAACGGCTGGGCGTGATCGAGGAAATCCTGACGCCGACATGGCAGCGGCGCATCGCTTTCGCCTTCCTGTTCCCGCGCTCTAGCCGCATCTGAAAGACCTTTCATGGCAACACTCGTCCTCGGGGCCGTCGGCTCCGCAATCGGTGCTGGCTTTGGCGGTGCCGTCCTTGGTTTTTCCGGTGCTGCCATCGGTGGCTTCATCGGATCCACCATCGGCTCGGTCGTCGACAGCTGGATTGTGTCATCGCTAGCCCCGGCCCAGCGGATCGAGGGCGCGCGGCTCGACAGCCTGCGGATTACGTCCTCGACCGAAGGGGCAGTGATCCCGCGTCTCTTTGGCCGGATGCGGATTGGCGGCAATATCATCTGGGCGACAGATTTCCGCGAAGAGGTCACCACCACGCGTCAGGGTGGCGGCAAGGGGAGCGGTCCGAAGGTCACCACCACCGAATACGTCTACTATGCGAGCTTCGCGGTCGCGCTGTGTGAGGGAGAGATCACTGGCATTGGCCGCGTCTGGGCGGACGGCAAGCCCATGGACATGACGGGTGTGACCTGGCGCTGGTATCCCGGCGACGAGGCGCAGGCCCCTGATCCGTTCATTTTGGCCAAGATGGGGGCCGCCAACACGCCCGCCTATCGCGGCACCGCCTATGTGGTGTTTGAAGAGTTGGACCTCAGCGGGTTTGGCAACCGCCTGCCACAGATCAGCTTTGAAGTGTTCCGACCGCTGGCTGATGCCGACACCGCCGAAGGTCTGGTGAAGGCCGTCACCCTGATCCCAGCCTCGGGCGAATTCAGCTATGCCACCGCACCGGTCAAGAAATCTAGTGGTGCTGGCGGCGCGACCGTCGCGGAAAACCTGAACGCCATTTCAGATACCGCCGACATCGTCGTGGCGCTCGACCGGCTGCAATCCATGGCCCCTGCTGTGGAATGCGTCAGCCTGGTGGTGGCGTGGTTCGGCGACGATCTGCGGGCAGGTAATTGCAAGGTTCAGCCTGGGGTCGAGGTTGCGGCCAAAACCACGACACCCTCGGCATGGTCGGTGAACGGCGTCAGTCGCGCGGATGCCTTTCTGGTCAGCCGCGATGCAGAGGACCGCCCTGTCTATGGCGGCACGCCTGCCGACTTTGCCGTGGTGCAGGCGATCAAAGAAATGAAGGCGCGCGGCCTGCGCGTGACTTTCTATCCCTTCATCCTCATGGATGTGCCACCCGGCAATACCAAGCCCAATCCCTACAGCGCAAACGCTGCCACGGTGGGTCAGCCCACGTTCCCATGGCGTGGCCGGATCACCTGTTCCCCCGCTGCAGGCTTTGCCGGATCGGTGGACAAAACCGCTACCGCTGCCACGCAGGTCACGGCCATGTTCGGAACCGCCACGCCCGCGAGTTTCAACGTCTCCGGCGAAAATGTCAGCTGGACCGGGCCGGTCGGCGAATGGGGGCTGCGCCGGATGATCCTTCATTACGCACATCTGTGCAAAGCCGCCGGGGGCGTCGACGCCTTCCTGATTGGGTCGGAAATGCCCGGCCTCACCACCATCCGCAGCGGAGCCAGCACCTATCCTGCAGTCACGGCGTTCAAAAGCCTCGCGACCTTTGTCAGGTCGATCCTCGGCGCTGGGCCCAAGATCGGTTACGCCTCTGACTGGTCAGAGTATTTCGGGCATCATCCCAGCGACGGTAGCGGCGATGTGTATTTCCACCTCGATCCACTCTGGTCTGATCCCAATATCGACTTCATCGGCATCGATAACTACATGCCGCTGTCCGACTGGCGTGACGGATTTGATCATGCTGATGCAGCACTGGCCCCAGCGATCTACGACCGCGCCTATTTGCAATCCAACATTGTCGGTGGCGAGGGGTTTGATTGGTTTTACGCCAACCCAGCCGACCGGACGACACAAAACCGCACGCCGATCACGGACGGCGCTGCAGGCAAACCATGGATGTTTCGCTTCAAGGATCTGCGCGCTTGGTGGCAGAACTCGCATTTCAACCGGCCGGGCGGCGTGGAGAGTGGGACACCCACCGCGTGGGTGCCGCAGTCCAAACCGATCTGGTTCACCGAACTTGGCTGCCCGGCGATTGATCGCGGTACCAACCAGCCCAACGTGTTCTTTGATCCGAAGTCCTCGGAAAGCTTCACGCCCCATTTTTCACGCGGGTGGCGCGACGATGCGATCCAGCGCGCCTATATCGAGGCGACGTACCTTTTTTGGTCAGCACCTGCCAACAATCCACCGTCGGGCGTAACCGGTGCACGGATGGTGACCGTGCCGGAATGTGCGGCATGGACCTGGGATGCACGGCCTTATCCATTTTTTCCCGAACTCACCACCGTCTGGACGGATGGCCCCAACTGGCGACGCGGCCACTGGCTGACCGGACGTCTGGGCGCGGTGTCTTTGGCGGCGCTCGTGCGCCACCTTAGTCTGCGTGCCGGAATGCCGGAGGCTCAGATCGACGTTTCCGGACTGTGGGGCGCTGTCGAAGGTTATACCCAGAGTCCTGCAGAAGCCGAATTTGACGTCTTGACGGCTGGGTTTGGAACGAATCATCTATGCTTATGATTCGCCCCGGCTTTCTTTCCTCAGCAGAGCGCCTCGAGCTTGAGGC
>Ga0335396_10007377_pt1 | contig 10554 bp, 9 predicted proteins | sample FRY02_FD_205743 | JGI IMG/M metagenome (GOLD analysis project Ga0335396, IMG submission 205743) | Freshwater microbial communities from Lake Fryxell liftoff mats and glacier meltwater in Antarctica - FRY-02 (spades assembly) (version 2) | ecosystem: Environmental > Aquatic > Freshwater > Ice >... | reverse complement strand
GCATCAAGGACACCGTGGCGCAGCCCACACCCGGCAGCCAGTTGATTATCGTCGAAGCGCGCCAGGCCACACCGGAGAAGCCGCTGCTCATCGTGTCCGGCGGACCGCTCACGACTGTCGCCAACGCGCTGCTCCTCGCGCCGGACATCGCGCCGCGCATCGTCGTGTTCAACATTCTCGTTTCCCACTACGGCTACAACGGGAAGGATGGCTGGGCCGCTTACATTGTCGCGAAGCAGACGCGATACGTGGATTGGGGAGGGGGCAGTTTCTGGGACAGGAATTCCGTGTTCACGGCCAAGGACTTTGAGGTGTTGCCGCAGAATCCGTTCTGCGACGATATGCGCCGTCTCATTAAGTCCGATCTCGGCCAGCTCAATCAACTGGGCGACGGGGCCCCTCTGGTCTGGCTTTTCAATCCCGGTTGTTGGACGGGTGTCGAAAGGCACCGCGCCGAGTTCAAAGGCAAGGCCGTCGAGTTCAATCCCGCCAAACCCGGTGAGGCGGGCGACGTGCTCGTCATCCCCAAAGCCAGCACCGATTTCAAGACCAGCCGCGAGGAGTTCTTCCGCGTGCTGACCCAGCCAGGGCTGTTTCCATGAAGCTGCATCCATTGGCCGCCATCAGTCTGGGGCTCACCGCTTCACGGCAGGTAAGAATCCAGGGAGTTTCCGGCCGGAATAAGGAAAAATTCTAGTCAATCGGCTGCGATGATCTAAAAATGCAATCCATGCAATCCATGCAATCCCGTTTCGGTTTCCGCTGGTGGCAATTTATTCTGGTCACCGGTCTGTCTGCAATGTGCCTCCTCGCTCACCCGGTCCACGCCGTGGAACAATGGGGCGTTTTCGAAACCGAATTCAAGGCACCACCGCCGGCCGGGTCGCCCATGGACGTGAAATTCTCCGCGACGTTCACCCAGGGTCCACAGCGATTCACGGTGCCGGGATTCTGGGATGGCGGCGACTCGTTCAAGCTACGGTTCAGTCCGCCGGATGCGGGCGAGTGGAAGTTTACGACCGTTAGCGAGATTGCCGCGTTGAACGGCAAATCCGGTAACTTTACCGCCACCAACGCCAGCGGCGACAACCACGGTCCAATCGAAGTTTTTAAGACGTTTTACCTGCGTTACGCGGACGGCACGCCGTATCATCAGTACGGCACGACTTGTTACGCATGGGTGCATCAACCCCGGGAACTGGAAGAACAGACACTCAAGACTCTCGCCGCATCACCGTTCAACAAGATCCGGTTTTGCGTGTTTCCCAAGAGTTATACCTACAACGAGAACGAACCGGACTTCTTCGCGTTCAAGAAGGGCGCGGACGGGAAGTTTGATTTCTCACAACCGGACCCGGAATTCTGGCGGCACTTCGAACAGCGGATCCTCGATCTCCAAGAACTCGGCGTCGAAGCGGACATCATTCTGTGGCATCCCTATGATCGTTGGGGATTCTCGGAAATGGGCCGCGAGCACGACGACCGCTACCTGCGTTACGCCATCGCCCGCCTGGGTGCCTACCGCAACGTCTGGTGGTCGCTGGCGAACGAATTCGATCTCATGGCGCCGGGCGCGATGGCGGGGCATCGGGGCGACAAGGCGATGGCCGACTGGGACCGCTTCTTCCAGATTCTCCAAAACGAGGACGCGCATCAGCGATTGCGCGGCATCCACAATTGCCGCGGCTTTTACGATCACACGCGGCCGTGGGTCACGCACACCAGCGTGCAGCACGGCGATTTGCGGCGGCTCCTGGACTGGCGCCGAGAATACGGGAGGCCGGTGGTGGTCGATGAGTGCGGCTACGAGGGCAACATTCCGCAGGGCTGGGGCAAGCTGAGCGCGGAGGAAATGGTGAAAAAGTTTTGGCTCGGCACCATGAGCGGCGGCTACGTCGGGCATGGGGAAACCTACCAGCATCCCCAGGACATTTTGTGGTGGTCCAAAGGCGGGGTGCTCCACGGCGAAAGTCCGCAGCGCATCCAGTGGCTCCGGGAGTTCATGGCCGAGGCTCCGCCCTTCCATGAACTAAAACCCAGCGGCAGCGAGGGTGCTCTGCTCCTGGCCAAGCCGTCGGAGTATTATCTGCTCTACGCCCTCAACCAACAGCCGCAAACCGTGGTGCTGGCCGGAGATCGCCCTTACAAGCTGGATGTGGTGGATCCTTGGAGGATGACCGTCCTTCCGATCGGCACAGCACCGGCCGGCGACTTCGTCCTGGCAGCGCCCAAGCCGGACACGGCGTATCGTTTCACCCCGTATCGACCCGGCGAAAAGCCGCGGCCGGAAGCCAAAATCACCGCCTCCATGACGGAAGGTTTGGTGCCTCTTGAAGTGACCTTCACCGGCGCGGGCGGCGTGAAGGCGCGGTGGGATTTCGGTGACGGCAGCACGAGCGACCTTCCCAACCCAACGCACACCTTTAAGACTGCGGCATCTACGACGTGACCCTCACCGTCAGCGATTCCGCGGGCGGCATCGGGCGCGGCGTCGTGCGGGTGGCGGTGGACCGCGACTCCAAGGAAGCTCTGGTGCGCGCGGGCTTTGCCCGGGGAGAAACCCCGGCGCTACGGTTCCACGGCAAGGCCGTTCGCGCCGCCTCGGGCGGTTTGCATCTTTCGGAGGGCGCTCCCTGGGGCTGGGTGAAAGGGGGCGAACAGCCGATGGAGGAGCTGCGCGGCCTGCGCTCATTCACCCTCTCGGGCTGGCTGAAACCGGAAAGCCTCCTGACTGGAAGCGGGGGCAATCGCATTCTCTTTTGCCTGAACAAGGATCATTCGGGCATCGATCTCGCCAGCCATGCCGACGGCCGCTTGCGCCTCGCCGTCAACCAGTGGCCGGACAGCGTCCAGAACGACAGTTCACCGGGCAAATTGCAGCCGGGCAAATGGACCTTCTTCGCGGTGACCTATGACGCGGCGCAACCGGCCGACAACGTCGCCTGGTATTTCAGCAAGCCCCTCGACCAGCCCGGCCCGGCGGGGCTCGCTCTGGACCGCCGGACAACGCACCAGGCCGGCCCTGTCGGCACGGACATTGGCCCGCTGGCCATCGGCAATTTCAACGAGACGATGCACGGTTACGGGCTGGACCGCCAATTCCGCGGCGAAATCCGCGCCCTGCAACTCTTCGGCAGCCGCATCGGCGGACGCGGGGCGCTCGACCTGGAGGCCATCCAGCAGCACCTGCACTGATGTTGTGACCGGAAGTCCGCCACCCCCACCTTGCTCATGAAAACAGCGTTCAAGTTTACAATTGTTTCGACGCGGCGCGAATTCATTCAACGAGCCGGCCTGGCAGCCGCCGCGACAGCTCCCTGGTTCATTGGAATGCGGCCCGTTTTCGCGGACGAGCAGCCCGGTGCCGCCACCGAGCACCGGATTACCGATCATGGCGCCCGCACGCATCGGAATGAGCTGAACACGGGCGCCATCCAGGCCGCCATTGATGCGTGCCACGCGGCCGGAGGCGGAGTGGTCCGCGTTCCACCGGGACGGTTCCGCACCGGGGCCTTGCTCTTGAAATCCAGCGTGCACCTGCACCTGGAGGCGGGGGCGATCCTCCAAGGCTCGGGCGACTGGCGCGACTATCAATCGTTCATCGATTGGGCGGCGCTCGGCCGGGCGCGTCAATGGGGCGATGGTGAATGGTCCAACGCGTTGATCACCGCCCTCGACGCGACGAACATCCGCATCGACGGGCCGGGCACGATTGACGGGGTGGACTGCACGCGCCCGCAGGGCGAGGAGGGCTTCCGCGGGCCGCACGCCGTGCTGCTGCGCAACTGCGCCAATGTCCGTATCCGCGATGTCACTATCCGCCGGGCGGGCAATTACGCCCTGATGTGTTTCGATTCCCGGAAGCTGGACGTGATCAACATGAAGGTGCGTGGCGGCCACGACGGCCTTCATGCCCAACGCTGCGAACAGGTCCGCGTCCACGACTGCGATTTCCGCACCGGCGACGACTGCTTCGCCGGCTGCGACAACCTCAATTTTGACATCCGCAACTGCCAGGTCAACTCGTCGTGCAACGGCTTCCGGCTTGGGTGCGAAAAGCTCGTCGTCAGGGACTGCCACCTCTGGGGTCCGGGCGAGTACGAGCACAAGATCAGCGGACGCACGAACATGCTGGGCGCGTTCGTTCACTTCGCGCCGCGCGACCGCCACCCGCAACGGGCGAGCGACGACTGGCTCATTGAAAACGTGACCATCGACCGCGCGCAGGCGCTGTATCTTTACGATTTCGAGCGCGGTGGCTGGATGCAGGGCCAGCCCGCGCGCTGGCTCCATTTTAAGAACATCCGGGCGACGAACCTCACGCGCACCACCCGCGTGCTGGGTGACACGGACCGGCAGTTCCGGCTCACGCTCGAAAACGTGTCCCTGGCCCTGCACGAGGCGCACCACGACCAGCCGGTGCTCGACATCAACCAGTTTGATTCGTTGACCCTGCGCGAAGTGCGCCTGGCGAACAGCGGCGCGCAAGCGGTATTGAACGCCACGCGCGGAAACTCGCTGCTGATTGAGCGGTTGACGCCCGTGCCGGAGAACCGCCAACCGCATCAGCTTGATGCAGTGGACAGCATTGAAGTCATTTGAAGAATGTCTAACAGTCATTCTCAACCATCATGGCTGCACACCACCACATCATGTCCCATCCGATTCCTCGACTAACCGCTTTGCCGCGGCGTGGTTTTCTTCGACAACTCAGCTTGCTGGCCGCAGCCGGCGTGATTCATGGAAACGCAATTGACCTGCAGGGTGCGCAGGCCGACGCCCCTGCCAAGCCGATCCGCCTGATTGTGGACGCGGACACGGCTAACGAGATTGACGACGTGTTTGCTCTCGCCAGGGTGCTGATGGATCCACGCTTTCAGGTCGAGGGCATCACCTCGTCCCAATGGCACACGCAGCCGGACGCGCCCCGCGACACCGTGGGGCCGAGCCAGGAGATGAACGAACAACTGCTCCGGGTGACCGGCGCTTGAAAGGCAAGGGGGCATTGGCGGACCATCTGGTGCGGATCTGGGAGCGTTATGATCGCGGCTGGCAACGCCGGTCCAATCCCACCAAGGCCACCTGGGTAATGTGGGACATCGCGCTGATCGAGGCCATCGCCCGACCGGAACTGGCCACCGCCGCCACCGTCAACGCGCCGCCGGAGAACCTCAAACGGCCGATCCCGGCCTGGGTAGGGATTGATGCGACAGGGATGCGGGAAAACTTCTGGCGCACCTTCGAGCGCTGGCGCGCCGAAAGACGTTGAGAACTGTCTGAAAAAGTCCGAACTCCTTTTAACCCGCGTTTCCCATATAAACAGCGACATGAGAAAAGAACTGAGATAGAATACGCCCGATAACACAAGGTATAATGCATGTTATGGTTTTAGAATCGAAGGGACCCAATGGGTGAACGCAAAAACAAGGCTTTAAGACTAAAATTCAACCGTCGTTTGAAACTTGAATTCCATGGTATTAAGGTGACAAGCGATGCCGGGCTTCTGGCGTATCGGGAGTTGGATGAGAAGCTGGGACTGACTGCAATGGCAGGTAAACAGTTGGTCGAACCGCGCCAGGGTAAGAACACGCAGCACACGATGACTGCCCTTTTGCGTCAGGCTGTTTATGGACGAGTTGCCGGTTATGAGGACACCAACGATGCGGAGCGTCTGAGAGTTGATCCCGCCATGCGGCATGTTCCAACGATTCGAGGCAGACCGTCCCACGTGTCGCGTTATCTTAAATCGTTATCCCCTCATTTAACGGGCATCGCTATTTGTTCAATCGCGCGGTGCGGGCGGACCAGCCGGGCTTTACGGTGATCTGGCGCTGGGATGAGGGGGAGGATGACATCGCGGTGCCCGTGGCGATCATTGCCAGCACGGGTGCGATGTTCAGCGAACGCGGCGAAGGTCAGATATTTGATCGGGCGGATTTCAAAGCGCCTGCCATGGCAGGCTCTGGGCTTATTAATTCTGCTCAAGTGCTTACTTTGATGATAATTCTACGGTAGCTCTTCATGTTCCATGTCCCGTTGTCAGCAACTTCAAGAATGACATGAATGTTCTTACCTGCAGCTGAAGACGGCACTGTAAGACTAGCGTTCATAGAAGTTGAATTACTAATTGATATCTCTGATCCGTTATTGTAGAACCCTTTGCCAGAACTCTTTTCCGCCTCGAAGTAGTGCGTCCAACGATAAGAAATTGTATTTCCGTCCGGGTCAGAGGATCCTAATGCACTCAATTGAACAGTTTGACCAGCACTTGCATTCAAATATACTACATTTAATGATTTGTCACCGTTGAATGCCGCCACCGGATTATGGTTTGCGCCAGACTTGTTCATCACACACCAATCCATTCTAGCTGCAAAATCACGGTTCATATCATCACGCCAACGAGCAACCGCTGTGAGCCTCTTAAGCCAATTCTCTCCTCCAGCCAACAGTGCGTTCTCTTCATCTGTCCATCTAGTTGGTCCTGCGCCACTCTGGCCAAATCCTGATTTGGCAGACTGACCGCCCGAACGCTTGAACTGTCCCCCCCAACTTCCCCAATCCTCTACAAAATCAGGGTTGAGACCATTGGGAATTAAGAATGTATAAGAAGGAGTATCTCCTTCTTTGACACCTGTAGGACCTGTTGCCGAAGCAGGATATTTTGTTCCAAGTGCACCATGGTCATTAACAATGTTGGCATTTGCCCAAGACAAATCACAGTTGCTGTTAGGAGCACCAGGAAAATCGATTTTGTACATACCAATCCATGATGTATCTGACTTGCACCAGTGTACGTATTGTGACAAGTACTGTTCTACATAGAAGTAACTGGCATCCTGTGTAAGAACATCCCATACTCGAATCTTATTTAACAACTCAATTTTTCTGGCTTCAGTTCTTCCGCTGTTCCAGATATCGTAGCATGCTTGAGAGAGCACTACTGGTCCACCCCAGATGCCGCACCACAATGGTCTCGGATCATCCTTTTCCAGTTCTTGAATTAGGAAGTTCGACGCTTCGGTCGATTTGCCCGCTCCTACATGATCCTGCCATACGCCTGCATCCTGACCAAAATCACCGTGACCATCAGGATACGAACGATGTTTTTTGACAACACTACGTAGATAATCGGCCGTTGGATATCTATCATCGTGCAACAACAGATTTGGTCGAACCTGTTCGTAACCGCTAATTACGGAACTAGTGGCACTTTCTGCTCCGCTCATGGAACCAAATGGCGCTAGCAAAATACCAACAATTTCTATATCATTCAAATACACCATCAAACGTACCAAAGACTGTTGATCGTCAGGATCACCTGTGATGTCAGTCAATGCCATGTAACGAGGTCTGTGTGTCTTTGGCGGCAGAGGGGTCGGTCTGCCGTTAAAGGTAGCGAATAAATCGGTTTTCATCGCTTCCTCGTCGATATCGCGAATGATGTGAACGTTCGCTGGCGAGTTAACCTTCTTCCACCGATATTTCTGATCCGGACCGAGTACCACCGAAGGCTCGACCAGCGTCAGCCAATGCTTCCCAAGGTAATTGCCGATGACCATTGAGATCGTCGTCACGTCGAAGAGCGCTTTCCTGCCAGCGTGCGTGTTGGCTTCAAGATATCCGCCCAATGGGTTGTCGGGATAAAGGCCGGACTCAACGCTTTTGTCCATGGTGAGGCTGGCACCGGTGGGACTTTCCAGGATGATCCAGAACTCGACGCCGCTCTGACCGGTTACATAGACCGACCAGGGGTCGTTACTTCCGTTGAAGCTATGGACGTTGACCTGTTCCGGGCCACCGCCCAGCCAGACGATCTTGATGCGGCTTTTCAGGTCCAACCCTTCTTCACGCGCCTGAAGAATCGCGCTGGCAATATTGGAACATGGGCCAACCGGAAGCACCCAGACCGGATTGTCCGGTGACGCTCCACGAGCCGCCGCAAGAATTGCTTCGCTGGCTTCGCTTTTGACCGGCTGCGTGTCCGCCCAGTTGCCACTGGCGGGAACCTGCAACGGCAGTCTTGCACCGTGGAACACCTGAGGCATTTGATTTTCGGGACGATGCTTCAATAGGCCGCTATTGCGGCTGAGCTGGATGATGTAGTGAATCTCGCCGTAGTTGATCTGCTCCTGATATTGCCCACCGTGATCGGGGCGGAGACCGTGATGGATGCTGTTGATACCCAGCACGTCCAAGTTGCTGAAAAGGCCGTAGCCGATGTAATGCTGGTCATCGATTTCGTTGCGGGCATCGGTGTCGAGAAAAATCTGCGGCAAGTGCAGTGTTTCCGGCGTGTGGACACGCACGATGGCCGAAGATAGCTCGTTCAATGTGTCGCCCACCTTTGATCCCATGCCGACACGGTAAACGCCCGATTTCTCGAACGTGTGGCTGACCGACTGGCCGTCAGCCGTCGCCCCGTCCCCCAGCTCCCAGTGAGGGTTGCTCGGATTGCCATTGAGTCTGAACGTCACGGGCTTCCCAGCCAGTACCGGCCCATCGAGCGGAACAATCCAGGCGGCAAGTTTCTCCCGGGTGGACGGGTCTTGCGCGGCGGCGAAGCCCGGCAGCAGGCTGGCGATGAGGCCGCAAGCCATCAAGATTGCCGCCGTCTGGCGAACACATTGGAATTGGTTTGGCATGATCATTTTACTGATAGGCATTTGCTTTTTCGACGTGGCTGGAGTGTGGCTGGCCAGGTGTGGCCATGCAAGGCGAAACGCGGCAGAATTGTCCCTTGCCGAGTGCTTGGCTGGCCTTTGGGGCTGGTGGGCCGCGGCCCATCAGCCCCCGAAAGGCGGTCGTAGCCTCCAAGAGGGCCGGTCAGAGGGCCACAGCGGCTGGAAACGGCGGTCGCGCCGGCCGTCGCGGGTGCATTTCACCGCCGAGCGGATGCCCCGCTTCACGCGCGAGGCGACCGCTCCACCGTTCACCGAAACGTCGCCCGACCTCGTCGCCCTGCGACTGAACCCGTGGTGGTATCCGCATGGTCTCCACACCCCCGCCGACGACGGCAGCGGCGGGCCGTTTACGGTCGGGCGGGTCATGCACAGTTCGCGCAGCGTCGGCTTCACCGGCTGGATCGGCGGCGTGGCCGTGTTCAACCGCGCCTTGACCAAAGCGGAAATAAAGACGCTTCATGACGCGACAAAAGTCACCATTCTAAAACCATGACCCACGGCTCGTTCTGCACCGGGGGCCGGGACAAAGACATTCTCAGCGGGGCGAAGTTCGCCTTCTTCCGCGATTCCGTTTCGCTCGAAAAGGCGAAGGCCGACGGCGTGACGTGTCCGGTCATGGAGTTCGGCCCGGACGGCGCGTTCGCCTGTGACGTGCGGGACGACGCGCAGGCAACGGCGTTTCTCCAGGCGAACGCTCTGGAGGCAGGGAAGTTCCTGTGCTGCATTCCGCGGCTGCGCTGGACGCCATATTGGGAAATCCGCGGCACGCCGATGGATGCCCGCGCCAACCAACGCCACGCCCGCAACGAGGCGATGGCGGAACATGATCACGCGCCGTTGCGCGATGCGATCATCGCCGTCGTCCGCGAGACATCGCTCAAGGTGCTCGTCTGTCCCGAGGACATGAGCCAGATGGCGGTCGGCAAGCGCTGGATCGTGGACAAGCTGCCCGCCGATGTGCGCGGGCGCGTGGTCTGGCGCGAGAAGTTCTGGCTGACGGACGAGGCGTTGAGCACCTATCTCCGCAGCGCCGGGATGTTCGCTCTGGAGATGCACTCACCGATCATGTGCATCGGCAACGGGGTGCCGGCCATCGTGTGCCGGTTCGCGGAGCAGACCAGCAAAGGAGTCATTTGGCGCGACATCGGCCTGGCGAGTGGTTGTTCGACTTCGACAATGAGGAGGAGATCAAGGGGCTCGTGCCCGCCGTGCTGGCGATGGCGAAAGATCCTGAAGCGGCGAAGGCGAAGGTGGCGAAGGCGCGCGCATTCGTCGAGCAACGCCAACGGGAAACAATGTCGGTGGTGCGGCGAAGCCTGGTGGGTTGATCATCAAGGATCGCACGCGCCTCACGCGCGATTGAATCGTCCAAGGATTTGAAGGCGATCCTCCTAGCGCGGGCCGGCATCGAGGGTTACAAATCACCCATGAAATCCAATTTCAGTGGCGACCGGATTGCCAAGGTCATCTCCACGCTGCGCACGTCTTGTTGGTCCCATTTTCTGCCCCGGTTCGCGGTGGCCGGTTGTGCTCTGCACCTGCTGCTGCTCACCACGCAAGCCGTCGTGCCCGAACACACGGTCGAGAATGGCGCGGTTCACCTCAGGGGCGTCGGCCCGGACAACCCGATCATTTATGACAACGACTGGTGGTTCGATGTCTTCGACAACAACTACCTCTGGGCGCAGGCCAGTCTGGGCAAAGCCGATCTACGTGGCAACATCGTCAGCCGCGACATGTGGAAGTGGGACAAAGGTTATCTCTACCCGATGCAAAAGTGCGTCGAGGACGCGGAGAAGGCGCTCAAGCTGGCGCGCGATTCCGGCTTGAAAAACATCCCGGACGCCACGCTCGGCTCCGACCGCGTGCT
>Ga0335396_10007376_pt1 | contig 10554 bp, 10 predicted proteins | sample FRY02_FD_205743 | JGI IMG/M metagenome (GOLD analysis project Ga0335396, IMG submission 205743) | Freshwater microbial communities from Lake Fryxell liftoff mats and glacier meltwater in Antarctica - FRY-02 (spades assembly) (version 2) | ecosystem: Environmental > Aquatic > Freshwater > Ice >... | reverse complement strand
ACCGTCTTGATTTCCCTCTAGCAGCACCTAGTGCTAATATTTCTAATACTGTAAGTCCTACTACCGCAAAACACGTACAACTAGGGTTAGGTAATAAATTAGAGTACATATTAGACGGCGGCAAGTCCACAATTGGCTTAGAAAGCACCATATTAGCACTAGAGCAAGAAAATCTAGTAATATTACGAGAAGGGGGCGTAAGTAGAGAAGATATTCTAGCTAAAACAGGTATTAGAATAAGTTCTAGTTCTAGTGAAAACAATCAAAGTCCAGGCAATTTTAAAAAACACTACAGCACCTCAAAACCGCTATACATAGTACAAGATATTAATAGATACATACATAGAAATCCGAGTGGTCGCTACTCTGCTCTACTTTTTGAAGAAAAAAGTGTTTTATGTACATCATACTTGCTTTCAAAAAGCTATTCTATGGCAGAGATAGCGAACAACTTATTTGACTTCATGAGAAGGGCTGATATTGACAGCTCAGATTATATATTAATAGAGCCCATAAAAGAGATAGGCATAGGACGAGCAATTGCAGATAGAATTGCCAGAGCAGCTAGTGAAATTTGAGTCTATTGTAGACAAAAAAAGCTCCTCATTGTATTGAGAAGCTTTCAGTACCCGGAACCGGGGTCGAATAACACATCATAGATACTTCAATACCACATTATTACGATACATCTCCTATCAAAAGGGTAACAATAAGGGGATTGTTTTTAATGGTATTAAAAACTGTCCTAAGAATGGGAAGGCTACAACATCTTCAGAATGAAGATTATATTTTTAAGATAGCTAAATTAACATACTTTTTAAAAATATCTAAAGGTGTTCTATGCCCATGGTTTTCCTTATAAACATTGAAATTCATTTTGCTATAGTACAACTCGCTTTCAATTGGGGATACTACATCATCCTTTTCCCCCAATACAACGTTACCTTCAACTTCTTCTATTCCCAAAAAAACAGATATTCCCAATTCACTTAAGTATTTAGCTTTGTTAATAGTAGCTGGATTAAACAATAATAGTGTTGTATTGATGTGGGTCGCTATGCACTCTGAAAATAACCCCCCCATACTACTTCCAATTATTAAATCTGGCTTAAAATCAACCATTTTTTGCAGCGTATCTTTAAATAAATCTTTTGAATGTTCCAAGTAAAGCATCTGCGGAGCAAATGTTTGTCCTAAGCTATTTAAAAACACTACTTTTTCTCCTCCTTGCTTACTTTCGAGGCCGTGTAAATATGCTATTTTAATATTCATATCTTTAATTGAAAAAGGTACCTATCTTAAAGAGGGATTGCATTATAATAAATTACTTTCGTACCATTCATAACATGCTCAAACTCGATCTCATCAAGCATATTGCCATTATCCATTTTTGTTACTTTCTGTTTGACACGTTTAAAGTGAAATAATTTAAAAAGTAAATAACAACCTCTAATACTTAAGTTTTCTAATGGATACTCTTTTCTGAAACCCTTACCCGAAACAATTTGTTTACACCCCGATTCCATTTCATCAAGATCTGATTTACTCCAGCTCTCATTAGGTAAGTTGAAAGCATCAGTAGACCTGTATTTTTCAGTACCATCCTGTAAATAGCTATATGCCTTTGTATGTATATACGGGAATTCGTTATTTATAAAGAGATCGGACTCTTCTTCATTAAGTTCATCCATTAACTCATCCAATATCTCATAGTTACTTTTCATAATGTCTAAAGTTTTTAGCCGCTTGATTATTTTAATTATTTAGTTTTAATGTTATTTTTAGTTATGATAGAATATCTTTCATTACACTATTGATTTTAAATGTTCATATATCATTACCATCGCTAAGGTGTCTAATTCACAATAATTCTTCAGTGCGTCTGAAATTTTTGTTCGTTCTTCTTCGGTCATATCCGTGTACTGTATCTTTCCGTAGGCAGTTAATGCAGCACCTCCATCATCTATATTTTCTATTTCGGATAAATAATTTTCAATATCATCTTGGCTGAGTCCTTTAAATAATTCGGGTAACATTTTATAAGGGCTTACCACAGTTCCATTTTCTTGTTTTAACCAAACATGACTTGCAGGAAAATTTTTACTACTTAAACCAATATCGCCTATAGGGTTACAATATTTACCCTGGATTAGTTGACTTGATTCTAATATAGCAGGAAGCACTTTTTTAATGGAGTTTGACCCAAAGGTATGTGGATTGTAGTAATACTTTTTTATAACGTCACAAAGGTCAACCATATTCCTTTCTGGTGTTGGCCAAGGATTAGGGTGTTTGTCTGTAGGTTTACTTATAGACTCAATAAAAAGAAGGAGCACATCTTTTAAAATATAATCACTTTCTTTTAATTGGGTGTGAATTGCATTTAAAATAGTGTTTTCATGGTTTGAAAACCTAAATACAGTTCCATTATCATGTACTAAGGCATCATGAAGATGCTGCATAAATTTAAAGTTAGGGAATTCTCCTGGAGTAGTATTAATATATTCGTTGGCATGTTCAATACGTCCATCCTCATAATAAATATGATGTGAAAATTGAAATGCTATTTGTTCATAGGGTTTTCTTCCAATATGGAATGGTAAAGGCACTGTAGAAGTTTCAAAATCGATAAAGTGTAAAGGAAAATTCCAAGAATTAATCTCGGCCCTTAAACCTTCTACATCTACGAAATCAGTGGAATCATTATCTCGTTCCTTTTCAATTTGAATCCATTGACGCTTTGTACGAGACATATGCCCATCTACTTCTTTATATTTAATATCCTCTGGTGTTAATTGTTCTTTAAAAAGTAGACCTTGCTCCAACAATTTAGGGTCTTTTAAATCCCAAACATTAAATATATTGGGTTTTTTAAAATCATTATCTGTCCAATTATATTGGGTTTTAAAACAATGATCAAAGCCAGATTGTTTTTTTATACCATCTTCAGTAGTATCCTTTTTAAACTCACATTGTTTACAAGCAGAGAAACTTGCAGGCCAATTGGGATAATAATTATTTATTCTGATGTCTGAAAGTAATGTAATGGCATCTAAAAAATTTAAATTATCATAGTATTTATGCGTATTATTATGAATATTCGAAACTAATTCTGATAAATCTTCCTCCCACAATAAGGACGTTCCCATTTGACTCACATTATCCACTAAAACATCCACTTCTGTGCGTTTGTCTGTAGTTTGCTTTACACGAAAAAACTGATTTAATCCTTCAACTGTAGCCACCTTCGTTTTATCAACCAAGCATAAATATGGAGTAATTTTGCAATCTGGTAGACATAATTGGGCTACATGAGTTTGAAAGGCTAAATCAAAAAGATACGGTTTCCAACTAGTCACTAGTTTTCCTTGTATACCAATAAAATTACAAGGATCTGTAGGGTCTATTGACTTTGCTTTAACCTCTATTAATTTTATTTTATTACCTTCCTTTACTAAAACATCTGTTCTAATAAACAAATTATTTACATAAAAAGCCGCCTCATAAATTATTACATTTTCAAGTTTTAAAAGCTCGACTGTTTGATCTGCTAAGTCTTTATAATCATGATTATCATAAGGAGCATCTACTAAAATACCATTTGGATAATGAAGCCTTGCATATTCCTCTATTTGAAAGCCTCCACTTGCTAGTGCTTTCAGAAATGTATCTTCATTTTTTGTATTGTGGTACTTCTTTGGACTATTGGAATAGAATAATTTATTAGGACATTCTAAGCCTTGTTTAAAGTGTGATTTTGAGAGTGCTTTCATAATAAATAATTTAATACCGCTTCCCAATTAGGATATGTTTCAGAACTAAAATGTATCCACTCACCATCAAATTGAGCGGCTCCATTATTTAGCCTGTAATCTATGAGTACATCTCCTTTCATTAGGTCTTTACGGTGCGTTAATATAAGTCTTTTTTTATTTTATCTCCAAAATTATCCGCTAACCACAGCCGTTTATCGGTCCAAGCCGAAGGATTGTCCCAAGGTGCAGTAGATAGAAAATAAATCTCATAGCTATTGGCTTCTAAAAGTTGGTTAACACCCTAGACCTCCAAACCAAGTGTGACGTTTATCACTTGAACTTAAGAATTTAGGGTAGGCGATGAATGAAGAATTTAATATGTTTGTAATAACTCGTACAAAAAACAACTTAGAAATGGAAGTAGATAAAAAATTAAAAGAATTGCTCACTGCACGAGAAGAGGTAACAAAAGCTTACATGAAGTATACTAACTGGGGGAATATTTCAAGGGAAAGCGAGTGGGATATAGAGAGAGATGGAAGAGCGATTGAGGAATTAAAATCCAAAGATTCGCTTACTTGGGCTATTTTTTGGTTTGGACCTTTAGCCTTAACCTGGATAATATTTACCAAAAGCATGGTTATCATAGGGATCATAGGGATCCCCTTTTTCATGCAACTCATAAAGGCTCTTAAAAATTCTTCAGCCATTAGCAAACATGAAGAGAGCACTAGACAAACTAGAATAGCAATAAAGAACTCTGAAAAGGAAATGGAAAAAGCACTGCTAATACACAAAGACTTGACAGCAGCACAAAATTCTTTAGAAGAAGATTATGCTAAAAAACTACGGTCGTTTTTTCTCGATACCTTTGATAAGAATGAAAATCAAGTCGTTGATGAGTTAGAGACTCCTGATGTGTTCCTACTACTCCTTGAAAAGCACCAAGAAAAAATGATTGCCTTTGAGAAATCCGAAGGTAAGAACTATGTGCAGTTGTTTATACAGGTCCATGAAAGACTTTCTTTAAAGAGGCAAGCTTTGAATAGAACTCTTATTGAGATTCTAAAATCTAAAGATCTAATGGATGAGGAAGTTAACCATAAGAGTTTTGCAGGACTGTTGCGGAATGAGATACATGCTTACAACGTATTGTTAGCAAGTTCTATCTCAATGATATCAGCCCTAATCAGCGATAACAGAATCTTGTTTTATAAGATATACCAGACTTTCGATAAACTTAACGTCTTCAACTCAAATTTTGAAAATGAATCTCTTCAAGAGCTACGGAGTATTAATCAAAACCTACACAAAGTTCTAAATCGAATCGATGAGTTAAACTATTCCATTACTTCAGAATTACAAGTGCTCACCGAAGCAACTGAGAGAAGTACAGAGAGTATACAGACCCATTTAGAGCAGGTTAACAGTACTTTAAGCTTCAATACCCTACTTGCCGGTATAAACACTTACCAACTCTATAAACTCAACAGGAAAAAGATTGTATAAGAACGTATTTCTATTTCTGCTGCTGTAGATAAAAAGATAGACCTTAAAATTAGGGTCATTTAGTGATTTTATTTACCGACTCTATAGCATGGGGATTAGTGCTAATTTTTCATAAATACCTATTATTTTATCAGGCTTGCTACGCTCCTCTTATCTAACCTTTGAATCCGTAATATAGGAAAACCTACATATGCTCAGAAGTTTGATTAAATATTGACTTAGTTTTATAAATATACCTATGAGAATCTATAAAGAAAATGTTCTCCCTTGACAAAAGAACCTTCTTTAAATGTATACTCATCAGCCATAGCAGATCCAGCCATACTAAATCCATACTCTGCATATACATGTAAAGTAGATTCGTCTATTTGTAAAAAATAATACCTCCTTTTAAATTGAGTAGGAACATTGAAATCAACTTCAGCTATACGATTCACTCTTCTTCTTCTTCTTGGTCGGTTTTTTTTGTTTGGGAAAAACTCCCATTCAAATATACCAAGTACGGTAATTTGCTCCATTGCATCAGATTCATATTGAGCTAACCACATTTTCATTAAAGGGGTAATAAAGTCAGGATAAGGAAATTTATCATTGATTAAATGACTAAAAGGCCAATAGACATTTTGTAATGACCTTAAAAAAGACGTTGGAAATTTCGGAGATGCCTCGAATTTTTTTTCATTATTAATTGGCATAAAAATGTCTTGTTCTTCAATAAAACTAATATACTTAGGCATTAGTGCTAATGCAGCATTTTGAAATTCCTCTGAATCTTCAAACAAAGGGATATCTACAAGAGAGGCTCCTTCTTCATCGATTTTATATTCTAGTATCCCTGGACCAGATACAGTGGAATAGAAAATCTTCGCATCTTTAATTTTTGACCCCTCTACTCTATAAAATGCTTCCTCTTGTACTCCCCCACCGGCATATCCTATTACTATCAGATGGTGGATAAACGTTTTTAAAACTGTGCTAAACTTGGACTGGTGTATAACAAATAAGGATAGTTCTTTTATCGTTTTAGGATGATTTGAATTGAGTTGAATTAAAATATTCACTTGTTAATCTACTAGTTTATCATAATTGCTAATTGGACCAAAATTTTGAAGAATCCATGTATCATCTTCATCATACCAATAGCCCTTTCGATCATTATTATCATGATCATAGACGAGTACATAAAGCTCCATCTCTCGGGCAAAGTCTCTCAATTCATCCCAAACATCAAGAGAATCTATAGTCAGATCAAAATATTGGAATACTAGTTCTGTGTTAGACTCTGGGTCATCTACATCTTCCATAACTTGCTTAACAGTATTCGGTTTTTCTAATACTGAGGACATAAACATTTTACATTTTTCTTCTTTTTCTTTTTCGTCATTCCAAAAAGTGGTCCAGTTTATTGTTATCATTTTACGAATATACTGCGTTTAGCTCATTTCTGTCAGTATCTGAGCTCTATTACAGTTCTGTTAGTAATAGTGTTGATGGCTCCGTGCGATAACTTAGGTCACCTATAGTGTCGGCTATCTCAAAATTCGAACTTTGTATTTCGTTAATGAGTTGAATTTAAGATTTAACAAATTAGACATCTTATTATTTAAAGTTATTATAAGGGCATTATAATGCCCTTATAAGCTTTAATGGTTTTCGGTATATTCGCTACTTATGAAAAAGTTTGAACTAATTGCGGAATAGGAATAGGTAAAGTAATCTGTTATTTTTGTTATTAAGTACCCGATAAAATCAAGTCATAAAGCCCAAATAGGACTAATATACAAGAAATGACTCTGGGCCGGTTACATATACAAGTATTAGCAATAATTAAAGATGAAAAGAATAGAACCAAATAATACAAAAGAAATTGAAAAATTTGAAAATGATGAAATTAGATTTCCTAATATTGATTATTCATCAAATGGAGAATTAAACTTAAATAGAACTACTTTATTAGCTGCATATACTACTATTTCAAATAGGGTTGATAAAGAATATATTTCTGATTTAGAATGGGACCCAAATGGAGATATTGATTGGCAGAATAAAATTCTCAAGCATTTGTCAGATACAATTTATGAAATGATTGGAGAATTCGAATCAAAATCAAATGATTTCTTACTTGAAAAAATATTTATTTGGATACAGTTATGGGGTGGTAATTCTGGAAGAGGAATATTTATTCGAGGTGAACAATGGCCAAGAAACTTTAATGGTAGCACTTACTTGAAAGCTATAAACAAAATACAAATAGGTAAATATACAGAAGCTTTAGAAATCCTTAATACACTGTATGGAGTGTCAACTGCATTTTCAACAAAGCACATACATTTTTGGAGTAAAAAAGATGCCCCAATTTACGATAGTATTATAGCTGCAATAATTTTCGGAAGAAACCCGGCTCAAATACGAGCTGAAGAATATCTGATTTATATAGAATCTCTTAAAAAATTATCAAAAGAGTTAAAAAAAGAAGGAATCAATACATCTTCATCTTCTATAGAAAGAAATTTATTCAATTGGGCTAATTCAGAAAATGGACTCAATTGGAGAAAAATTAGATTGGAATAAACTGCACACAATATTGGTTTTAATCTTTAGACATATTATTCATCTCATCAATAATTCTTTTTGGGGAAGGCTACAGTCTCATCATTTATATTGTCATTATCAAGGGTTGAGTTCACTTCATTCATTTTCTATTCTTTATTTTAATTAATTCTAAAACCTATTAGCTGCTTAATAAAACAATAAATCTACTCCTTTTGAATACAGAGAGGATTAATGCGATAGAACATCCACTTGACATTCTTATGAAAAAAAGGTAAATTTGAAAACAGACATGGGATAACTTGTCCGCCTTGGGAGTATATGTGTCGGTCACATATACAAGTGTTAGGCGTCAGCAAGAAAAAAGTATAGAATCAAAATAAGAATACAATGAAAACAATATTAACTTTTCTAATTCTCACATTCGCTACATTAACATCATTTTCTCAAGTAGATTCCATTTCATCGAATGGAACTGCAAATGATTCTTTAAGTCAACTTATTTCCATACTTAATAAGCAAGGTTTAGACCATTTTAGATTTAAAGGTATCCCTATTGATAGCTCACTAAATCAATTTGTTACACAACTAAAAAAGCAAGGTTTTACAGTGTTAAAAACTACTGATGCAGACGCAATTCTTACTGGTAAATTTACTGGTGAAGAAGTACACGTTCTTGTGCAAGCAGGATCTAAAACTGTATATGGTGTAACAGTGATGTACAATGAGCAAACCTCCTGGAATTCAATTAAATCTCAATATTTAAATATGAAGTCTATGCTTACTAAGAAGTATGGAAATCCAGAGGAAACAATTGAAAAATTTGACTCTTCAGATTATGAAGATTTGGGATTGGAACTTTTGGCATTGAGTGAAGATAAATGCACATATATGACTCACTTTGCAACTGAGACAGGCAATGGTATGATTCGACTAAGTATTTCACCTGACGCAAGTCTTGTTCTTAATTATGTTGATAATCTTAATTACCTCTTTGTGTCTGGTGAAGCATATGATGATTTATGATAATAAAAAAAGCTAATCGAGTAGACCGCCACCGTATCAACCAATCGAGGCGTTGGATGCGTTCATCTAGCGACATAGGATTAGTCTTGTGGGTTAACTCCTTAAGCTTTGCTTTGAGCGTCTCCCACTTTTCCTTGCCTACTACTAGTTGATACTTACCTCGTTCTCCTTTCTTGTAACTGGATACAAATGCGTATCCGAGTATCTCAAATTGGAGAGTACTAAAGATTGAATCAATAAAGGCTCAATCGATACGCGTATTGATCTGCGTAGTTTACTTCTTTGGAGTACCTAAAAAAGTAGATGCAGCTTTTGACGAGGAACCTTCTTCTTCCAGTTTATGCTTGGAAGTACTTAGCAAAATTATATGAGATACTTCTTTTAGGAGTGACGCTATTTTTATACTTTTGAGGGATGCCTTAAATTAGCATTTAAACATTTTGATTAGCTTTTATAACCTTGTAAATCAATTAGATAATGAACATACAAGATCAAAACAATGAACTGTTAAGAGTTTTTAAAACGTACCCGGTTTTATATGAATGGATGATACAATTTCATCCATTTGAGTTGAGTACAATAGAAAAGTATTCTACCAGAGTAGATTGGGGGCTATTGTCTTCAAATAAATCCATTCCTTGGTCATTGGAATTTATTAAAAAGTATGATGAGAAATTTGACTGGGAGTACAGAATGTGGGCTAATCCTAATTTGCCATGGTCGGCTGAATTTATTTCTATGAATATAAAAGAGCATTATGGGAATGCTGAATTATGTAATAATAGAGGTGTGCCCTGGAGTATAGAGATTTTCGAATGTTTGCCAGAAAGGATGATAAACAAGAGCTGGCTAGCTTATAAAAACCCTGTAACTTGGACTTATGAGATGTTTGATTACCTAAACATGTGGGATCAAGACTTGTCTTCAATACGAACTGATTTCATGGACGCAAATTTCCTATTAGAACATAAGGATAAGCTAAATTGGGGTAAATTATGTTCAAACCCATACCTACCTTGGACAGAAGTTCTTCTTGAAGGTTTAAAGCCCACATTTAAGAAGATTGAAAAATCAAATGCGTTCCATTTCTATAGCACACCATATAGCTCCTTAAGTTCAAACCCTGCTCTCCCTTGGAGTTTGGACTTTATAAAGAATAATGTTAAAAAACCACTTAGGAGGTATGGTTTCAATTGGAAGGATATTAGCGTGAATAAAGGAATTCCTTGGCAAGAAGGGATATTAAAGGAGTTTCACCGTAAATTAGATTGGACAAAATTTTCAAGGAATAATGGAGCGTGTTTTACATCGGACGATCTCTATCAATATACTGATTATATTTCTTGGGGCCCGGGGGATGAATCATTTGCAAATGAGAGTATTTTCTTAAACACATCGGTTAAATGGACTGATAAGATTATAGATGATCATATAAATAAGGTAGACTGGTTTAGTGTATCCATAAACCCTACAATGCCTTGGTCAGAAACCTTTATAGATAAACACAAAGACAATCTTTCAATTCTAGGGTTAAAAGGTAATATCGGATTGCCATGGTCCTTAAATTTTATTTTGAAGTATGAACAGGAAATATTACAGGAAATGAAATATGTAGATTCTGAAAAGGCTGAAGTCATTTGGCAGAAAGTATTCGGTAACGTTATGAATAAAGAGATGATTGAAAGAATATTTGAGCTAACTCAAGACGATAAGA
>Ga0335396_10007373_pt1 | contig 10556 bp, 9 predicted proteins | sample FRY02_FD_205743 | JGI IMG/M metagenome (GOLD analysis project Ga0335396, IMG submission 205743) | Freshwater microbial communities from Lake Fryxell liftoff mats and glacier meltwater in Antarctica - FRY-02 (spades assembly) (version 2) | ecosystem: Environmental > Aquatic > Freshwater > Ice >... | reverse complement strand
AAAGTCATTGTGTTGAAGGAGTAGGATATATTACAATGGGTAAATCTTATTACCCTAATGCCGATCCATCAGTTCGTTTTATTAAAATGAAAGGTCGTAAAGTATATGAGTACGCAATTAAAAACGTACCATTAGCAATAAAATCTTGTCTAGATAAATGTGGATTACAAGTAACCGATGTGAAAAAATTCTTTTTGCATCAAGCTAACGAAAAAATGGATGAGGGATTTATAAAAGCATTGTTTAAATTATACGGTATAAAAGAAATTCCACACAATATAATGCCAATGAGTATTCACAAATTTGGTAATAGTTCAGTTGCTACCATTCCTACTTTGTATGATTTGGTAAATCGCGGTGAACTTAGTGAGCATCAATTAGCACATGGAGATATTGTGTTGTTTGCTTCTGTTGGTGCCGGCATGAATATTAATGCTATTTGTTATAGAGTATGATTTAAAAAAATATTTTGTAATCATTTATTAAATGATCTTTAGAAGATATTCGATATTTTATTACGACTTTTATGAGCTGGTGGCAAAAATTAATACATTTTATCCGTAGTCTTTTTGGTGGACAATTGTTTACACAGATACCTGTGGTAAATGGTAATCATTATGGGCTAAAACAGGAAGAAGTTGAAGAGCATATTAAGGATATGATAAAGCATCCCGAGCTTTTATGTCAAACCCATTACACAGACTTTTGTGGATTTTACTCTTTTAGTTATTGTTACATTAATGAAAACCCGCAAGGGTTTGAGCAGTTTATTAAAAGCCTTTATAATACAGGTGTTACTAATAAAGGGAGCAACCAATACCCTGTAACACAAGAAATAGCAGAGGCAATAACAAGAGGGCTTAAGGCTGATCTTAAACAGAATTGGGGGATATTAGATAGTAAGTTGCCCCATTCGGTAGAAATGCTTTACATGCTCACTTTGGCCAATATTTTTAGTATCCTACCATTTTATTACAAGCCTTACAGTAATGAAGCGCATTTAGAAAATGACGCCTTATGGTCGGGCATGAGTATGGCATCACAAGAAAGATTATTTCATGAATTTGGTTTTACAACAGAGGTAATAGGAAATGATTTTGTTGAAACAACTGTTTTTCCGTTTGATGAAGCAGAAAGATCTATCGTTCTACAAGCAATAACTAAAAACCATACTTATGTATGTATGCTGGTGAATAGTTGGAGGATGATTGCAGGCTGTACAGATGCCTATCCCGATAATTATATACCTAGGCCAGAACCAGAGTTCCCTCAAAATGGTGCCATTGGTACCCATTGGATTTTATTGCAAGAATACTCTATTCATAATTGCAAGTTTTGGGATTATGGAAGTGCGCAGGGCAGAAATTATTCGGGTGATCTGCTTGATGTGACTGCAGGTTTTATTATAGCAAAATACAATCCTAAAACTACATAAAAAAGCAAAAAGGTCACACCCTTTCCAGAATGTGACCTAGTTAGTAACTATCCCCCAATAGTTCTTTTTTTCGCAAAACCCCTCTAAATAATAGTCGTTTTAACAATATTGGATATTAAAAACAGGGCTCTGATTTACCATTTGTGCTAAAAAGCAGGTGAATGATATTTCTTTTGTAAATTTATTATTCATATTCACACAAAAAACTACGTCTTTACGTAGTTTTAAAGAATTAGCTATCAAAAAAGAGCCTGAAGAATGTATTTTAAAAACCAATTGCCAGATTATACAAGAAAACAGCTTACAACAACACCAATTGATCCTTCAAGCGAACAATACATAGAATTCAAACGGGCAATTAAAAGATTTCCTGAAGAAGCAGTTTATATTTATTCTTTCAAAGAAAATAGGCTAATTTATACTGATGGTTGGGAAGAAACTTTAGGGTACAATGACCAAGAAATTGATTTATTAACCATTATGAGTCAAACTGATCCCTTACATGCTCCCTTTTCGTTTGATTTAAATGATAAAGCTATTAAATTCATCCTTTCGAAAAAACAGGATATGTTGCAATACAGTTTCTCTTTTGAGGCAAGAAAAATTCATAAAAATGCAAGCTTGGTACCCATGCAAATTAAGTTGGCCATTTATAGTGTAGAAGAAGATGGATCTGTTAAAGAAGCAATAGGTAGGTTTCAAGTAAACCGTGATTTACGTTTTGGAAAAGTTATTCGGTATGCTGCTTACGGACCTGAGAAAAATGAATTTGAAGATGAATTAAACAAATCCTTGTTTGAACATTATGCCATTTCGAATAAAGAAAAAGAAGTTTTACAATTTGTATCAAAAGGTTTGACTATAAAAGAAATAGCTGCAAAATTAGACTTGAGTAAATCTGGAGTGGAAAAAAGAATACTACCGTTATACAAAAGGTTTAATGTTAATAGTCTTCCTCATCTAATTAGTTTTGCCCATGAAAACTATATTCTTCCTTAGGTAATTCCCATTTGTATTTCAATAATATTCTCAGCCGATACACCAATTGATAGCAACATTTCATGCCAATTGTTTTGTATATTTTTATTGCCAGCATTACCTAAAACCCAAATAATATTGCCTTTGATTAAGGACTCCTTATTTTCTTTTAACGCATTCAAATGTTGTTGAAATAAATAAGCTGTAATAGTTTCATCGGCAACAGGATCACCAGGATTAATATCATCTACAACTAAACAATCAGCTGTACGCCAGGTACATAAAGCAAAGGGATTGGTTTTTAAGATAGTATCATCAGTATCATATAAAGCAGTAAGCAGTTTTGTTCCAGTAGTATATAAACAAGCATTACACTTAATCGATTGTTCATTGGCTAGTGCAACAGCTATTGCAGTTTTGCCACTGCCTTGCTTACCATATACCAAAAGATGTTTGCCGGTTTTATTGTTGCTATAATACTTTTGAATTGCTGTTTTTGCTTCTTTTGTAATTAATTGATTCCACTGACTTAACCTTAGTTGATATGGATACTCAGCAGTTTGCTGACAAATTTTTGTAATATACCAAGAGCGAGATACAAAGAGTAAAAAAATAAGTAAGCTCAAGGGCAATATAAATAACCACCAAATTTCGGTGGTGCTACCGGCAGCAAAACTCAATCCACCGAATATAAAATATCCCATATCAATTGCGGTATCTTGAACAATATTTTTATTGTCGGGCGTAAATACATATTTACCATTTTGACCTTTCCCTTCTTTAAGTTGTTCCAAAATATTGTAAACCTCAAATCCAATCCACAATAATGCCATGCCAATTCCTGCCCATAAACCAGGAAAAGTAAGAATAGGCCAGCAATGTTTCAATATTAAATAAATACCAGAGGCTGGAGCAAATGCCAAAGCAAAATGGCCAATTTGGTTTGCTAAATATGCATAGCTTAAAGTTATACCTCTGTAGGAATCTTTTCCGATGAGGTCGTACTTTAACTGCACTCTAATACGCTTAGAAGAAACAGGTGTTTGAGGTTTCATATATCAATTTATAGAATTGTTTTCAATATAACAATAGCAAATTTTTAAAAATTAAAAGTTGCCCTTGCAATTATCATTCTATTTCTTAGCTCAAAGCTATTTACAGAAAATTGATTAGAGGTTACATTAAATATTTTATACTCTTGAATATTTAATAAATTAGTTGCTTCTATAGAAAAGTCCATTTTTAATTTTGTTATTTTATGGCGCAAACTAGCATCCATAAATAAATAGTTAATTTTAGGTTGATTCTGTTGAGAAACATGTATATGAGTTCCTTTAAAATTAAAAAATAGTTTACTTGAGGGAGAATAACCCCAGTTAAAATATTGATTCAGTCTGCTAAATTTATTTGCTATACTTGGAGTATTATTTAAATTGTTGTTTTGTTCACTGCTACTTAAATTTAAATTAGCTGAATAATTTAAAGTAAAAACTTCCCCTATTTTTCCATCTATTCCTCCTTCAAATACGATGGCATCGTTATTGAATGATAATTTTTGACCATTGATGAATTGATTAAAAAAACTGCGTTGAAATACGCCACTAAATGATAAATTACCCCTTATTTTAAAAATATATTTTTTAATAGATGCGTCGATACTAATTTTACTTTGGTCGTTTTCGAAAGGTAATAAAACAGTAGATTGAATATTATTAGAAATTGTACTTGATAAGATAGTATTTGCAGTAACCTTACTATAATTCACACCTGCTTTCATAAATAGTAAAATTCGCGCTCTTTGGAAATTATACTTTATACCAGTGCTTGATATTTTTTTCTCCTGTAATTCTGCATTATTGCGATTTAAGGTTTGGTAGTTATTGAGTAATAATCCCCTATATACACCAAAGATATTACCTAAACTATTGCTGAAATGGTAGTCTGTTTCAACATAGTCTTCTGCATTTAAATCGAAGCGAATATTTGCCTTTGGATTAAAAAAGAACCTACTATTCATATTTTCAAGCTGATAATCCGTTTGATTATAATGAATAGACTGCCATATTAAAGGTAGAGAAGTAATAAATTGCCATTTATTATTTTTAAAAAAATATTTAGGTGAAAAAAAAACTTTGTTTCTTCTCCAATTTAAATTGTTACCAACATCACCACCGTATTTAGTAAGGCTGCCGTTTAATTGTGTAAGGTTAAGTACCGATTTTAATTCTTGCCATTCATTAACTACACCTACCTGATATTCTTGACGAATGATTCCTTGAATTAAATAAGAGACAGATAAGTGATTGAATAGAGTAGGTGTTTCGGCAAATTGTTGAACAGTGTTGTACGCCAAGCTTCCATTTAAGATGACTGGCTCTAAACCCGAAAAAACATCAAGTGTTTGTGGCATATTATTGTAGCTAGAATTGATTCCAACATTTAAAATATTTTTACCTTTTAATCTAGGTATCCAATTGAAATTGTTAGAAAATTCTTTTGTTTTATTCAACAACTGTTGGTTAAAGCCATCTTTGTTAAATAGCACCGAACTAAAATCATTATCAGAAGTAAAATTCATGTTTAATTTATTGGAGATATAACTTTTTGTTTTATTCGCTTCTATATTAATTGAGGAGTTAAACACAAAAGGTTTTCTAATTGAACGTTGTATTTGATTAAATTGAATGGTATCTGTTAGTGTAAAATTATTGGTGTTATTTTCAAAATTAAACGTATTTCTATCTGTAAAAAGTTGAACATTTGTTCTAATTTGAATGGTGTCTTTTGTGTTATACAGCGTGTTTAAATTTATCACACCCGATTCATTTAAATAATAGTTCTGCCTTGGAATATCTGGATTAGGAGCTAAAGCAGAAGAAAGCAATAAATCGGGTCGTTTATTATCTATGCTGCTAAGGAAATTATCTGCTTGAAATTGTTTAAAATCATTTTGATAATCAACACCACTATTATTCGCTTTAAAACTATTAAGCGTTTTAAATTTCTTATTAAAAATCATCGCATTTAATTCAACATCATACTGGCTTGGTAAGCCAGCACCGAGCATAGCTTGACCAGCCAATTTTATACTGTTTTCGTCTTTTAAAATAAGGTTTACGGCTACATCATTCGTTAATACTTTACCTTTCAATACTTTAATTGGCTGAAAATTTCTTAGCACATCTATACTTTTAATCATGTCTTTATTAATTGCCTTACTTGCCAATCCATAACGACCGTCCATTAAATCATCGCCTTGTATATAGAGATTTATAATTTTTTTCCCATTAAATTTTATTTGTCCATTTTCGCTTACATCCATCCCCGGAATTCGCTTTAAAACATCTCCAATACTTCTATCTTCATTGCGAGCAAAATAATCTACATTGTAACTAAGCGTATCCCCGTTTATTTTTATAGGAGCTGTAGTTTTAACTTCTACCTTATCTAAATCAATAAAAGTTGCTTCTAGTAATAAATTATAGACCTTAGTTTCTTTATCTAAAGGTTGTAATATTTTTTTATAGCCAAGACATATAAGCTCTAATAATAAGGAATCGTTTTTTGATGAACTACTAAGCACTAAACTGAATTCTCCTTGATTATTGCTGATGGCAAAGTTGAAGGTTTTACCTTCTTTATTTTTAAGTAATATACTTACATTTGAAACGGGTTTATTACTTATCTTATCTTTTATAGAACCCTTTATTATTGCATCTTGCGCATGTAGTACATTAAGCAACAATAAATACAAGGCGGTTAAAAATAAGTATGTTTTTCTTTTAACTTCGTTACAAATTTTACAATTTATTGATGCCCTCATGCTACTAGTTTTTAACTAGTTCAATTGGGTTATTGGTTTTTTTACTAGCATTTTTTTTAATGGCTACTTTTGCTTCGGCCCCTTCTAACATTCTACCAGAAGCATCTATATAACTAGCGGGAACGGGCTCAGAACCTGGGGGCAAAAAAGCTTGAACACCTCCAGATGGGTCTAATTCAAAATTTTTCTTCGACTTCTCAAATGCGGCTTCACTTATTCCAACAGGTTTTACAGACATGATCTCAATCGATTCCTGCACTGTGTTCTTAAACAATTCTTTAAAAATGAATTGAACTTCGTTTTTAGTATCTGTTGCTTCTAAAATCAAACCAGGTAATCCAGATAATTTCCATGGACCATATTGGAAAGGTAATTCGGTTGTAAACCAGGCAATATATTTTCTACCAGCATAATTACCAACCGCCTTTTGACAAGAATAATTACCAATTTTTTTATTCTCAGATTCTATTGCCCAATTAAAATTGGGTAATTCCATGTCCATTCGATAATCTTGTATACCTAAATTGGAATACCTAATCAATCTCTTTTTACTAGGGATTTGAAAAAAATAGTCACTATTCATTTCTGCACTTGAAACTACAGCAATTGGAAATCCTTGCACTGATCTAGTAGGGCCTGAAGCTGCTGCTTGTTCAGATTTTTTTTGAGCTTCTTTCATTTGATTTTCTAAACTTGCATTATTATACACACTATTCGTTTTTCCTAACTTAAGAAACATCTCCATTTTAATAGGATTGGCTCTATGGTTGGTATCATTTATATGAATGAACTGGTAGGTAACTGTTGCCAGTATAGGTTCTTGAATTTGTGCATTCAATAAAAATGAGAATAGGCTTGCAAAAACAAACGTCACCCATTTAATATAATATTTAGTCATTGTTTATTCGTTTTATAAATGAGTTATAAATAAATTTTTAAGTTATTAATCATTAAGATAACTAATTTTTCAATGATGATGATAGTAACAATTGAGAAGAAGGTTCAAATGCATAAATCATGTTATCATTTTCGGAAACAGTAAATGATGATACCTGATTTTCAAATATGATTTTCTTAATTGGATTACCTTGCCAATCAAAAACAAATATAGTACTTCCCAAATCTCCTTCTGGACTTAACTCATACCCTTTACTATACAATAAATAGATGTATTTGAATGTCAGAGATGCACATATGTATGCTCTCTTAACAGTATTATCAAATTCAACAAAATCTTTTCCTTGAACGTTTATGGGTTTTAATTTCGGTTGCAAATTTTCGCTCCCTTTGATTATTTTCACACTCATAGTTTTGAGATCCAAAATTTCAAATTCATCAAATATCTTTTTAGCTATAATTGCTTTTTGGTTTCCCTTATTGATAAATAAAAAACCTTCATTAGCATACTTCCAAGAGTTATAAGGCATGCCTTCAGGTTTATTTTCATATACTCCAAACTTGCTTACCTCTTGGCCGCTATTAATATTAATTTCCTGTATTCGCTCCTTCACATGGTAGCCACCAATTGCAAGTATAGTAGCAGAATCTTTAAGTTGAACTGAGAAAAAATTGTTTGGTATATTATACTGCTTATACTCTAGAGTGTCTCTGCCATTCAGACTTACCCTCTTTGCAGTTACTAATCTTGACAAAGACACATCATGAAACCAAAAGAGGTTTTTATTTAAAACTCCACTTGATAGTGGCGCAATTCCCTCACTAAATTTAGTGCCCTTCTTAAAAAAGCTCTTGGTAATGCTTTTGCTTTTAGGGTTATATTGATGAAATATGAAGTCGCTTTCAAAATCTGTTAAAAACAACGAAGAGTCAATCAAATGCATTCTGCCAATAAAAGAATTAGTTAACTTACCAATATTTTCGAATTTAATTTTCTCTACTGCCTTAAATTCACTTTTTTGAATTCTATCCTTTTCGTTAAGATCACCTATATTGTGACAAGCAGACGCACTCGATAGGAAAATGAATATTTTTGAAAAAATCAACATCCTTTTAAACATAATTTTTATTTTAATTTTTGACACTGCTTTCATATGAAAGCAGTGTCAAAAAGTTATAGATTATATCTTCACATTTTAATTTAGTTGTAATGGAGGATAGTAAGCACAAGATGTATACCCACATGCGCATCTAATAACATTATAACCGCCATGGCTACAGCCATTATAGTAGCTGCCTGTATAACGACAATTATATGCAGTTACAGCCTGTACTTTGGTATTAATTTGAATTAGTCCAAAAATCATACACATAGCAATAATTGGCTTCGCAATTGATTTAAATTTTTGTTTCATTTTGTTTTTTTTAATGTTGAAAAAATGAAATCATTCTTAAAGATCAATAAAAGAGAATTTTCGATAAAATATTTGAAATTAATTTCATAATAAACTTAATCATAAAATTAGTATGTTAAACTTAAAATGCTTTAATTAATTAAGTACTACTAAGTATTTATTAAGTAATGACAATTAATATAAATATTTAGTATGGAAATTGCATTTATGAGCCCCTATATTCTAGTTCATTTAGCTTACGCATGCTTAATAATACTCTTTACTAGAATTAGTTTTTTAATTCAACTTAACAAGTAGATTTTTTACATTTTAAGTTTTGCGCTTACAACGTATTTAGTCTCTTGATCAAATGCATAAATAACAGTGTTATCATCAGATACTGTAAATGCAGTTATCTCTTTATTACATTTTATTTTTGCGACAGGGCTTCCATTCCAATCATAAACATAAATCAAATTTGCCTGATCTTGTTTTGCGAAATGTCCATTTTTACCCGAATACAATAAATAGATGTACTTATCAGTAAGAAACCCATTTATAAATGCATATTTTGCTTCTTCATCTATTACCGCTTCATCTCTGCCTTCTCTATTTCGAGCAGTAAATTTTGTTTCAAAATTAATTGGCCCACTAATTATTTTACTCTTCCCTATTTTTAGATCAAAAATTTCAATCTTATCTGTAAAGCTATAAGCGATAACAAGCTTATCTTTTGTTGGTTTAATATAAAGAAATCCTTCATGGGCTCCTTTCCAAGAATAATATGGAGTATTGCTAGGGCGATAGTTATAACTATCAAAAAGATTTTTTTCTTTCCCGCTATATAAATTCAATTCTTGAATTTTATTTTCGGCATGCCTAGCACCTTCCGCAAATAAGGTTGTGCTATCTTTCACTTGTATTGAATGATAAAAATAGGGTAGGTTAAATTGAGTCATTCTTACAAATTCATCATTAGTTGAATTCTTTGTAATTGAGGCAGTAACCAATTTTGACAAAGAAATGTCATGAAACCAAAAATTTTCATTATTGTAAATGCCTCCAGAAAAACCAACTATCACTTCTCCAAATTTTGCACCTCTTTTAAGAAAGGATCTAATTAAATTCTTATTTTTTAATGAATATTGTTGAAAAAAATAATTAGATTTTGCTTTAAGGTCTAATATAATTAAACTTGAATCATTTAAGAAAAGTTGTCTTACGTAAGCATCATCAAGCTTTAAGAATTCATTTAAAATAATATCAATTTCTTTAGGAAAGTTTTTAAATTTTATTGTATCTGCTAAATTAACATGTTCTCTGATTTTTACTTTAGCTTCGTTTTTTTGTATAAATAATGAAATAATTGTAAAAAAAATTACTATTGATTTAAGTTTTTCTTTCATATTGTCTTCTATTGAAAAATTTTGGAAACGATTAATAATTTATTATTACAAAATAAGTAGTACATCCTTAAATAAATTAATCTAGCTCTATTGAAGTTAACTAATGATCTTATTTGATAACTTAAATTAACTTTTCTTTATTAAGCTAATAAGTATATTTATTAAGCTAAATGCAATAATCGAATGAAAGCCAAAGAAATCATCGGAAGAAATATCCAACGCCATAGAGAAATGGCAGAACTAAAACAAGAAACACTTGCTAAAATCTTAGATATCACACCTAGTGCATTAAGCCAAATTGAAACAGGTAAAACAGATATATCTGTTACTAGGATAGAGGAAATCGCATTAGCACTAAATAAAAGTTTTTTTGATCTAGTTACAACTCCTAATCATATTGGTGGTATTCAAAATTCAGTACCAATTGAATCTAACAACGAATTGACTAGTTCAATTAAAGATCTTCTTGTAAAAATTAATACTTTATTAGAAAAAACTGAACTTAAGTCCTAATACCCTCTCACATTTTTTCCTTCTAAATAATTTAGAAATGCTTTGTTAACTACTTTATTGCCACCAGGGGTTGGGTAATTTCCTGTAAAGTACCAGTCGCCTGTATTAGT
>Ga0335396_10007370_pt1 | contig 10557 bp, 5 predicted proteins | sample FRY02_FD_205743 | JGI IMG/M metagenome (GOLD analysis project Ga0335396, IMG submission 205743) | Freshwater microbial communities from Lake Fryxell liftoff mats and glacier meltwater in Antarctica - FRY-02 (spades assembly) (version 2) | ecosystem: Environmental > Aquatic > Freshwater > Ice >... | reverse complement strand
TGCTCTCAGTAAAAGTTCTGGTCGATTGGAGACGATTGGTGAGCTAGCCGGATTGATGCTGGCTCCTGGTCGTCAACTGGCTGGTTGTCTGCAGGGTCCTGGTGGTCAGTTGACTGGCCAGTTGAAGACTTTGTCGGAAAAAGAGCAGGCTGAGGAAAGTGCTTCGCCTGTTGAAGTTTGATTAACGAAAAGCTCGTGACTGAAAGAGAAAGGTACTGACAATGTCTGCGGAAGCGACAACTACTTTTGATGACAAGACCAAGGAATTGGGCGACAAGATTGTCGGCCTGACACTGCTTGAAGCAAAGCGTGTAGTGGATTATCTGAAAGAAGTTCACGGCATCGAGCCAGCTGGCGGCGGTGCAGTGATGATGGCGGCTCCGACTGCTGCGGTTGAAGCCAAGGTTGAGCAGACTGAATTCACAGTGGTGCTGACTGGGTTCGGCGAGAACAAGATCGGTGTTATTAAGGTTGTTCGAGCTGTAACGGGGCTCGGCTTGAAAGAAGCGAAAGACCTTGTCGAAGGGTTTCCTAAGGCCGTAAAAGATGGCGTTTCCAAAGAAGATGCTGACAAGTTGAAGGCTGAAATCGTTGCTGCCGGTGGCACTTGCGATATTAAGTAGTAAATTGGGCTTTGTAGCAGAGCTTTTCGTTTGCGCCAGCCGGGGCGTTTCGTTCGTCCCGGCTGTGGCAATGCGTAGCTTCGATTTTGTCAATTGCCCTGGTCGTGATTGAAGGCTCGGCACTTCGTGTCAAGCGAGCGTCTGACGTTGCATACCAACTTTCGGTCGGTTTACAAAGCTAGGCAGCTGTCGATGAGTTCGGCAGGTGCCTTTCGTCGCGCGCTTCTTTAGTAATTTCGGTTGTACTCCGTCAGGCTGACCGCTCCCTGAGAGCTGGCGTCTGGGTCGCATGTTCGTTTTTGGTTCTCTTGATTGAAGGCAGGGTTCCGTATGCCGATTCCGTCTGTTCGTACCATCGACCAGGACGAAGTTCGAAGCTTCGGGAAAATCAACGCAGAGTACGAGATTTCCGGTCTGACTTTGATTCAGACGGCCTCGTACGCTCGCTTTCTGCAGGCTGACAGATCCTCTCGCGATCGTTTGGACATTGGTCTCGAAGCGATTTTGCGGGAAGTATTCCCCATCGAAAGTTACGATGGGCAGTTTCGTCTTGAGTACGTCCGTTATGAGCTCGGCAAGCCCCGGTATACTCCGGAGGAATGCCGCCAACTGCGTTTGACATACGGTATGCCGTTTCGCGTTTGGTTGCGGCTTGTGAAAGAACAGCCTGTCGAGGAAGAAGTCTATCTCGGCGACATTCCGATCATGGTTGGCGGCGGTGAGTTTATCATCAACGGTGCTGAACGAGTTGTTGTTAGTCAGCTGCATCGTTCGCCTGGGGTCGACTTCGTCATGGCGGAAGAGTCTGCCAGCAGCGATCGTAAGACACAGTCTTGCCGTATTATTCCAGAGCGCGGCAGCTGGATTGAACTACTGGTCAGTAAGCGTGAGGCCATTGGCGTTCGCATCGACCAGAGTGGCAAGTTTTCTGCTCTGACTTTGTTGCGAGCGATGGCGAAGGATTATTCTTCTGACGCTGACATCATCAGAATTTTTTACCCGACAGAGACTGTTAAGATCTCGAGCAAGACGACTGCTTCTGAGTTTGAGAAAAAGTACTCTGTTGAAGACGTTGTCTACCCGGCTAAGCATGAGCGCGCGGGAGAGCTTATTGTTGACGCTGGCTATGAGATCAGCGACACGATTGCTGAGGAACTGATTGCTTCTGGAATTAAGAGCGTGGAGATTGTTACTGAGGTTCGCGATCCGTTGATCCTGAAGACTCTTGCGGAAGACGGTACCTCCACGCACGAAGAGGCGCTGCTGAAGATTTATCAGCGTCTGCGGCCTGGTAATCCTCCGAACCTGGATAAGGCGAACGATCTGTTCCGGGAGAAATTCTTTGACGTCAATCGCTATCGACTCGGGCGCGTCGGACGTTTCCGAATCAATCGCAAGTTTAAGCAGGACATCTCTGACGACGAGATGACTCTGAATCCGCAGGACTTCATTAACTCAATGAAGTATATCGTTCGCCTGCGAATCGGTGATGTTACGGCGCAGATTGACGACATCGATAACCTTGGAAATCGTCGCCTGCGAACGATTGATGAACTGGCTGCCGATGAGATCCGAAAGGGTTTCCTGAAGCTGCGTCGTACCGTTCAGGAGCGAATGAGCCTGAAGGAGGTAGATGCGATGACACCGCGAACGCTCATCAATCCGAAGAGTGTTTCCGCCGCCATCGATTATTTTTATGGCCGGAGTGAACTGTCACAGGTAGTGGACCAGACAAATCCCCTCTCGATGTTGACCCACGAGCGACGTTTGTCGGCTCTGGGCCCTGGCGGTTTGAATCGAAAGCGTGCCGGTTTTGAAGTGCGAGACGTGCATATTTCTCACTACGGTCGTATTTGCCCGATTGAGACTCCAGAAGGCACTAACATCGGTTTGATTTCAAGCCTGAGCATCTACGCAAAAGTGGATGCTTACGGGTTCCTGATTTCACCTTATCGTGTTGTGAAGAACGCGAAGGTCACTGACGAAGTGGTCTGGCTGCGAGCCGACGAAGAAGCATCCGGGATGGTTTGTCCGGCCGACACACTCGTGGTTGACGGAATGATCGCTGAAGAGCGAGTTCTTTCTCGAACCAAGAGCGACGTTGTGTGGATCGACCGGAACGAGGTCGAGTATATCGATGTTGCTCCATGTCAGATGGTCGGCGTTTCCGCTGGTTTGATTCCGTTCCTTGAGCATGACGATGCAAATCGTGCGCTGATGGGATCGAACATGCAGAGACAGGCTGTGCCGCTGCTTATTTCTGAGCGTCCGGTCGTAGGAACGGGCATGGAACAATACGTTGTTCAGAACTCAGGAATGGTGCTGCGAGCAGAGAAGGCCGGGAAAGTTACATTTGTCGACGCATGCAATATTGAGATCGATGGCCGACGCTACCCGCTGCGTAAGTTTACTCGCTTGAATGAGCGAACCTGTCTGAACCAGAAGCCGATCGTGAAGGTTGGTGAGAAGGTCAAAGCCGGGCAGGTGCTGTGCGACAGTGCAGCGACTAAGGATGGCTCCCTGGCCCTCGGGCGAAACGTGCTTGTCGCGTTTATGTCGTGGGAAGGATACAACTTTGAAGACGCGATCATTCTTTCCGAGCGACTGGTCAAGGAAGACGTTTACACGTCGATTCATCTTGATGAGTTTGACGTTGAAATTCGCGAGACGAAGCTGGGCCGTGAAGAGTTTACTCGCGACATTCCAAACGTGAGCGAAAAAGCTCTTCGTCACCTTGATGATACGGGTGTCGTCAAGATCGGAACACGAGTCAATCCGGGCGACATTCTGGTCGGAAAGGTTTCCCCAAAGGCCAAGTCTGAACTCACACCGGAAGAGAAACTTCTGCATGCGATCTTCGGTCGTGCCGGGGAAGACGTCAAGAATGAAAGTCTGGAAGTACCGAGTGGTGTCGGCGGCATCGTGATTCATACTGAGAAGTTTTCTCGTCGTATGAGTCTTTCTGAGATCGAGCGTAAGCGGTTTGAGGATGACCTGAAGAAGGTTGAGAAGGAAGGCGAAGTTGCGATTGCCGCGGCATTCAAGACTTTCCTGACGGACCTTGAGGCCGCTCTTGAGCAGCCGGTCGCCGATCAAGATGGTCGGCCACTTTCTAAGCAGGAAGACACGAAAGTTGTCGCGGATTACGCTCGTAAATTCCACAACCACTTCGAAGACATGGACATCCGGAGTCCACAGAAAAAGACGGCCGCCCGCAAGGTGGTTCGCGAGAACTGGATTCTTGTCGAAGACGTGACTGATCGCGAAGATCATCGCCTGAACAGCATGAAGCGTGGCGACGAACTGCCAAGTGGTGTGCTGCAGATGGTGAAGGTTTACGTCGCATCAAAACGACAGATTTCTGTCGGTGACAAGATGGCCGGTCGGCACGGGAATAAGGGGGTTATCTCCAAAGTTCTGCCAATCGAAGATATGCCATTTCTTGCTGATGGAACACCAGTTGACATCGTTCTGAACCCGCTGGGGGTTCCGAGTCGTATGAATGTAGGGCAGATTCTTGAGACGCATCTTGGCTGGGCGGCTGGCACGCTTGGTTATCGAGCCATCTGTCCGGTATTCGACGGAGCTGGCGAAGACGAAGTCAAAGAAGCTCTTCGAGAAGCCGGCCTTCCGGAAGACGGTAAGGCGTTTCTGCATGACGGACGCACCGGTGAGCGTCAGGAACAGCGGACAACGGTTGGTTACATTTACATGCTGAAGCTGCATCACCTTGTGGATGATAAGGTGCATGCCCGAGCGACAGGTCCATACTCGCTGATTACGCAGCAGCCACTGGGTGGAAAAGCCCGTTTCGGTGGTCAGCGATTCGGGGAAATGGAAGTCTGGGCTCTCGAAGCGTACGGAGCTGCCTACATCCTTCAGGAACTCCTGACGGTGAAGAGCGACGACGTGGAAGGTCGTACCAAGATTTACGAAAGTATGGTCAAGGGCGAGAACACGCTGGAAGCCGGCACGCCGGCAAGCTTTGACGTATTGAATAATGAAATTCGTGGTCTGTGTCTGAACCTGCAACTTGAGAAGGCTGTTCACTGAGTTATCAGTGAAACGGTCGAGCGTTGCTTGCAGGGCGGCCGCAAGCATTTCTGATTACAGATGGCGAAAACCGCCTCAGAATTTCTTCTGAGGCGGAAGCTGTTTTGAACCTCCACTTTAGAGGAGATTCTGGCGTGAGTGTCAGCGAAGGTACATTTGATCGAGTCAACGACTATGCGTCTGTGAAAATCAGTCTCGCAAGTCCTCACGACATTCGCAGCTGGTCATTTGGCGAAGTCAAAAAGCCGGAAACGATTAACTATCGAACCTACAGACCTGAACGCGACGGTTTATTCTGCGAGCGAATTTTTGGACCTGAAAAGGACTGGGAATGCGCATGCGGTAAGTACCGCGGCATGAAGTATAAAGGAATGATTTGCGATCGCTGCGGTGTGAAGGTGACTCACAGCCGCGTGCGCCGCAAACGCATGGGGCATATTGAACTTGCTGCGCCAGTTGTGCATATCTGGTTCTTCAAGTCCATGCCGAGCCGCCTTGGCGCGCTGCTGAACATGAAGACCACGTCGCTGGAAAAGGTCATTTACTTCCAGGACTACGTTGTCATCGAGCCGGGAGATACTCCGCTCAAGAAGTGCCAGATGCTGACGGAAGAAGAGGCTCGTCAGGCTCGTCGTGACTACGGCGACGGCAACTTCGAAATCGGCATGGGTGCTGAAGCAGTCAAGAAACTGCTGGCGTCTATGCGATTGGCCGAGTTGTCCGTTGAGCTTCGCGTTGAACTCGCCAAGACCGGCAGTCAGCAGAAGAGCAAGGATCTGATCAAACGTCTGAAGATCGTCGAAGCTCTTCGGGACAGCGAGAACAAGCCTGAATGGATGGTGCTCGACGTCATTCCGGTCATTCCGCCGGATCTGCGTCCGCTGGTTCTGCTGGATTCCGGAAATTTCGCTACCAGCGACCTGAACGACCTCTATCGTCGAATTATCAACCGTAACAACCGACTGAAGAAGCTGGTTGACCTGAACGCGCCGGAAGTCATCGTTCGCAACGAAAAGCGAATGCTGCAGCAGTCCGTTGACGCGCTGTTCGACAACAACCGCTGCAAGCGTCCGGTTCTGGGTTCGTCGAATCGTCCGCTGAAGTCCTTGACCGACATGATCAAAGGCAAGCAGGGACGTTTCCGCGAAAACCTGCTCGGCAAGCGAGTTGACTATTCGGCACGAAGCGTGATCGTCGTCGGTCCCGAGCTGAAGCTGCATCAGTGTGGTCTTCCCAAAAAGATCGCTCTGGAGCTGTTCCAGCCGTTCGTGATTCGCAGGCTGAAGGACCTTGGACACGCGGATACGATCAAGAGTGCCAAGCGCATGCTTGAGCGTCGCGATGAAGATGTGTGGGATATTCTGGACGATGTGATTCGCAATCATCCGGTTCTGCTGAACCGTGCTCCAACGCTTCACCGGATCGGTATTCAGGCGTTCGAGCCGATTCTTGTGGAAGGAAACGCGATTCGGCTGCATCCGCTGGTCTGCAAGGGATTCAATGCGGACTTTGACGGGGACCAGATGGCCGTCCATCTTCCGCTGTCGATGGAAGCCCAGATTGAAGCCACGACGCTGATGATGTCGACCCACAACATCTTCAGCCCTGCGAATGGTGCACCGATCATCAGTGCATCGCAGGACATCGTGATGGGTTGTTATTACCTTACAATGAAGCGACTCGATCGTCCGGGGCAGGGCATGGTGTTCGCCTCAGCCGAAGAAGTCTTCATGGCGTTCGCGCAGGGCAAGGTCAACCGTCACGCGACGATTCGCCTCCGTTTGCCGCGTGGCAAGCGCGTCAAGGGTGAAGGTTCTGAGACTTTCCGTCAGGGCGGGTTGATCGAAACGTCGCCGGGCCGCGTGATGTTCAATGACATTCTCCCTAAGAAAATGTCGTACTACAACCAGACGCTGGGCAGCAAGGATCTGGCCCGAGTCATCTCTGACTGCTATCTGGAACTGGGGCGTCGTGAGACGATTGAGCTTCTGGACCGCATGAAGAGTGCGGGCTTCAGAGCATCCACCGAGAGCGGTTTGTCGTTTGGTGTGAGCGATCTGCGAACAGCGCCAAACAAAGAACAGGTGATTGGTGCGTCCGAGAAGCAGGTTCTGAAACTGCTGAAGAATTACGAACGCGGGATTATCACCAATCAGGAACGTTACAATAAGGTGCTGGACATCTGGACCCATGCTCGTGAAGAAATCACGAAATCCATGATGGAGCAGCTGAAGGAAGACGTGCGTGAAGAAGGCGCATACGTCAACCCGATCTACCTCATGGCGCATTCCGGTGCTCGAGGCGGTGTAGGACAGATTCAGCAGCTGGCCGGCATGCGGGGTCTGATGGCTAAGCCAAGCGGCGAGATTATTGAAACGCCGATTAAGTCGAACTTCCGTGAAGGTTTGTCGGTGCTGGAATACTTCAGCTCGACACACGGTGCTCGAAAAGGTCTGGCTGACACAGCTCTGAAGACGGCGGACAGCGGTTACCTGACGCGTAAGCTGGCAGACGTCTGTCAGAATATGGTCATCACGATGCATGACTGCAAAACCACAAAGGGCCTGACCCGCGGTGTTGTTTACCGCGGCGAGAAGGTGGAAGTGGGTCTGGCAGATTCGGTTCGTGGTCGCGTCAGCCGAACGAACATCGTCAACCTGATCACTGAGGAACCGATCGTTCGCGAAGGCGACATGATCACCGTGGAGAAGTCTCGCAAGATCGAAGAGATGGGCCTGGAACGAATCCAGGTCCGTAGTCCGATGACCTGCGAGTGCACACTCGGACTTTGCCAGCAATGCTACGGGATGGACCTGTCAACCGGTGATCTGGTTGAAATGGGCATGGCCGTGGGGATCATTGCCGCGCAAAGTATCGGAGAGCCGGGAACTCAGCTGACAATGCGAACCTTCCACATTGGTGGAGTCGCGTCGAAGGATGTTGAAACCAGCGAACTGTTTGCGAGGCGTGCCGGTCAGGTTAGATTTACTCGAATTCGCAGTGTTATTAACGCAGAAGGACGTCAGGTCGTTCTGGGTCGAAACGGCGAAATCAGTATCGTTGATGATCGCGGCCGTGAAGTCGAAAAACAGCGAGTTCCAAACGGGGCGGTCCTGTCCGTTCAGGAAAATCAGCTGGTCAAGCCCAATGACATGCTGTGTACTTGGGACCCGCACTCGATTCCAATTATCGCCCAAGTCGGCGGACGTGTTCGCCTGGAAGACTGCGTCGAAGGGGGGTCGATGCGTACAGAACGCGAAGCGTCCGGTACGATGCGTCGTACCATTACCGAGCACAAGGCGGGGTTGCATCCGCAAGTGATCGTTGAAGACGGCAACGGTAAGATTCTCGACTTCTACTATCTGCCTGAAGGTGCGAGCCTTGATGCAGAAGAGGGCGGCCATATTTCGGCTGGTACCGTGGTCGCGAAAACTCCGCGAGAGTCCACAGGGACGCAGGACATCACCGGGGGGCTCCCACGCGTTACCGAATTGTTTGAAGTGCGAAAGCCGAAAGACCCAGCCGTCGTTGCTGAAATCGATGGGGAAGTTGAATTCCCCGCTGAAAAGAAGCGAGGAAAGCGAATTGTGCTCGTGAAAGGTGCAGACGGCACCGAAGTCGAACACGTCATTCCGCACGGTAAGGATCTTCAGGTTCATCCGGGTGACTTGGTCAAGGCGGGCGACGCACTTGTTCGAGGTCCTCTGGTTCCACAGGATATTCTACGAGTCAGCGGTCCGGAAGAAGTGCAGCAGTACTTGCTCCACGAAATCCAGAACGTCTACCGTGCTCAGCGAGTCGAAATTGACGACAAGCACATCGAAATCGTAATCGCGCAGATGTTGCGTAAGGTTCGAGTGGACACCGTTGGAGACACAGACCTGCTGCCAGGTTTGCTGATCGACAAATTTGAGCTGAAGAAGATTAACGATTCCCTCGAGTCTATGGGTAAGATCACCGATCCGGGGGGATCTGACTTTGAAATCGGCGACAGAGTTCTGTTGACCGACATCGAAGCGGTCAATGCGGAAGTCAGTCGATTAATTAAGTACACCTCTCTGAAGCGAGCGAAAGCCAGTCCTCAGTTGCTTGGGATCACCAAGGCAGCTGTGTCCAGCGAAAGCTTTATCTCAGCGGCGAGCTTCCAAGAAACCACCAAGGTTTTAACCGAAGCCGCATTGGGCGGAAAAGTGGATAATCTGGTCGGCCTGAAGGAAAACGTCATCCTTGGTCACCTGATTCCTGCCGGTACCGGCTTCCATCTGCATCAAGATGCCCAAGTCCGAATTTATGATTCCGCTTTGCGGGAGCAAGAAGAGCAAAAAGCGAGAATCGCTGCAGCTCGCAAGGATTTGATGGGAAATTCGGAACTGCAGGCTCGCCGGGTGGATCCCGATCGTCCTTCGGCTCCCTCTTTGGCAGATTTGACACCTGATGATCCGCTGTGATCAGGGAATTAGACTGATCGGCGGCATGCGAGGTTGACGATCAGGGTGAACGTGGATAAAGTGCCGCGTTTTCCGCGTTTCACTGGAACAAGTGCGTCGAGCGTCTTTAGTTTCTGGCTTTTTTGTTTTGTTTGGCGATTTATGCCCACCATTAATCAACTTGTTCGGAAGCCCCGAAAAACGCAGTCTACCAAGTCAAAGACCCCGGTTCTTGAGGGATGTCCTCAGAAACGTGGTGTGTGTCTTCAGGTTAAGACTGTCACTCCCAAGAAGCCGAACTCCGCGCTCCGAAAAGTTGCGCGCGTTCGCCTTTCCAATGGAAAAGAAGTCACAGCGTACATTCCGGGTGAAGGCCACAACCTTCAGGAACACTCCATTGTTCTGATCCGCGGCGGTCGTGTTCGCGACCTTCCGGGTGTTCGTTATAAGATTATTCGCGGCGTTCTCGATACTCTGGGAGTTGCCGACCGTCGACAGGCTCGTAGTCGGTACGGTGCCAAGCGTCCAAAAGGTGGCGGGGCGGCAGCAGCAGCTGGTGCCAAGAAGAAGAAATAAGATGGTCGTGACACGGTCTAGGGTCAGTAGGCTGGCTTTGGTTTTGTCGTGTGTGACTATGTGCTGTGATTTCGGTGTCCGAGACATTGCTTCCTGTATAGTGTGCAACTGAGAGTTCCTTTCGATGGTTAAGAAGTTTACGGCAAGTCGCAAGCAGCTGAAGCATGACACTCGCTTTAGCAGTCTTCTCGTTTCCAAGTTCATCAACTGCCTGATGTACGATGGCAAGAAGAGCATCGCAACGGGTGCATTCTATCGCGCCATGGAACTGGTGAAGAAGCAGCTTCCAAGCGAAGAGCCTCTGAACGTGTTTCTTTCAGCGGTTGACAACGTTAAGCCGGCCATCGAAGTTCGCTCTAAGCGAGTTGGTGGTGCGACTTATCAGGTCCCGACTCCTGTAAGTCCTCGCCGTCAGCAGGCCTTGTCCATTCGCTGGATTCTGGAAGCTGTTCGCGGCCGCAAGGGTCGCCCGGTCGACAAGTCTCTTGCTGAAGAACTTGTCGCTGCGTTTCGCCGTGAAGGTGCCGCAATGAACAAGCGAGAGAACGTGCATCGTATGGCTGACGCTAATAAGGCGTTCTCGCACTTCGCCTGGTAAGACCGGGGAGGAAGCTGAAATGTCTGAACGTCAGCAGGTGGCTAACTCCTGCTGACGTTTTTTTGCGTCTTACGCACTGGGCCGATGGCGACGCGGCATTTTCGGTCGCAGCCATGATGTTACGGCGACAGCTTGCGAAGGGCCGGACTTCCAGAGGCGGTTTTATAGATTTCGTAACCGCCGGCGTTGGTCAGAGTGATGCTCTGACCGGTGGATAGTTTCAGCGTGAAAGGCGTCGCAGTCCCGGTCACAGTGGCCCAGCGGATTTGATAGCTCGTCA
>Ga0335396_10007366_pt1 | contig 10560 bp, 6 predicted proteins | sample FRY02_FD_205743 | JGI IMG/M metagenome (GOLD analysis project Ga0335396, IMG submission 205743) | Freshwater microbial communities from Lake Fryxell liftoff mats and glacier meltwater in Antarctica - FRY-02 (spades assembly) (version 2) | ecosystem: Environmental > Aquatic > Freshwater > Ice >... | reverse complement strand
ATCGTGACAGCAAGCAACATTCTTCGACAACAATCGGAACTTCATTTGCCATTCTTTATTTCATGAAGTCGACTCAGCAGACGCTCGACAAGCAATACGGCATTGGGCGTCAGCAGGGGAAACGGGGCAATCCGTTTGGTGACAAGGAAGTGAAACGCGAGCCTACAGAACTGGATCTGCTGATTGATGACATTTCGAAAATGGATTTTGCGTCTCTGGATGAAACGCCGCCGGAGATTGCCGATGAGATCGTGCGAAGCGTAATCTCAATCGATGATCCGGAAAAACTCGTCGGACAAACGGATAAACTAAAAAGTCTGATGAAGCACCCGAATGCCGATGTGCGAAAAGCGGCCGTGTGGGCTCTCGGGCGAACGGGGGATTTCAACCTGATTCCGCTGATGCTGGACGGTATTCGCGATCCCTCCATCGACGTGAACGTGGAAGCCATTGCCGCTTTGCGTTATATCGCGCGAAAGCCCAAAGGCTTTAATGAAACACTCGATCCGTTTAAAGAACTGCCTGAGACGGCGACGCCTGAGGAACGACTCCGCGTGGCCAACGAATGGCGGCAGAAGGCGATCAATTCCTGGTCCAGTTGGTATTTCCGCGTTCGGCCTCACGAAGAACAGGACAGCTTTGATCAGTTGCAGCTGGCAGTGCCGCTGAATTCAAAGAAATAAGAACGCCTGAAGACCTTGAAAAACAGGCACTGGCACTCACTCTGTAGCGGGACGTGCCAGGCGTTCCGGCCAATCACGTCCGCCGCACGCGAGTGCCAGGTTTATTCGCTGGCGACGATCAATGTGCCCCCAGGTACGCCTTCCGCACCTCATCGCTGTTGGCAAGATCAGCGGCGGGGCCCTCCATTTCGATGGAACCCACTTCAATCACGTAGGCTCGATGAGCCACCTTTAATGCCATCGCCGCGTTCTGCTCGACGAGCAGGATTGTCGTGCCTGCTTTGTTGATCTCGCGAATGACCTGAAAAATCGTCTGCACAACCTGCGGGGCCAGGCCCAGCGACGGTTCGTCCAGCATGAGCAGTTTTGGTCTGGCCAGTAAGGCTCGCGCGATGGCGACCATCTGCTGCTCACCGCCTGACAATGTCCCGGCGGCCTGTTTCAGCCGCTCTCGGACACGTGGAAACAGATCGAGCGCCTGTTCGCGGTCCTTGCGAATCTGATCGTGATCGTGACGGGTGTAGGCTCCAAGGCTCAGGTTTTCGGCGACGGTCAGGTTGGCAAAAATACCGCGTCCTTCGGGCACATGAACTAGTCCGCTTTGAGCGATCAGATGCGGTGGTCGGCTCTGAATCGGCTTTCCCTCAAACTGAATCGTCCCCTGCTTCGGTTTCAGCAGCCCGGAAATCGTGCGGAGCATTGTCGACTTGCCGGCGCCGTTGCCACCAATCAACGTCACGATCTCGCCCTCTTCCACACGCAGCGAACAACCTCGCAGCGCCTGAATGGCACCGTAAGAAACAGACAGGTTGTCGACTTTCAGAAGGGACATAGATTCCCTCCCAGATAGGCCGCGATGACTCGCGGATCGTTCTGAATTTCCGAAGGAACTCCTTCACAGATGGTCACGCCATGATCCAGAACCACAATGCGTTCACAGATTTCCATCACCAGCGGCATGTCGTGTTCGATTAACAGCACGGCCACCTGAAATCGATCGCGGATCTGACGAATTGACTGCGCCAGCAAACGTTTTTCCTGAGGATTCAAACCGGCAGCCGGCTCATCCAATAGCAGAACCTGCGGGTCTGTCGCCAGAGCGCGGATGATTTCCAGTTTGCGCTGATGGCCGTAACTCAGATTGCTGGCCAGTTCTTCAGCGCGATCCTGAAGCTCAAAAATCTCCAGCAGGTTGAGCGCCTTTTCGCGCAGCCCGTTTTCTTCCCGATGATAGCCACGAGTCCTCAGCACCGTATCCAGCAGGCCTCGACTGTTTCTCAGCTGCCCGGCAAGACGGACGTTGTCCAGCACGGTCAGATTGGGAAACAACCGAATGTTCTGAAACGTGCGGGCAATTCCGGCCGCTGTGATTTCATGCGGCTTACCGCGACCCAGTTGCGTGGAGCCCAGACGAATGTGACCGCAATCCGGCTGATAAACACCGGTCAGCAGATTGAAGACCGTTGTCTTGCCAGCCCCGTTGGGTCCAATCAAACCGAACAGACCACTGCGGGGCAGTTTCAGGGAAAAATTCTGCACGGCCTTCAGACCACCAAACGAAATCCCAATCTGATCGACGTCCAGAAGGGCATCGGTTGATGGTGTCGCAATTGATGTTGTCGCTGACCGACTCATGCCTGAGCCTCCTGCGATGCGGATCTGGCAGAAGATTTTGGACGCTGCCAGAAGTTCCAGATCTCGTGAATTCCCAGCAATCCCTGAGGCCGCACAATCATCATAAAGATCAGCAGCAGAGAATAAACAATCAGACGATACTGCTCAAAATCCCGCAGCACTTCCGGAAGCGCCGTCAACAGAATGGCGGCCAGTGTTACGCCGGTGATCGAACCACGTCCGCCCAGCACCGTCATGATGACATAGTCGAAAGAACGCTGAAACCCGGCGTCCTTCGGGCTGATGATCACACCGCGCTCATGAGCAAACAGGCCGCCGGCCACGCCCGCAAAAAACGCAGCCATGACAAAGGCCAGAACTTTCTGACGAGAGATATTCACGCCCATGGCCTGAGCTGCGATTTCATCTTCTCGAACCGAAATCATGGCTCGCCCAAGACTGGAACCTTTCAGGCGATAGGCCACAACGATGGTGATTGTCAGAACCGCGTAAACCCAGAAGAGATTTGTGTACTTTGGGACTCCATCAAATCCCACGGCGCCGCCCACGGGTGGAGGAATCAGCTGAGCCCAGCCAGCATTTTTGAATTCTTCGACGCTGTCGATTGTCTTGCCCGTTTGCTGCAGAATGACGCGCACGATTTCACCAAAACCCAGCGTCACAATCGCCAGATAGTCGCCCCGTAAGCGCAGAGATGGAAGCCCGACAATATATCCGGCAAGGGCCGAAAACAGGCCTCCCGCGACACAGGACGCAATGAACAGCCATTCTCCGCTGCCCAGAAATCCGCCGTGCTTTCCAGCGCTGTCCCACAAGAACATAGAACCGTAATACGTGATCGTCGCGGCCGTGTAACCGCCCAGCGTCATGAAGCCGGCATGGCCAATCGAAAACTGGCCCGTCATCCCGTTGACGATATTCAGCGAGACGGCCAGCACAATCGTGATGCCGATGTCGGTGACGATGCGAGCATAAAACTGCCCGATGAGTCCTGGCAGACAGAAGTGCATCAGGGCCGCGATCGCGAGGCCTCCTGCGATCGGCAACAGTCCCAGCCACGCGTTTCCGGTGCGTTGTTCGCGACCCTGTTCGCGATTTGATGCTGAAGTCGTTGAAGTCGAAGATGAGGAAGGGCCGTTTGCCATGACTACACTTTCTCCCGCAGTGGAGAACCGAGCAGTCCGCTGGGTTTGACCAGCAGAATCACAATCAGCAGCGTAAACACGTAAACGTCACGATAGCTGGTCGAAATATAGAACGCACCAAATTGTTCGACGAACGCAATCACAAAACCGCCGAGTACCGCGCCTCGCACATTTCCGATGCCGCCAATTACCGCAGCCACAAACGCTTTCAGACCCAGCAACACCCAGATCGTGTGAGCCGGCTGATTCATACCCGGATACTTCATCACGTACAAAAATCCGGCAGCGGCGGCCAGAATTGATCCGAGCACGAAGGTGAATGAGACAACTCGATCGACCGGAATCCCCATCAGCGCGGCAGTGTCAGTGTTGAACGAAACCGCTCGCATCGCAACACCCAGTTTCGTATGAAAAACCAGGTACTGCATCATCAGCATCAATGATGTGGCCGTGGAAAAAATCACAACATCCACCAGACCAATCACAAGGCGGCGAGCTGTTTCGCCTTCACCGAAAGTGAACGACGCCAGTTCCCAGCTGGGCAGCAGCGGCGGCATTTTCTGCGGGCTGGCCCCGAAGACAAAATCGAGCTGTCCGACGTTCTGAAGTAACAGCGACACGCCAATGGCTGTGATCAGCACATTCAGGCGAGGCGCACGTCGCAGCGGACGATACGCCAGCCGTTCGATGGTAAATCCGACAGCCCCACAGAACACCATCGCTGCCAGAAGCACAACCGCTGCGACCCAGATTGGAGGAACGGTTTCCGGATTGTGCGGGTCCAGTCCAAGCTTTGGAAGGATTCGCGATGCCAGCGTGTAGCTTGACCAGGCGCCAAGCACCACGATGTCGCTGTGAGCAAAGTTAATAAACTTCAGAATGCCGTACACCATCGTGTAACCGAGCGCGATCAGCGCATACAGGCTGCCGATCGCGATGGCGGTAATCAGTGTTTGGGCAAAGTCTGACATGAACGACAGGGTTATCTCAGCGAATGATCAAAACGAGTCCGGTGAAGTGTACTAAGGCGAGCGGCAGATAAAAATTTACCTGCTGTACGACGAACATCTTTGTCCGTCGTGCCTTTCGACGGACTTGGAAGTCCGTCGTACAATAAGGTCTTATCTGCCGCTCGCCTAAGGAGCAATCGTTGTCACAAACTTCGGCTTGCCACCCTGCATTTCGAGAATCACGGCTGGCTTGATGGCGTTACGATCGGCGTCGATCGAAATCTTGCCCGTCACTCCATCAAAGTCTTTTGTTTTCGCCAGCTCTGCGGCCAGGGCTGGGCCGTCCGTTGAGCCGGCTCGCTGAATCGCTTCGAACACGACGCGTGCCGTGTCATAGCCGAGTGCTGCCAGAGCATCCGGTGTCTGCTGATGCTTCTCGGTGTACTTCTTGATGAAGTCCTGCACGCGGGGAGCCGGATCATCCTGAGAATAGTGGTTGGAATAGAAGCAGCCGTTGATTGCTTCTCCCGCGATTTCACCCAGCTTCACCGAGTCCCAGCCGTCACCACCCAGCAGTGGCACGGTCAGGCCCAGCTTGCGAGCCTGCAAAGCGATGTTTCCGGCATCCGTGTAGTAGCCCGGAACGAACACAATATCCGGTTCGCTTCCACGAATCGAAGTAAGCTGTGCAGAGAAATCCTGGTCACCTGCCTGATACGTTTGCTTGGTGACGATGGTGCCTCCCATGGCCACAAACGCTTTCTCGAATTCTTCCTGAAGTCCCACAGAATACGGAGATGCCTGGTCTGTCAGAATTGCGGCTTTGTTCGCTTTCAGACCTTCATGTTCGCGTGCAAATTTTGCACAGACGGTTCCCTGAAACGGATCGATAAAGCAAACGCGAAAAATCATGTCGCCGATTTTTGTCACTTTGGGATTGGTCGAAGATGGACTGACCATCGGGACACTGCCTTCCTGACAGATGGGCGCTCCTGCAAGCGACAAACCGGAAGCCACTTCGCCGATAACCGCCGCAACGCCATCTTTTGTCACCAGACGCGTCACCGCGGTACCGGCTTCGCGAGCGTCACCTTTGTCGTCATAAGTGATCAGCCGAACCTTCTTACCCAGCAGTCCGCCGGAAGCGTTGAGCTCCTCTACGGCCATTTTGATTCCGTGGTCGGTCGATGTTCCAAACGTCGCTTCGGAACCCGTCATCGAACCAAAATGTCCGATCAGGATTTCGTCTCCACTTCCGCCTCCCTGACATCCCGCAAGAACAACCAGGGAAGTCAAGGTGAGCAGTGCGGCGGTCTTGATTCGCTGCAGAAAATCGAAATTCAACCAGTTCATAATGGTCATCTCAACTTAAATCGAGGCAGAAAAAGTCACTGCTGCGAAAATCAGGAGTGGCAAGATTGATGGTCCTTGCAGAACACTCAGCGATCTCGGATGAACCACTCAGCGATCTCGGATGAACACTGTTACAGGAATTTCGGAACGATTGCCTAAGGACTTATTCAGTTTCGCTGACGTTGACACAGACAGCCTCCGGAAACCCCTCGAAAAATCGACTGTACCCGCGTTGTCAGGCGATTCTCAACCTGCGCGGGGGAATTTTGCCTAACGAGCCCCAATTTCCAACAATCGTGCCGGATTGATTGGGATCGCGAATCGAACTACTCAAAGTAGGTCCTTTCTGCCGGAAAGGACTTTCGCCGCAAGGCGAACCTTGCGCGACGCTGCCAAGCCAAATTCGGCCCGAGCTTGTTAAACCCCATGCACACATAGTCGCGACAAGTCGCGAAGTCCTGCCCGGCAGGCAGGACCTACTTTATCTGCCGCTGTATCCGTTCATCATTGAGTCAAAGCGTACAGTAGCGACGTCGTTTGAGAATTGTCAGAATGCGGAGCCCCTCGATATCTCACCTGGCTCATGTCTCACCTTCGGAGCCCCGATCATGAATACTGTGTCAATTGTTCTTGCCCTTTGCGTTTTGTTTCAGGACACTCCGGGGCCCGATCTCGTTCAGGCGATTGAGCTGCAGCGAGGCGGTCGGCACTGGATTGATCAGCCGACGGATCCTCCGAAGTCGCCAGAAGAATCGCAGGCCTGCTTTCAGATCGAACCCGGCTTTCGCATCGAACTAGTTGCCTGCGAACCGTTCGTGCGAGATCCCGTCGCGATTGACTTCGATCATAAGGGCCGCATGTTCGTAGTCGAATATGGTGACTATCCCGTCGGGCCAAAAGATCCCAACGAGCCACCACTGTCACAGGTTGTGCTGCTGGAAGATGAAAATGCCGACGGCAAAATTGACAAACGAACGGTCTATGCGCCGCATCTGAAGTTCTGTCACAGCCTGATGGCATTTCGCGACGGCGTGCTGGCCTGCACGGAAACGCAAATCATGTATCTCGCCGACACGGACGGTGACAACGTGGCCGATGTCCGCGAAGTCTGGTTCGAGGGATTCACACCCGCGCATCCGCAGATGCAGATCGGATGTCCTCGTTATGGCTTTGATAACTGGATCTATCTGACCTACGGACATGGCAAGGTCCGATGCACTCGACCGGGGTTTGAAACCACTGAGCCCGTGGATATTCCGCGCGTCGACTTTCGCTTTCATCCGGACACGATGAAGTTCGAAGCTATCTCCGGAGCCGGTCAGTTTGGCAACACGATCGATAACTTCGGACATCGTTTTTTCAGTTCCAATCGCAATCCGATCATGACGGATGTCCTGTCGATGGAACTGGTTCAGAAGAATCCGTTTGCCGGTGTTTCGGTTGGTCACACCGACGTTGGGCCGTCCGGTGAGAAGACTCGTGTCTATCCCGTCGTGGCGATGAAAAGCAACTGGCTGTCTCACGCGGGGACTCATACGTCAGCCTGCGGAGTCACCGCCTATCGCGGCGGCCTGTTTGGTGCAGAGTCCGATACCAGCGTCTTCGTGTGCGAACCTGTCGGCCATCTGGTGACGCGTTCCGTGATCGAACCGCAAGGCGGAACCGTGACGGCTCGTCGAGCCCGTGAGACTGCCGATTTTCTGGCCTCCAGCGACACCTGGTTCCGCCCGGTCAGTCTGGCGACTGGTCCCGACGGTGCTATGTATTTGGCGGACATGTATCGCCTGTGGGTTGAACATCCAAAGTTCGTTCCTGATGACGTGGCGGCGAAGATGGACTGGCGAGCTGGTGAAGATCGTGGTCGCATCTGGCGCATCGTGCCGGAGAAGGCTTCTGAGGTGAAGCCGTTTGTGCCGCCAATGAAAACTGAAGATCTTGTCACAATGCTGGGAGATAGCAACGGCTGGCGAAGAATGCTGGCTCAGCGGTTGCTGGTGGAGGGCAAGCGAGTGGATGCCGAGAAGGCGTTGCGATCTGCTGTGCGAAGTTCACCAATCCCATCGGGCGGTTTATTGTTTAAAAGCGGGCCACTCCATTCCCTGTGGACATTGCATGGACTCGATCTTCTGAACGTAGAGGATCTGCAGGCCGCGACGGCGATTGCAATCGATGGTGGTCCGATTGGAACGTTGAACCGAGATGCAGTGAAGTTGATTCGCCTGGAATACTCGAGCAACAAAGATCTGCAGGCCAGCGTTGCACTTCAGTTGGGGAGCCCGAATGGCGAGACCCGCATGCAGGCCATTCTTGCTTACGACTGGACGGACCCGGCGATTGTCAGCAAACTGTCAGGGATTGCGGCAGCGAACATCGACGATGTGTGGCTTCAGCGAGCGTGGCTGATTGCAGCTCCAAATCTTGCGGCCGATCTTGCTGCTGCCGTGGTTTCTCTTTCCCGTCGCGATCCTGCCACTGCGGCAACTCGTACAGACTTCCTGCGGCAACTGGCACTCAACGTTGCCGTGCGAGGCGACGTCGAACAATTGAAGCGACTTGCGAATGTCGTTGGTGAGAGCCCGGAATCGGGACTCTGGTGGCAGACGGCCATCGTGATCGGACTGGCCGACGGGTTGCCGCGATGCCAGAACGCCGAGATTCCAAAAAGCCTGGCCGCATTGATGCAGACACCTCCGGTGATGTTGAAAGATTCCACTGCACCGATTTCCAAAGTCGTGCAACTGGCGTCTCAAACGGCTGTGGACAAAGCTCACTCGGATGTGGATCGCATTGCCGCGATGGGCCTGATGTCTCACCTTCCGCCCGAAGCTCTGACTTCGGCGCTGGAGACTTTGCTGACGCCAGGCGAATCGACCGACTGTCAGCGCGCCGCGATTGATGCGGCTCGTCGCAGTGGTCGAGCCGAGCTGTCTGAAATTGTGCTGGCGAAGTGGGATCAGATGAATCCGCAGTCGCGTTCAGCGGCACTCGATCTGCTGCTGCTGCGAAAGGAATCCATTCTGGCTCTCCTGCAAAAGATGGCGGCCGGTACAATTTCTTCGTCGGTGGTTTCGATTGATCAGCGGCTGATCCTGTTGAAACATCCCGATGAAGGAATTCGGACAACATCCGTGACTCTGTTTGGTGGCACCGTTTCTGCGAACCGCAAAGAGGTCGCCGATCAGTATTCAAAGGCGCTGGAAATGAAAGGCGACATAACTCGCGGTGCGGCCATCTTCGCAAAGAGCTGCAGCAAATGTCATCGCATCAACAACGTGGGCCACAATGTCGGGCCAGACATCAGCGACACGCGCGCTCGAGCTCGCGATGCGCTGCTCTACGATGTTCTGGATCCCAACCGCCGCGTCGATCCGCAGTTCACGGAATACATTGTTGTCACCACCGACGGACGCCTGTTCAACGGGCTGATGATCGCTGAATCCGCGGACTCGGTAACGCTTCGTCAGCCCGAGGGCCGCGAGCAAACGATTCCTCGATCCGATATTGAAGACCTGAAAACCACAAACAAATCGTTGATGCCGGAAGGCATTGAACGTGACGTCACTGTGGAGCAGATGGCCGACGTTCTGGAATTCCTGAAAGGCCGATAAGCGATCGGTTCCTTGCTGGCGATGTGGGTGTTGACTTTGTGAGCCGCAAAGCGCTAGCTGCGGGTTGTGTGTCTTAAAACATACCGAAAACACCCGCGGCTAGGCGGGTGTTGATTTAATGGGTTTTCACAACCCGACACGTCAGTGAGGGATAAAATTGCCCGCGTTTTTTTCCAATATCCCTCGCTGACGCAGCGGGTTACGATTAAATCAACAAGCCGCTAGCGCCTCGCGGCTCACGTTGTGACTAAGTCAACAGTCGTCTAGTGGGTTACGCGTTCCCTTCGTCCGAAGTTTCGACTTCGGACCGAGTTTGCACGCGACATTGCGCTGATGCATAAAGTCCAGAAGCAGAAAAATGCGACATTTTTGCGCAACTCGCGGCCGGCATCGCTTCAGTTTGCGCAAAAACTGCCTCACTTCGAATGCCGCGGCGAATGGAAAAGTAAATTCGTGCGCCTGCGGACGATCCCCCTTGGCGGCAGTTTCCCGGGCAGTTCGATAATCAGAGGAGATGAGTTTTATTCCGTAGTGAATGCGCCCGTCATCTTCTGCCAGCCTTGCCTGTAGTTTCAGGAAACTGCGATGGACCAGACTTCGCTTCTTTCGCATTGCGTCTCACTGCTGCGATCAAAAGCCACTCGCCTGACAGCCTCCCGGGCTCGGGTTCGCAAAGCCGCTTTTCAGTATGCACCAGCGGACGTGCTGGAAGAACGCGTGCTCCTGGCGGCCGATTTTGGGGATGCGCCTTCGCCTTATCCAGTGTCTCTTGCCGACAACGGAGCCAGTCATTCGGGAACCGGGCCGCGCCTGGGTCTGACTGTCGACACGGAAGCCGATGGAACAAATTCTGCCACCGCGACTTCAGACGGCGCTGACGAAGACGGGATCGTTTTTGGTCAGGTCAATGCGGGTCGCTCGGATGCGACCGTCGTTGTCAAAGTGCGAACCGCGGCTTTCGGAACAAAGCTGGATGCATGGATCGACTTCAATGCGGACGGCGACTGGAACGACCCTGGCGAAAAAATCTTTAACAGTAAGCAGGTCTTTAACAATACAGATCAGAAATTGACTTTTACTGTTCCCGCCAATGCAGTGCTGGGTAACACGTACGCTCGATTTCGAATCAGCAGTGCCGGTGGCCTAAGCCCCACAGGGGCTGCGCCAAACGGCGAGGTCGAAGACC
>Ga0335396_10007363_pt1 | contig 10564 bp, 9 predicted proteins | sample FRY02_FD_205743 | JGI IMG/M metagenome (GOLD analysis project Ga0335396, IMG submission 205743) | Freshwater microbial communities from Lake Fryxell liftoff mats and glacier meltwater in Antarctica - FRY-02 (spades assembly) (version 2) | ecosystem: Environmental > Aquatic > Freshwater > Ice >... | reverse complement strand
GCTACTCGGCGACGGCGGGATAGGCCTTGGGGGCAGCGCGCTGCCGGATCAACATCACGAGGCCGGCGTTCACGGTGTAGAGCCCGACCGCGATCCAGAAGATCACCGCCGGCAGGCCCGCTCCCATCAGCAAGCCGAACAGCGGCGGCGCCACGAACGAGCCGATATCGAGCCCTGAATACACGAAGCCGAAGACCTTGCCCGAGGCACCGGGCGGCGTAGCGTTGCGCACGATCATGTCGCGCGACGGGTTGGTGACGCCGCCTGCGGCCCCGGCCAGCGCCAACAGGAACGGCAGCAGCGTCGGCGATACGCTCTGGGTGGCGATCGGCACCGTGAGGCAGGCCGCTGCCAGCAGGCCGAACGACGCGACGAGATCGTGGCGCCGCACGCGGTCGGCGAAGAAGCCGCCCAGCAGGATGCCGCCCGCCGAGCCGACGATGAAGACGATCAGGCAGAAGGCGGCATAATTCTCGGTGACGCCGAACATGCCGCTCCAGGCGGGTACCGCGAACTGCTGGACGCCGACCGTATTGGCCGCGAGCAGCGCGAAATAGACCAGGCAGAGCAATAGCGCCGGCTGCAGCAGAAGCGCCATCGCGGGTGCCGTGCCGGGCCGCCGCGGCGCGCACCGTCACGCGATGGTCGACCAACTCGCCACGGTGCACCAGGACCAGGCCCGACAAGATCAGCCCCGGCATGGCCCCGATCAACGCTGCGCCCACCCAGCCGAACAGGCTGTCGAGAAAATACATCACCGGCGCGGCCGCCCAGCCCAGCGATCCACCGAGGCCGTGGATGCTGAAAGCGCGGCCGAGGCGGTTCGGATTCACCGAAGAATTGAGCAGCGCGAAGTCGGCCGGATGAAAGACCGAGTTCCCAAGTCCCGCGATCACCGCGATACAGGCGAAGCCGGCGAAGGAATGCGCCACCGAGATGCAGGCAAGGCCGAGGCCGACCACGAACAGACCGCCGGCGAGGATGGGCCGTGCGCCGTAGCGATCGACCGCGAAGCCCGCCCCCACCTGCGCCAGGCCGGAGACGCCGTAGAAGGTCCCGGCCAACAGGCCGACATCGGCATAGCTGAGACCGACTTCCTGCCGAACGATCAGGAGCATCGTCGCGAAGGCGAGCTGATAGAAATGGCTGGCGCCGTGGGCAACGCCGATCAGGCTGATCACCCGGACGTCATGCTGAAGCGGCGCGGCGGTTGCAGCGGACATGAGGACCTCGTCTCTTCCCTTATCATAGGCGATCCGCCGTGCGGGGCATTGGCGGAAATGCGCGGGGAAGCCATGCGCACGTGATGACGCGGTGCGGCGGCCCTTGTAGTGTCCCTGCCGGCAAAAGGGAGAAACGCAGCATGAAGCGCTGGAAGCATCGCCCCGAGGGATCGACCTGGGGAGACTGGGGCGACGACGATCAGCTCGGCCGTCTGAATTTGATCACCCCGAAGAAGGTGCTCGAAGGCATCGCCGAGGTGAAGGAAGGGATTTCCTTCTGCCTCAGCCTGCCGCTCGATTTCCCGGGCGGCAATGTTCTCAATCCCCGCCGCCTGCCGCCTGTCCTGTCGCCCACGGGAGACGAGAATGGCTGGCGCTTCAACTTCCTGACCAACAGCATCAACCCGCTGTTCATGGACGTGGCCAGCGACGATCGCGTGATCCTCACGCTGCAATATTCGACGCAGTGGGACACGCTGGCCCATGTCGGCGGCATGTTCGACGCCGACGGCGATGGCGTGCCGGAGCCTCTCTACTACAATGGCTTCAAGGCCGGCTCCGACGTGGTCGGTCCGCAACCCGATGCCGGTCGCGACGGTTGCGGCCATCTCAGCTACGCCCACAAGCTGGGCGTCGAGAACATGGCGGCTAAGGCGATCCAGGGACGCGCCGTGCTGGTCGACCTGGAGAAGCACTATGGTCGCGACCACAAATACGTGAACTACGACGACTTCAAGCGCGTCCTCGACGCCGACAAGGTGGTCGTGGAGCCCGGCGACATGCTGCTGCTCTATACCGGCTTCACCGACGAGATCATGGCGATGAACAAGAACGTGGATCCGGCGCGTGCGCATTCCATGTGCTGCGTGCTCGACGGCCGCGACAAGCGGCTGCTGCAGTGGATCAGCGATAGCCAGATCTCGGCGCTGATCGCCGACAACTATGGCGTCGAAGCCGTACCGGCCAAGCCCGGTCCCGATGATGCCGAGCATCCTTCGCTGCCGATTCACAATCACTGCCTGTTCAAGCTGGGGCTCAATCTCGGCGAGATCTGGTGGCTGAAAGACCTTGCCCTGTGGCTGCGCGACAGGAAGAGCTCGCGCTTCCTGCTGACGGCGCCGCCGCTCCGCCTGCCCGGCGCCGTCGGCTCGCCCGCCACTCCGGTTGCCACGGTCTGAGCTGCGCCGCGGCATGTCCTTCCTGTCGCTGGTTGCCCAAGGACTGAAGGCGGAACGATTCGCGCTGCTGGACATCGGCTGCTCCGGCGGGCTCGATCCGAAGTGGCGCGCTTTCGGCGAGAAGCTGAAGGCGCTGGGCATCGATGCCAGCGACAGCGAATGCAGGCGGCTCGCCGCCGCTGAGCGGAACCCCGAAGTCTCGTACGTGGCGGCCTTCGTGAGCCCCAGCGCCGATAAGCCCATCGACCTGTCGGCCGGTCCGGCCGCGCCGCTGATCATGAAGATGCGCGATCGCATGAGCTTCATGCGGACCCGCGAGATTCGCGATGCGAAGCTTCAGACGGCGTCGGCCGAGGAACAGTTCCGACACAACGCCTGGGAACTGACAGGGCTGGCCGACCCGGCGAAGCCCGTGGTCGTGCCCGACCTGCTTGCACAGCGCGGCTGGACTGACCTCGACTATATGAAGATCGATACCGACGGCATCGACTGGCAGATCCTGCAGAGCTTCGACGGACGCCTGCCGGCGAAGCTGCTGGCCGTGCAGATGGAAGTGAACTTCGTGGGAGACGGCGCCGCCGACGAGCACTCCTTCCACAACACCGACCGCTTCCTGCGTCGCCAGGGCTTCGATCTCTTCCGGCTCGACGTGCGTACCTATTCCTCGCGGGCACTCCCTGCCCGCTATATCTGGCCGACCCCGGCCGAGACGCACTCCGGCCGCCCCTTTCAGGGCGAGGCCTACTACGCAATCGACCTGCTCAGCCCCAAAGGCGCGGCGAGAGTTGATGGCCTCACCGGAGAGAAAGTGGCGAAGCTGGCGGCAATCCTGTCCGCCTGGGACGTTCCCGATGCCGCCGCCGAACTGCTGCTCGGCTGCCGGGGGAAACTCGCGCCGATGATCGACGTCGACCGCGGCCTCGATCTGCTGGCCGCCCAGGCCCAGGCCGATCGGGCCCGGCCGCTCGACTATCGCAGCTACATGGCGCGCTTCGAATCCGATCCGCCGGACTTCTACCGGCCGGAAGGCCCGATCCCGTTGCGTGAGCGTCTCGCCGCTGCCTGGCGGTCTTTCTCGAGGCCGCGCGACCGGCGCTAGCTAGGCCTTCTTCTCCCAGCCGCCGGTGTCGGTCTGCTGCCAGTAGGCCACGGCGTGGCCCGCTGTCTTGTAAGCTTTCCAGCGATCGCGCGCGTCGGCGACGGCGGTGTCGTCGCGGCCGTCGAACAGTTCGAAGCAGCGCTGGTAGTCGCCGACCTTCTCCGACTTCGCGCGGTCGGCGACAAACAGGAATGCCGCGCCGTTTGGATTCTCGTCGAGATGCGTCAGCCAGACCGGCTGGCGATCGGCGTCGCCGTCACGGGCCGCGCCGTGCGGCAGGAAGCCGTCGGGATCGTAGGTCCAGAGATGGGTGTTCACCGCATCCACCCGTTCCTGCGATCCGAGCAGCACGACGGCCCGCTCCCCCGCCTGCAGGGTCTTGGTCAGCAGGCGAGGCAGCGTGTCTTCCAGCGAAGACCGGGTCAGGTGATAGAAATTGACCTCGGTCGTCATCGCTCGATCAGCGCTCGTAGTTCTCGGCGATCAGCCGGTCGAGCAGGCGGACGCCGAAGGCGGTCGCGCCCTTGGGTGTCGTGCCGTCGCCCTTGCCCCAGGCGACGCCGGCTATATCGAGATGGGCCCAGGCCACGCCGTCCTGCACGAAGCGCTGCAGGAACTGCGCCGCCGTGATCGAGCCGCCGTCGCGGCCGCCGCCGACGTTCCTCATGTCGGCGATCTCGGAATCGATCAGCTTGTCGTACTTGGGCCCAAGCGGCATGCGCCACAGCTTCTCGCCGATCGCCGAACCCGCATTGCGCAGGCGGTTGGAGAGCTGCGTGTTGTTGGAGAACAGACCCGCGCGCTCGTGACCGAGCGCCACGATGATCGCGCCGGTGAGCGTCGAGAGCTCGATCATCGCCTGCGGCTTGAACTTCTCCTGCGCATACCACATGGCGTCGCACAGGATCAGACGACCCTCGGCATCGGTATTGATGACCTCCACGGTCTGGCCCGACATCGACTTCACGACATCGCCCGGACGCTGCGCGTTGCCGTCCGGCATGTTCTCGACGAGGGCGCAGACCGCGACGACGTTGGCCTTGGCCTTGCGGCCGGCGATCAGGCTCATGGCACCCGTGACGGCACCGGCGCCGCCCATGTCCCACTTCATGTCTTCCATGCCGCCGGCCGGCTTCAGCGAGAGGCCGCCGCTATCGAAGCACACGCCCTTGCCGATCAGGGCAACGGGCGCCTGGTCCTTCGGGCCGTTCATCCATTGCATCACGAGCAGCTGCGACTCGCGTTCGCTGCCCTGGCCCACGGCCAGCAGGACGTCCATGCCGAGCTTCTTCATCTGGGCTTCGCCCAGGATCTCGACCTTCACGCCGAGTTTGGTGAGTTCCTTGGCACGGCGGGCGAACTCGACGGGATAGAGCACGTTGGGGGGCTCGCTCACGAGGTCGCGGGCGAGGAACACCGCATCGGCCACCGGCTCGAGCTGGCCATAGGCCTTTCGGGCCTCCGCCGGGCCAGCGAGGACGATCGTGAGTTGCTCGAGCGACAGCTTCTGCTCCGGCTTGTCCTTGGTCTTGTACCGGTCGAAACGATAGGAGCGCAGCCGCACACCCAGTGCGACGTGGGCCGCGATCTCGCCGGGCGACAGACGGCTGCCCTTCACCGCGTCGACGACGACGGTGACGGCGGTATGGCCCGCCGCGTTCGCTTCTGCCGCGATCACGCCCCCCAGCCCCTCGGCCGCACGGGCATCCAACTCCCGGCCCTTGCCGACGCCCAGCAGCAGAAGACGTGAGATATCGCCGGAATGGCCCAGGACGGTCAGGGTCTGTCCCTTGGCACCGGTGAACCGGCCACCGTCAAAGGCGCGTGCGACGGCACCTCCGGCCTTGGCATCGACGGACTGGGCGGTCGCCAGGAGCTGCTTGTCGGCCCCGACGAACACCGCCACATTGCCCGCAATGGCCTTCGGAAAGGCCGAAAATTCCACTTTCATCCAGTTTTCCCCTGCCTAAGCACCTGATCGGCGCTGATTTTTCGCCCCTGCGACGGGACGGCGCAAGCGATGTTTAGCCTGCCCGCACGTACAAAATCGGGGTGACATCCGGCCGCCGTCACAAGTATCAGTATCGGCCCTCAGAACGGACATGGAAATGACATCAGCAACTCTGCCTCGCGTTTCGGTCGTTGGTCTCGGCAAGCTCGGTGCCCCCCTCGCGGCGGTGCTCGCCAGCCGCGGGTTCAACGTCATCGGCCTCGACGTGAACAAGATGCTCGTCGACGCGATGAACGCCGGCAAGATGCCGATCGTCGAGCCGCAGCTCAACGAGTTGATCGCCGCCAGCAAGGAACGCCTCTCGGCGACCATGGACGCCAACGAGGCGATCCAGCAGAGCGATGCCAGCTTCGTGATCGTGCCGACACCCTCGGACAGCACCGGCTTCTTCTCCAACCGCTTCGTGCTCCAGGCCATGGAAACCCTCGGCAAGGCCCTGAAGAGCAAGAAGGGCTATCACATGGTCGTCATCACCAGCACGGTGATGCCCGGCACGACCGACACCGAGATCAAGGCGGCGCTCGAGGCTGCCTCCGGCCGCAAAGTCGGTCCCGATCTCGGCCTTTGCTACAATCCGGAGTTCATCGCGCTGGGCAGTGTCGTGCGCGACATGCTCTTCCCCGACTCGATCCTGATCGGCGAAAGCGACTCCAAGGCCGGCGACATGCTGCAGACCATTTACCTGCAGATGTGCGAGAATAAACCGCCGGTGCAGCGCATGAACTTCGTGAACGCCGAACTCACCAAGATCTCGGTGAACACCTACGTCACCACCAAGATCTCCTACGCCAACATGCTGGCCGACATCTGCGACCGTATCCCGGGCGCCGACGTCGACGCGGTGACCAAGGCGCTGGGTGCCGACACCCGCATCGGCGCTAAATACCTCAAGGGTGCAATGGGTTATGGCGGCCCCTGCTTCCCGCGCGACAATGTGGCCTTCGCCGCCTTCGCCCGGAAGATCGGCGCCCGAGCCGATGTGGCCGAAGCGACCGACCGCATCAACAACTTCCAGGTCGAGCGCCTCTCGAACCTGGTTGCGAAGTTCGCGAAGTCCGGCACGCGCATCGCCATCCTGGGCCTGTCCTACAAGCCGCACACCCCGGTGGTCGAGGAAAGCCATAGCGTGAAGCTCGCGGCCAAGCTCGCCGATGCAGGCTACGTCGTCACCGTGCACGATCCGCTGGCCCAGGATGCGGCACTGGCCGTGCTCGGCGACAAGGTGGTCGGCGCCTCCTCGATCGAGAGCGCGGTGCGCGAATGCGACCTGCTGATCGTCGCGACCGGCTGGCCGCAGTACAAGGAGATCGAACCGGCCTGGTGCAAGCGCGACGGCCAGCGCCTGACGGTTCTCGACCTGTGGCGTACGCTCCCGGCCGAGAAGTTCGGAGAAGTTGCCGACCTGCTCTATCTGGGGTCCGGTCGCTAGGGTCGAATTCGCCTCTCAGAACAACAGAGCCCGCCCCGTGCGGGCTTTGTCATTCTTCGAACGATCCGTAATCCGCCGATTCGGCCTGCTGACGGCAGGTGCCTCGCGGAACCGGTCGCCCACACCACTGAAAGTTCGGAGCGTCCTGGCCGACCGCGAGGCCGGGTGGTAACGAATCCTATCAATGGTCCGCCAAGTGCAAGCTGACGGTGTTCCCGTGCAGAGGTGCGCATTGGATCACAAAGGGAGCCTGACCGCTCGATACGACTCTAGATCGCGCGACGCCCCCGGAAGCGAAGCACCTTGCCCCGCAAGCTCGGATCGTTACGCGGCAATCCAGCGAGAACCTGACTGCAGAACGGGTTGATATTGGCGCCCACGTAATCCGTGAAAAGCGGCCAGAACTTGTTGTAGATGACGTTTACGCCCACGAAACGGCGCGGAGTTCGCCGGCCTGATGGCCGCGTTTCCGCCTCCGTCGAGGCCGCCTGTCTGAAAAGTTTCGCGACCACCTTGAGACGCTTGGTATCCAGCGGACCGGCCATCCGTCCTGTCCGAACAGGTTCATCCGCATGCTGCGTTGCCAGACCGAACTCGAAGATGAACATCTCCGCCTTCGGTAGCAATTCCTCGAAAGCGCCCCTTTCCTGTCCCGGCAGGCCTGACGGAAGTCCTTCGCATTCGTTCGGGACCAGCACCGGCCCCGTAAAGCCCATTGCCTTCCAGGCCGTCACGAACCGGTCGACGAACACGCGACGCGTCGCCACGACCATCACCGCCGTCGAGCGCGGATAGGTCAGCATCTGATCCGTCACAAACGGCAGCGTGTGGTCGAGATCGTATGTCAGGTCGTCGTACAGATGCCATTCGAGGCTCGTCGCCGTGTAGGGCGCCGTAGCTGGCTTCAGGGCCGCATCGAGGCCTGCGGTAAAGCGCTCGTAGGATGTCTCGCGGTCCAGCCTCACTTCCTCGATCTCGACGTCCGGCCAGCCCCAATCATCGGCCTGTGCAGGAACGTAAGGAGTCGACACGTTCCAGATATACTGATCCTGGTCGTTCATCCGGGTCTGCCGACCCTTGTTGTTGGCGGCCGCCACGCGGGTGTGGTCGCAATGATAGCCGAACACCTTGTCGATCAGCGTATCCACCCGTCCGCGATAGAGCGCGAGACGCGCGGCCAGGTTCGAGTCGCAATGCCACCCCAGCAGCATCGATTCATCGAAGCCATGGATGGCGAACATGTCCTCGCGCAGGGCAGCCTGAAAATCGCCCAGGGCGTCATACTTCATCGGCATGAAATTGTGGACGACCTGATTGAGATGATAGCGCACCGACCAGTCCCGCAGCTTGGCGAGGTTGCCCACCGGATCCCGGCGGTCGAATGCCGCCTCCCAAAGCATCTCCGGCAATTCGAAGCGCGGGATCTGATAGAAGCCATCCGGAACCGCCCCCAGGATATCGCTGAGCGATTCGCCTTCGGTCCGCGGGACGAGGAGCATGTCCGTGTTCGTATAGAGCACCCAGCGGTTCCGCGGGTTCGACCGGCGCAAAGCCACGTTGCGCGACTGCGCCTCCAACGCGACCAGATGGGTCTTGGATTTGAGGTGCGCGTGCTGTTCGGGACGGATCCTCAATATCCGCAGGACTTTCTTGGCCTTCTCCGTCAGCGTGTCGTGAATTGCCTCTGGAAAGGTCGGATGATCGTCCGGCGTATTGTAGTCGACGAACAGAATCTCGTCGTCCGGATCGGACATCACCTCAGCAATGGCATTGAAGCTGATGGCTGCCCTTTTGTGGAGGTTATAGCCGTGTGAGTCGTTGCGGCCATAGAGGATGACGGAAAACATGGGACCTCGCGAGACGGGCGATCACTCAGGAAACGGAACGAGACAGCTCATTGCGGGCTGCAGCATATTCCACGAGCGTCGGCGGACCGTCGTCCAGCACCTGCTGCCAATATGAGCGCGCGGCCGATCGATCCCCGGCATGAGTTGCCACGCCCAGTTGAAACAAAGCTTCGGCACGGCGGCCGGCCGTGTCGGCTCGGGCGAGCACCTCCTCCTGGGAGACCGTTCCAGACTGCAACGACAGGAGCGACGCGCCCCAGGAATCGGCATCGGCCGACTCCCTGCCGGACGGCGGCCGTCCAAGCCGAACCAAAGCGGTGTGCAGGTACAATCTCCAGTACGGATCCTGACTGTCGTTCCGGACCATCGTCTCGAGGTGTGGAAGCGCGGCCTGGTAGTCCGCCAGACGCAAGGCCACGTAGGCGCTTGCCGCAGGTTGCCCGTTCAGAAGCTTGAGCTGTTGCCCCCAGTCGGCATCGGCTCGGTCGACATGGCCCAGCGCGATATGCGCAATACCTCGGGCATTCAGTGCATCGGGAGACCTGGGCCTCGCGGCGATGACCGTGTCGAATACTTCGATGGCCGCGGCGTAGTTACCCATCGCAGACAAAGCCTCTCCCTTCAGGGCCAAGGCGTCCAGCGAGCCGGGATGGAGTTTCAGCGTGCGCTCATAGTCGGCCAATGCCATTTCAGGTTGACGATCGGCGAGATAGGCGTTTCCTCGTGCGAGGTTCGGCAAGGCAAACTTCTTGAGGGACTTCAGAACTCTCGTGTAGGCCACGATCTCGGCAGTGTGCGAACCCTGTTGGCGCAGCACGAAATGCCGGTCAGGCGCCCCTGCCCGCCCGTTCCGCCTGAGCCTGCGAGCTTCCTCGTATTTGACGGAAGCGGCAGCAGTATCGCCGCTCATGTCGAGGACTTCGCCTTCGGCTTCGATTGCGTCCGAAAACGAGGGTGTTATCTCAGTCGCCAGCCGAAGCAAGCTGATGGCGGCCTTGCCATCGCCCATGCGATAGAGAGCCTTCGCTCGCAGAAAGAGATGTTCCGCTTCGCCTCCATTGAGGCCAGGGATCCAGTCATCGACCGGCTGCCGCCGCCGCGTACCCAGCGTGTCCCGCAAGCTTCCCGACAGCCGCAACAACATCCCTGAATTACTCACTCAATCGCTCCTGCACCGTAAGGGACCAGACAAACCGCTAAGACGGTCCAGAGCTTACCCCACGCCGAGCAAGCTTGCAGAACTGTCAGAAAGCGTCATTTGCTCGCCGATCCGCTTTATAGACCTGTCCGCTAACTTAGCGTCGCAGGTACGTCAAGGCATCCAGCTCCCGACCACGCACGTCGACCCAGTGAGCCCGCCATCGGCCAAAGTCGGCCCAATTTGACTGAATATCCAGGCATCGATAACAAACCCGACAGATGAGCACGGACTGCACCCTCCTTGGCCGGCGACCTAGGATCAGAGCGTTTTCCCTTCGTCGCCATAGGTTGCCGAAGCGGAATGGCCCCGATTACGGCACGTCTCAACGAAGGGCAGCGGAAGCCGGCACTTTGCGCATTCACCGGCGATTGCGACAGAGTCGCAGAAGCCTGGGCGGGGCGCGCCCCACAGTCCAGTTCGCGCCATGCGCTACATCCTTTTGCCTTTCCATGTGGGGATGTCCCGGTCGCTGTTGAAATTGTGAAGTAGGCGTTGCTCGCCTTGAGCCTGTTAGGCTCGGGGTGTCGAATCCAACGAAGGAGAGCAACGCCATGAAGAAGATTACCACATCTGCCG
>Ga0335396_10007358_pt1 | contig 10571 bp, 16 predicted proteins | sample FRY02_FD_205743 | JGI IMG/M metagenome (GOLD analysis project Ga0335396, IMG submission 205743) | Freshwater microbial communities from Lake Fryxell liftoff mats and glacier meltwater in Antarctica - FRY-02 (spades assembly) (version 2) | ecosystem: Environmental > Aquatic > Freshwater > Ice >... | reverse complement strand
ATGTTCTGCCTATATACCAACCTGATTTACTCTTTAAGGCTTTCAAGGCAGAGAAGTTTTTTTGTTGATCTAATTCTTCTGCCTCTAATCCTTTTGCATTTAATACAGATTGTTTACCGTTTAAAAAACTCATGATTAAGATATCCTTTCTGAGTCCATTTCTTCTTTCTTGCCTTTGAACCACTCTGCCTTTTCGGCTAAGGTATTTCCCTTAACTTTTTGTGATTTAATTCCTTTTGAGAATGTATCCGGTTCACATATGACATACAATTCTTCGCGCGCCCGCGTCACTGCTGTATAAAGAAGCTCTCTTTGAATCATCTTTGAGTGTGAATGATGAAGAGCTAAGAATACTTTTCTCCACTCAGATCCTTGTGATTTATGTACTGTGAGAGAATACCCTAAAAGAAGAGAATTTACATCTCCAGCAGACTCAATCGTAATTTCTCTGTCTGAATCTCTCATTAAAAGCTTTATTCTGTGAGAGCATTTCTTAACTCGCTCTTCACTTGAATCTGCCATAGCCGTTTGGCTTAGAATAAAATCTACGTGCTCATCTGAGCTTTCTGCTAATTCTTGTTCGTGTTTTACAGGATCATGTCCCCAATAATCTAGAGTTGTTGATCCAGGAATAGGTTGCGTTCCTGAATACACGGGATTCTTTTGAATATCAAGTATTGTTGCATCTTCTTTGTCATATAGAACTTTGTCTCCCACAGAAAGATATACCCTAACAAAGCCCGCGATAATTTGATATGTCATAGCCTCTCTCTTTCGAGCCAGGTGATTAGCTATGATTTTATTTAATTCCTCTGTTCCACAATTCACATTGAATGGAATAAGAATAATGTCCTCTTCAGGATCATATATTCCCTCTGTTTCAAAAGCTTTAAATACAGATCCTAGAGTTAATACAGCATCTAGGCCATCAATCTTTTTCTTCCAAGGCCGAATTTTTAGCTTTCCTGGAATATCCCAGGCAGGATATTCTGTGGCTTCCAGTGGAATTCCAGACAGAATTCTATGTGCCAAAGCTATGATTGGACTCTCCAACGCTTGGCGATAGACTTCAGTTAATTCAACAACTGGAAGCTCTAGAATCTTAAATCCTAGAATAGCAGGGCCAAACACTGGCGGCAGTTGTTGAATATCTCCAAGATAGATAATCTGAGGAGCATGTGGACAGGCATTGATAACTTGTTGGTGTAAGTCTGTTCCTAGCATTGAACTTTCTTCAAAAATTATAGTGTGAATAGAAGATGGAAGAGTATTTAGACCGTTTCTAGTTGGCTCAAACCTCATCGTTAATTTTGTTTCTCCAGTCTCTTTATTCTCTGCTTCGTAGTATACAGGCTGATACTCTAGCAATTTGTGGATAGAGAGACAGTTACCTTGAAGCTCGAGGGGCATGTTTCTACGAATATTTGCCACTGATCTGCGAGTATAAGCACAGATGACAATTCCTGGAGTTCCAGACTGTAAGTATTTATGTCCATCTGAGTGCAATATTCCAGCCTTGCCAGATTGAACAAGATCTTGGACAACTGCTTTTTGGCAAGTTGTCTTACCTGTACCAGCAGCGCCAATAAGCACGCACGATTTACCTGATCCAGCGATAGAGATAAATTCAAGCTGTTTTGAGTTAAGCCGGATTGAATTTCCGTACTTGTCTGTGATGATTGAGGGATCATAAATAATCTCGCTTGAAGTTTCGAGTTCAGGACTGCCACTAATTTCTATTGCCTGCACTACTGGATTTTTAGCTGCTCTCATATTGTTTAAAACTGCGCGAAGTCTAGCGCGCTCAGAGTCTGAAATTGCCATGATTGATTTTCCTGTTAAGTTCCGGGTTTAAACTTTTGTGCCATGTCCCATCTCAGTTTAGCCCTGAGAAATTCAAACTTGGTTGCATACTGTTCTTGTTTAGGTCTTTCTTCAGGAGCAGAATCAACTAACGCTTTCAGATTAGCTGCCTCTGCCGTAGAAGATTCTTCTAAGATAGAGTAAGTAGATTTTAAGTCATCGCTTCCTATTCCCAAGAAGTTATTTTGTTTTTCGCTTGCCGATCTAAGAACTTTGAATAGTGTGTTTGAGTATATTGATCCGTATGGAATATGATCTTCGCAATGGTCTAACAGTTCCTTCAAATCCTTAGCTGGAATAGAATAAAGATATTCGTTCCTGGTCGATTTATGAATGATTGATTTCCAGTATTCTCCCAAAGGAATTGGGAGTCCAGAAACAGGTGATTTCATCAAGAAAGAAGGAAAGTTTCCAGCGGTTGCGGCCCAATCTGCTAATTGTCCCGCGTATTCTGAAACAGCTTTGTGAGGATTTTTAATCATCCTCTGCAAAGCTGCTTCTCTTTTAATTAGTTTGGATGAATCATGAGCTGATTTATACCCATCCAAGAAATCTTGGTATGAATCATTCCAGCACTTAATCCAATGAAACACATTTTCTAGGTTTCGCGTATCCGAGGAAATTACAAACGTGGGAAACACCACAGCAGGATTAACAACTGTGTTAATTTTGATTACTGTGCGAACCAGAAATTCCATGTTGTTTGCCACAATGGCATCAGTTTTATCTGTGCGAAAGACAGGAACTCTAAATTCCACTTGCTCAGAGGAATACAACAAAGAAAGAAATAATAAATAAGAATCTGTATTTGTTAGCTCAGATGCTCCCCACTTTTTAGTGTAAGAGAGCAGGCGCTTTTGGGGTAAATTAAATACAGGATGATATGCCTCTTTTGAGTAGAAAGTCCCTGGAAAATGGGAGCATTCAAACTCTATTCCAGAAAGAGAACACAGAATTTTCATCAGATATATCTCCTAATATGGTCCCAGAAGCGGGAATCGAACCCGCAAAGATTTCTCCGGCGGATTTTAAGTCCGCTGTGTTTACCTATTTCACCATTCTGGGAAAGTTGCAAAAAAATCTGTTTTATTTTTGAGAAGAAATCAGAAAAAGAGCAACGGCTTGTTTTACAATCTCATCGCTCCATTTTCCTTTTAACTGCTCTGCTATCCAGTGGATAGTTCTAAACTGATTTTCTTCTAGGAAGAAATAACATTCTACTGCCTGAATTTCAGGGTGCTCTATAAGGCTCTCCCTGAAATTGTAGTCCGGAGATGTTTCTATCATTTTAGGTCCTATTTTTTTACTTGAGAGTTTTCGTACTCAGCTTCTTCTTCAGTTGTCATTAAATCATTTACATAACGATAATTATATACACGACTTAATTCATGGACTGTACAAAGATTAGCATTAGCCTCCCATTTCACATATATGTTATAATCGGAAGCTGAATTAATAATTTCTGAGACTAATGGCGGATCTAATTCCAGTTTCTGAGCTAATGTGGGCCTAGGAGACCCGTTATAATTCTCTTTCCTCAATCCATGCTCTATATCAAGAATAAATTTGTCTATATATCTTAATAAAAGAATAGTTGAGGGGCGGTGCATTAGTTTCACACTGTCTGAAATACATTTTAACTCAAGCAGTGTGAAATATGGTCGATATTTCATGGCGCTTATTCTTTTGCTTCTAGCTCTTTAGCAGCAGCATTAGCATAAACAGCATCAGCAGCAGCATTAACAGCAGCAACAGCAGCCTTAACAGCAGCATCAGCAGCAGCATTAGCAGTTCTAGCAGCCTCAATTGCAGTTCTAGCAGCCTCAATTGCAGCCTTAGCAGCCTCAACATTTTTATCGTAAATACTTTTATCCACTTATGTTCTCCAAAAGTTGATGTAATTTCGGGGATACTCTGGATTATAAATCCATTATTGTATCCACATAGACTGTTCTAGCTGATCTATGTGGATACTAAATAGACTTCAGTGAAAATCAAGCAGGCAATTCTACTTGCTTAGTGACCGGGTTGAAGTGAGACAGGCAAAGAATCATGAATTGTTTGTTCCTCTCTGTTTGTACTGCATAATCAGCAACATGATTAGCAGCATAAATATCAACAGCATCAGCATCAACAACCAACAAACATCAGAGACAGTATTTGATTCTACTGCATCGACGATTGGAAAGAGAATAGAGTCTGATTCTGTTTTGTTTTGTCCTATGAGAATTCGTCTCCAACCAGACTTACAAGGATTGAAAGATTCTATTTCTGCAAGAGAAGTAAACAGAACAGGATAAGGTGAAAACGGTGAATTCATGATCAGATAGCTCCTTAGTTAAGAAATTCAATTGCATTGTAATACTGACCGTAACAAACAGGTGCAAATGCTTGAAAGTAAGTAAACGGGTCAACTACAGGAAAAGCAGTTGCAAGTAATTGATAAGCATCTTCTGCTGTATCATGCGAAGAAAACACTAGCAGTGAAGAAGTATTAGAATGTGGATGTTGAACTTGAGTGAATATCATGCCGGAATCTCGACGCGATTAGTGATCGGATTGAAATGGGACAAACAGAGAATCATAAATTGTTTATTCTTTTCTGTTTGTACTGCATGAGCAGCATCAGCAGCATGAGCAGCATCAACATTAGCAGCAGCAGCAGAATAATTAGCATCAACAGTTTTAGCATAAACAACATTAGCAGCAGCAGCATCAGCAGCATCAGCAGCATCAGCAGCATCAGCAGCATGAGCAGCATAATAAGTAGCAGCATCAGCAGCAACAGCAACATCAGCAGCAGCAGCATAATTAGCAACATCAGCAGCAGCAGCATAATTAGCAACATAAGTAGCAGCATCAGCAGCACGCCTGCTATAGACATTATCTAAATGACTCACTGAATCTGCGCAAAGTCTTGCAAACTTTACTGCAATTTGTATTTCTGTTTTCCTTTTCTTCAACAACCAACAAACATCAGAAATACTGTTTGACTTTACTGCATCGATGATTGGAAACAAAACAGAATCAGGCTCTGTTTTGTTTTGTCCCATGAGAATGTGTTTCTGACCAGACCAACAGGGCTTGAAAGAAAAGATTTCGTCGAGCGAAGTAAGCAGGACAGGATGATTGGAAGAAAGTGTATTCATGATAGGGATTTCCTAGTTAAGAAATTCAATTGCGTTGAAATACTGACCGTAAGAAGCCGTAGCAAATAGTTGAAAACGAGAATATGGGTCAACTACGGGAACTGCGGCAGCAACAAGCAATTGATAAGCATCTTCTGCTGCATCATGTGAAGGAAACACTAGCAGAGAAGAATTCAATCTGTGCGGATGTTGAACTTGAGTGAATATCATGATGTAGACTCTGGTAAGGAAAACATGGGTTGAGTGATTGTCAGGGTAATCTGGATTGATAATCCATTATTGTGTCCACGAGAATAATTGAATGATTCAGGTGGATACTAAATAGACTAGCAGAGTGATCCGGGATTAATCCCAGTCATCATTCTCTATTTGTTGCGCTATGGTTTCTTGGCTGTACTGATCTTTACCATAGTCTAATGATTCGCTCTTGCACTTTCTGCATTTGCTGTTTGCATAAGAATCTGTCAAAGCTTTCTCAGGGTCTGGTTTGATAGCGGATTGAACGTGTCCACATTCTTGACACTTGCGAATCCAGCGAGGAATTTCAGTTGATTGTGGCATAATTAGAACCCAATCCCTTCGATGAAAGCTATTTCATATGTCCAAATGATTTTCAAGTCTTGATTCAGGACATAACTAGAAACCATCTCGATGAGTCCCAATGCGCGAGATTCAGTTTCTACTATCATATACAGTCGGCCATTACGAAACACTTTGTAGCAGTTACCCATGATTAGGTTTCCTTTCAGGTTGCGAAGTTTAGTTGCGATCTTTGTTTGTGTGAAAGAAGTCTGAGAATTTTTTCGGTTGTCTTGCCTCTACTGCAAGAATTAAAAACTCTCGCGGATTCGGTGCATCATTGATTTTCTGATGGTACTTTGTGTAGTAATTGCGAGCTATTTCTTTCTGCAATTCAGGCCAGTCAACAAAAGGTATATCTCGCAGTTCTATTGTTTGACTGATGAGAGTGTCAACTATGATGCTCATGATTAGTTTCCTTTCAGACGGGGTGCCGATAAGCTTGGTAGTAACTGAACAGCATTTTGCTCAGTTTAGTTCTATCTCCGCCACATTCATGCTGCAAACAGAGATCAACACAAGCTTGTGTCCACTTGTATTGTCCGAATATGACCCATTTAGTATCGCTCATGACTCTAGTTTCCTTTGCTTGTTTAGAATTAATAATTATTATAACTAGACCGTCAGACTGCTAGACTAACATGCCGCGCGCCCCCGCGTCAATGGGTCGCTCGAGTTGATCTATACTGTGCATATATCTAGACTGTGCATATATCTAGACTATAGGCTATCTAGACTATACATGTTTGCACTCATATAGATCATGTTAGTTCTAGATAGCCCATAGTGCTTAGTGTATGTTAGGGGTATCTAAAAATTCCAATAGAAACACCCCTATATATATACACTACATGTATATATATAGGGGTAATGCTATCTACGGGATAAGTGCTATCTACTGATTGGACGAGCTCCTTCTGGGCCTGTCGTGGGTCCATTAGTCTGACGGTCTGACGGTCTGGTTACAATAATTCTTAAATACTGCACACCCGAATTTGGTGTGCAGGGATTAAGAATCTAATCGTAGGCTTCTATCCTACAGCTCGAGCAGTTCAGCAACAGGACGGGGCTTTTCCATGCTGTCGAGTCGAGCAGTGAGTTTGACACTGATTTCATCCGCTTCCGATGCCAACTCGATAGCCTTACGGCAACCGATGATCTGCTTCTTATCGAGAACTGTCTTTCCACCGGCCAGCATGGAAAGCACTTCGCGGTAAACTTTGAGATGCCCTTTGATGACAGGGGAATCGACATCCTCAAGTTGAAGTTTCTCGGCAAAGACAACAGAAAGGTTCTCAGCCACTTGACTATCAAACCACGACACTATCCTGTCTTTGGTGATCCTGTCACCGGCGGCCTCAGCGGCCATGAAAGAGATGAGTGCATCGACGCTAATATCCGCGTCGATAACCATATCCAATTGACCGTCGGCAGACTCATACAAACTTTTGATGAGGGAGTCCTGAGCATTTTCCAACATGGCCGTGATGTATGGTTCCAACTTGCCCATGTTTTCCTGCACATGGCCCTTGTCGATGAACGGGACACTGACGGCAACACTTGCATACTTGACTGGATTGGTCTTGCTGGGCTTGTACAAGACCCGTGCAAGCCGCTGGCCTGACAATGCGGCAGATTTACCGGCAATAAAAGGGAAGAGGGTGTGGATAGTTGAAACGAGTGACATACATGCTTTCAATACGGGGCTAGCCCGCGTTATGGAAACTGATTAAGCCTGTCAGCTAACCTAAATCTAGTTAAAACAAACGGTCAACAGACACTACCTATATAGCAGTCCGCATGCCAACCCCAAAAAAGTCAATAGAATCAACAACTTAGCGCATATGTAACAATTTCCACCCTGCTCAGTGTAAGACAATTCGACATCTCGATATTTCACAATGTGAAAACACCAATAGAATCAATGGGTTAGCAGTGATATCTCCCTTGTTACAATGTGTGAATGAACTATAATGCCTTTACACTATGTAACCTGCACTATATTGCATATATGCCAACCGATGCCCACTGGCGGCCAGTGCGAATGAGAGTATAAATGAGAGTGTAAATGAGAACACGAATCATTCTCATTCGCACTACTGTATGGATTTTCCCACCCCCAGGGGACTTTTTTGGGTTTTTGTAGCCGCTCTATCCTAAACAACCTCTAAGATTTTACTAAACTTTTTTGAGTGTCCTTGTGATTCATATTTGTTATACCTGTAATTCACTATCCCCGACAGTTCGGAAACTTTTTTATGTCATAATCACAGCAGTCTATCCAGCAGTCTATCCAGCAGTTTATCAATCACAGCAGTTTATCCTTCTTTCCTTGTTTATATTATGACTGAAAATACTTCTCTTCAAATCCAAAACTTGTCTTCTACAGAATCCAGGGCTTTAGAGCTTTTGGGGGCTGGAGTTGGGCCGGAACAAACCGCAAGTGCGCTTGGATTGTCAGTTTCACGAATTTCTCAGCTTTTGTCGGATGAGAATTTTTCCACCCTTGTAGCAGAAAAGAGGTTTAACAATCTCTTATCTCACAATAAAAGAGACAACAAAGCAGATCAACTTGAAGATGTTTTATTGGATAAGCTTGAAAACATTATTCCACACTTATATAAGCCGTTTGAACTCATTCGTGCATATCAAACAATAAACTCTGCAAAAAGACGCGGCCAAAGCGCTCCGGAATCTCTTGCACAGCAGCATACGATAATTCAGCTTACAATTCCGGTACAAATTGTGCAGCATTTTCAAACAAACGCAAAAAATCAAGTCATCAAAGCTGGTCAACAAGATCTTCTTACTATACAGTCAGGTAAAATGAAAGACTTGGTAGTTGATATAACAGCTGTAGTTGTACCAAACAATTCTCAGTCCGGATAAACATCATGTCTGCAATCACTTTTATTCATATGAAACAACTTGAAAAAGCAACCCAACTTGTTCAAAAACAAGAGCAGTTAATTGCACGAAATAAAGAAGCGGCTCGCGTGCACTTGCTTGCCATGAAAACTCTTTTAGCTAAGAGACCTATTTATTAAAGCAAAACCATAAATAATGACAAAGCTTAATGTAAATACAGATCTTTCTAAGGCGCTAGAGTTAGAGCCGTCTTCAAGCGAATCTGCTCCTGCCGAATCTACTATTGAAGGCTCATTTAACTTAGCAGAAATCCAAGAACTAGCCAAGACTTCTTTAGATTTCCTGGCTGCTCTTGCATTGCCATCAATTTTTCGTTACTTTTTTCCTGACGTATTTCAACAGATTTGGGCTTGGCTTTTATCATACATTCACAAAGAGCGAGACTTCTCTCAGCTTGCTATTGGACTTCCCCGAGGTTTTAGTAAAACTACTTTTGCAAAAATTTTTCTGCTTTATGTAATTCTTTTTACTAAACGCACCTTCATATTAATCTGCGCACACAGTGAAAAGAAAGCAGTGGCAATCTTATCCGATGTGTGCGACTTTTTAGATGAGCCGAACATTAAAAAAGCTTTTGGAGATTGGAGAATAGGGCTTGAAACTGATCAAGCTGTAATGAAAAAATTCGGCTTTCGAGGTCGAAATATAATTCTTTGTGCAGGCACTGTAGAAACTGTACGAGGATTAAATGTAAAACACCAGCGTCCGGACGTAATGTTATTTGATGACATTCAATCTAGACAAGACGCTGATTCTGATGTAGTGTCTCTTCAATTAGAGACAGATCTTATTGGTACAGCTATGAAGGCTAAATCGCCTCATGGATGTCTCTTCATCTTTATTGGGAATATGTATCCCACAAAGTGGAGTATTCTTCGGCGTTTAAAATCTAACCCTACTTGGATGAAATTCATTGCCGGCGGAATTATTCAACGCAGTGACGGTACATTTGAATCTCTTTGGGAAGAACTTCAACCTCTTGAGCAGCTTAAAAAAGAATTTCAAAATGATCTTTCTTCGGGTCGCCCGGAGGTTTTCTATGCAGAGGTATTGAATGATGAAAACGCTTCTGTCAATTTGCTTCTAGACACGTCTAAAATTCCTCAGTGTCCTTATGAAGAAGAAATTGCATCTGGATCAATTCACCAAGGTAATTTTATAGTAATTGATCCATCAAATGATAAAGCTAACTCAGACGCTGTATCAATTGGGTACTTTGAAATTTGGGATGGAAAAGCAGTATGCCGAGAAATAAAAGAAGGTCGACTGTCCCCTGGTGATTCTATTGATGAATCACTTAAACTATGCTTCAAATACAACTGCGCCCTAGTGGCTTGCGAGTCAAACGCTTATCAATACTCTCTCCTTTATTGGTTTAATTTTATTTGTCAGCAGCGCGGTATTATTGGAATTCACTGTGTTGACATCTATTCAGGTCAGAGATCAAAAAATTCAAGAATTTTAGAGATGTTTAAAGGACTGCTTGCTAAAGAACAATATCTTACTCAGGCAGTTCGTCAACAGGTGTTTTCACAAATCAATTCATTTAATGCCACAAAAACAAACAATGTGGACGGTATTTTAGATTTAATTACCTATGCCCCAAAAGTACTGGAATTGTATGGAAGTCTTATTGCATCTTTGCTCACAATTGAAATGCAAGAGTTTAAAGCAATTCCAGTGCTCTCTGTATTAGAAACCTCTTCCTTTTAATTATCTAGACAATTCCAATATGGATTCTGCTAAAAGTATTGAAGCTGCCCATAAAGCTAGATTAGCAGATAAAATAGCTAAGCAAAACATTGAAGCGGCTGCTACTCAAACTAGGCTAAAAGATTTTGCCCGCGGAACGCTTAAAGCTGTTACCACAGATATTCCTGGATTTATTGCAGATATTGTAGACAAGATTGTTGGAGACACAAACTATCTAGGAGAAAAAGATCGATCTTCTCAGATGTTTGAAAAGATTACAGGATCTAAAAGCTCTGGGTCAAGCCAAGAAAAACTTGGTGGCTTATTTTCTCCTCAAGGTCTTGGAACAGGAGCAAAAGC
>Ga0335396_10007356_pt1 | contig 10574 bp, 12 predicted proteins | sample FRY02_FD_205743 | JGI IMG/M metagenome (GOLD analysis project Ga0335396, IMG submission 205743) | Freshwater microbial communities from Lake Fryxell liftoff mats and glacier meltwater in Antarctica - FRY-02 (spades assembly) (version 2) | ecosystem: Environmental > Aquatic > Freshwater > Ice >... | reverse complement strand
CCTGCACGCCGACCGCAAAACGTGCGGCGTTCATCATGGTAAACATGTATTCCAGCCCGGCGTTTTCATGGCCAATCAGAAACCCGGTCGCCGCTTCGAACTGCAGGACCGCCGTGGGGCTGGCCTTGACGCCCAGTTTGTGTTCAAGGCTTTGACACTTGACGGCATTGCGCTGACCCGGTCTGCCGTCGTGGCCCACCAGAAATTTCGGGACCAGAAACAGGCTGATGCCCTTGACACCCTTTGGGGCATCCGGCGTGCGGGCAAGCACCAGATGGATGATATTCTCGGCCAGATCGTGGTCGCCGTAGGTGATGTAGATCTTGGTTCCGGTGATCTTGTAGATGCCGTCGTGATCCCGTTCGGCGCGGGTGCGCAGCAAGGCCAGATCGCTGCCTGCCTGCGGTTCAGTCAGATTCATCGTGCCGGTCCATGTGCCCGCGATCAGCTTTGGCAGATAGGTCTGCTTTATGTCCTGCGATCCGAAGGACAGCAACGCGTCAATCGCGCCGTCGGTCAACAGCGGACACAGCGCAAAGCTGATGTTGGCCGCATTGATGATTTCGGTGGCGGCCGCCCCCAGCGCACGGGGCAGATCCTGACCGCCATACCGGGCAGGATGCTGCAAGCCTTGCCAACCCATGGCCTCGAACCGGGCATAGGCGTCGCGAAAGCCCGGCGGCGTGACCACAGTGCCATGTTCACAGCGCGCACCGACCCGGTCGCCACTTTGGTTCAATGGGGCTATTTCTTCGGCGCAAAAGCGACCGAACTCCTCCAGAACTGCCTCTGCGACATCCAGATCGCAAGAAGGCATGGCAGAGGTGCCCGGTGTTTGAGGCCATCTTGCGATGTGGGCAATGTTGAACAACAGGTCTTTGACCGGGGCCTTATATGTCACAGGTGCGCCCTTTGACTGGGATGAACATGGATTTCGGCCCCTTTCGCTGGCGGCGGTGTGGAACGGGAACTTTTCGACCTTTGACGTCGATGATATTGACAACAGAAATGGTTTTGCGATTGACTGCAACGGTCCAATACCACGCCTCGATCTGCGCCCTGCTATTGCAGATGCTGCCATATGTCACGAAGGGACGAGCCCTATCGTACAATGGCGCGTCATGGCGTTGGTTTGTCCCGCCCTCCTTTTTCCTTTGACCACCTGTGGTTTGGTTGCGGCCTGGCCCTTGTTGATCACAGGAACGGCAGGTCAACCAGTTTCGCCGAAACCGGACCCTGGTCGCGCAACACCTGAACCGTTTCGCCCGCCGGAACTGCGGCATCAATCAGCGCATATCCGATATTTGCGCGCATCCGGGGGGACCAGACGCAATTGGTCATCATGCCGATCCGTTCTCCGTCTGTTGTGATGATATCCTCGCGCCGAAAGCCCAAGGGTGCAGGCGCATCTCCGTCGAGCACCAGACCCAACTGATGCCGCGCGATGCCCTGTGCCTTGATCCGGCGCAGCGCCTGAATGCCGACCACATCATCCGCCACGTCGAGATCGACATATTTGCCTAGGCGCACCTCAAACGGGTTGGTCGCATCGTCGGTATCGCCGCCGACCGAGACGAGCCCGCTTTCCGTGCGTTCGGCGGTGGCGGGCGCACCGGGGCCGATGCCCCAGGGTTGTCCGGCCTCTTTGAAGATGTTCCATAGTTCGGTGCCGCGAGAACCATCCCTGAGGTAGATCTCGAATCCGCCCTGCTTGGACCAGCCAGACCGTTGTACGGCGACCGGAATACCCCCGATCTCGGTTTCGCGAAACCAGAAGTATTTCAGATCCCGCACCCAATCGCCCAGAACATGCGCCACGACATCCTCGGCCTTGGGACCCTGCAGCGCCATGGGCGACACGTCCGGCTCGCTGACCGCGACATCCAGCCCGCGCTCTGCGGCGATGGCACTGGCCCAGAACCAGATGTCACTGTCGGCGATCGACAACCAATACAAATCATCGGCCAATTTCAACAGTATGGGATCGTTGATGATGGTGCCGCGATGATTGCACAGTGGCACATATTTGCCCTGACCGATCTTGCAGGTCGACAGGTTGCGCGGCGCCATGATCTGCGCCAGCCTGCCGGCATCGGGGCCCTTCAGCTGCACCTGACGTTCCGCGCCGACATCCCATTGCGAGACGCCGTTGATCAGCCGCCAGTATTCCACCTCGGGGTTGCCGTAGGATGTCGGCAGGATCATCCGGTTGTAAATGCTGGCAGCGGTCATGCCTTCGGCAACGGCAGACGCGTAGAACGGGGACGGGCGCAAGCGCGCGGTCGGGAATACAGAAAACATGGGACCTCCAAGGACGCCAAGCAATGGCCACTCTGGCGCGGTTTGGTCAAACGATGTATTCGGGGACAGTGCCTATACTAAAAGTTATGGGTCGGTTTTGGCAGGGCGCGACATGCACCGTGATCTTCCCCCTCTGACATGGCTGCGTGCGTTTGAGGCTGCGGCCCGGACGCTTAGCTTTACCAACGCGGCCAGCGAACTGCACATCACGCAAGCCGCCGTTTCCAAGCATGTGAAATCGTTGGAGCAGCATCTGCGCCAGCCGCTTTTCATCCGCCGTCCGCGCGGGCTGGACCTCAGCAAAACCGGTGCGGCCTATCTTCCCAAAGTGCAGGACGCGCTTGAGCGATTGGCCATCGGCACGCGTGAGGTTTTCGGTCAGCGCAAGACAAGCGCGCTGACAGTGCGATGTGCGGTATCCTTTGGCGTAAACTGGCTGGCCCCACGCCTGACCGGTTTTCTGGACCGGTATCCGCACAAGACCGTCCGTATCCTGTCAAGTGTCTGGAACGATGCTTTTGACAGCGACGACTTCGACCTAGACATTCAATACGGCTCTGGAAACTGGCCGGGCTTCAACAGCCACCGGCTTACCTGGGAGGCCATCACGCCAATTTGTGCTCCGCACTTGCCCGACCGGAGTGCGCTGAACACGCCCGCGGATTTGCGCCATCACCGTCTGCTGCATGTGCTTGGTTACCACGAAGGCTGGGGCGTCTGGCTAAAGGCAGCGGGCGCGCACGGCGTCGATGCAGGCTCCGGATTGCATCTGGACACGTCGTTGACGGCGTTCGAGCTGGCAGCGCAGGGCGCCGGTGTCGCGTTGGGGCGAAGCTCTCTTGTGGAACACGCCGTCGCCTCTGGCCGCCTGATTGCGCCTTTCGGTCTGAAAGTGCCGATTGACGAGGCGTTCTACCTGGTTCAGCCAGCGGGCAGCAGCACACATTCGGATGCGCCGTTGTTTGTCGACTGGCTGCTGTCGGCTACCCATAAGCCGGTTTGGCAAACGAATGATTTGGCTATTGCACTTACAGAGAAATAGATTTGAGCGGATCAGTGAAGCGTCCGTCGTGACTTGACCACGTTGCGGGTTTTGAGGGCAGTTGCCTGCACAGTAACGGCCTGTCATTTTCAGATGATTATTGGCCGTTAAACAAGCAGAAATGAGGTGAAGCCGCTTTTCAGGGGCACCAATGGCATGGCGTTTGGTCTTGATCAGGTGTCTGGGGTGCTACCCGCTCCAACGCCTGCGGATCGCGCGGCCAAGTGGCGGGTCGCGCAAGGGTTCGTTGCTAGCCGTGTTGCCGGGGAGGCTTTCCCACCGCGAACGCGATTTCGCGCGAGGGCATGACGGAGCGGGCGCTGCGCGCTGTAATCGTTGCGTCGCAGGTTGCAGGTCCGGGTTTGCCCTTGGCGGTCTTTGACGGTCAGGTCGGCGACATCATCGTAAAAGCCTGCAACGCTGATCTTGTCATCCAGGCCCTTCATCAAGGCAATGATCTGCGACAGACCCTGTATCGGGCTGACGATGCCGCCGCCCTGCTGGCCGGAATGTGGGTCGCCTTTGGCGCGGGTGACGGTGATCTGAGCGGCGACAAGGCCCTTGAGCCCAGTGATCAGGTTGGGCTGATCCGCGCCTCACCGGTTGCCATCGGCGGAAAAGATCATGTCGGCCTTCAAAAGCGCGCCGTTGGCCTTGATGAAGGGCGGCAGGTGGCGGATCATTTCCTCTTGACCCTCGAAGAAGAACTTCACGTTGACGGGCAGGCGGCCCGTGGTCTTCAGCATCGCCTCGGCGGCCACGATCGGGATGAACATGCGGCCCTCTTCATCGGATGCCCCGCGCCCCCAGACTTTGCCATCGCGGACTTCCGGGGCGAAAGGTGGGGTTTGCCAAAGGTCGAAGGGTTCGCCGGGCTGCACGTCGAAATGGCCATAGTTCAGCACCTGGGTTTTCCCGGCCCGGCGTGAATCCAGTCGCAGTAAACCACCGGATAGCCTTCGGTCGGCATCATGCGGACGTTTTCGGCGCCCGCCGTCTGCATGCTCGACGACCCAGTTTCCGGCGATGACGACATTCGCCAAATGCGCGTTCAGGGCCTAGACCGAAGGGATGCGGACAAAATCGGGCAGTTCGTTCACAAAGCGGGCTTGGTGGTCGTCAAGGTAGTCTAACCAGTATCTGCTAGGTCTTTTCATGCTGCCGGCATGCGGGTTTCGACCAGTTCGGCCCAGTAAGAGGCGCCAAACGGGATCGCGTCGTCGTTGAAATTGTATTCGGGGTGGTGAACTTCGGCGGTGTCGCCATTGCCAATCTGAATATAGGCACCGGGGCAGACTTGCAGCATGTAGGCGAAATCCTCGCCGCCCATGATGGCGGGACAGTTGGTGTCAACGCCGTTGGGACCGGCGATCTGGGCTGCGACATCGGCGGCGAACTGTGTCTCGCGGTCGGCGTTTATCATGGCGGGGTAGCCCGGCCTCCAGTCGATTTGCGCGGTACCACCAAAGGCTTGTGCCGTGCTGATGACGATGGCTTTCAGCCGCTCTTCGGACATCTGTCGCATGGCGGGGTCAAAGGTGCGGACTGTCCCGCGCAGCTCGGCACGTTCGGGAATGACGTTCCACGCCTCGGATTCCGTGCGCAGCGAGGTGACCGAGACGACGACTGACCCAAGCGGGTCGATGTTGCGCGAGACAATGGTTTGCAGCGTCATCACGATCTGCGAGGCCATCACCGTCGTGTCCACGGTGCGATGGGGGTAGGCTGCATGGCCGCCCTTGCCCGACAGGTGCAGGGTAAAATTGTCGGTCGCGGCATAAAACGGGCCGGGCTTGATCGAGAACTGACCCACGGGCAGGCCCGGCGAGTTGTGCATCCCGTAAACTTCCTTGATGCCAAAGCGCGGGATCAACCCGTCCTTGACCATCGCCTCGCCTCCCGCGCCACCCTCTTCGGCGGGCTGGAAGATCACGGCGACGGCACCATCGAAATTGCGGGTTTCGGCAAGGTATTTGGCCGCGCCAAGCAGCATGGCCGTGTGGCCGTCATGGCCGCAGGCATGCATTTTGCCGGGTGTCTTGCTGGCATAGGGCAGGCCGGTCGTTTCCAGGATCGGCAGCGCGTCCATGTCGGCGCGAAGGCCCACGACATGGTTTCGGGTGTCAGTCTTGCCGCGGATCAGCCCGACGACACCAGTGCGACCGATGCCTTCGACCACCTCGTCACAGCCGAATTCCCGCAGCCGCGCGGCCACGGTTGCCGCGGTACGGTGGACCTCATACATCAGTTCCGGATTTTCGTGCAGATCGCGCCGCCATTCGGCGATTTCGACCTGCATTTCTGACAGTCGGTTCTTGATCGGCATAGTTTCCCCCTTCAGGCTTGCAGGACATAATGCCCCGGCCCCACCTTTGTGTAAATGGACGGGGCAGGCTTGTGCCCCAGCGGAAAGATCGGCGAGCTGATCGGCTTGAAGTTCAGGGCGTTCCCAAAGCGGCGGCGCGTCGGGCGGGCGACAGGAACCGCCGACAACAGCGTCCGGGTATAGGGGTGGCTTGGGGTGTCGAACACGGCGGCGCGGGGGCCGACCTCGACGATGCGGCCCAGATACATGACACCCACCTGATGGGCGACTTGTTCGACCACGGCCATGTCGTGACTGATGAAAAGGTAGGACAGTCCCAGATCCGCTTGCAGCTCCATCATCAGGTTTAAAACCTGCGCCTGCACCGAGACGTCAAGCGCCGACACCGCCTCATCCGCCACGCTCAGCTTGGGGTTCACGGCTAAAACGCGGGCGATGGCAACGCGCTGGCGCTGCCCACCCGAAAGTTCGTGCGGAAAGCGGTTCATGAAGTCGCGCGGCAGGCGGACCCGTTCGGAAAGTTGCGGCACGCGGGCGTCAAGTTCGGCACCCGTGGCAAGGCCGATGTTCTGAATCGATTCGGCCACCTGTGCTTTGAGGCGGCGATATGGGTTGAGGCTGGCGAAGGGGTCCTGAAACACCATCTGCATGTCGGCGCGCGCGCGGCGCAGGTCGTGGTGGTTCAGCGCGCCAATGTCGCGACCGCCGATCCAGACCTCGCCCGATGTAGGTTCGATCAGCCGCAGGATTGATCGCCCGCACGAAGATTTGCCGCAACCGGATTCGCCCACCAGCGCCAAGGTTTCCCCGACGTTCAGCTTAAAGCTCACATCCTTTACCGCGTGAACCTGCGTCACCGTGCGGCGCAGGATGCCGCCCTTGACCGGAAAGCGGGTCGTCAGGTTCTTGACCTCCGGCAGCACCTCGGGCTTGCGCGGGTGGGCCGCCGTTTTGGCCGCGCGCTGGGCCGCCCATGCCGCCTCGTCGCCGATCAGACGCACCAGTTCTGGGGCAGGCTTGCCCGTCATCTCGCCCAGTTTCGGGACTGCCGCGAGAAGGGTCTTGGTGTAATTTTCGCGCGGGTTTTCAAAGATCTGCTGCACCGTTCCGGTCTCGACGATCCGCCCTTGATACATCACCACAACGCGGTCGGCCATCTGCGCCACAACCGCCATGTCGTGGGTGATGAACAGCACCGCCATGCCGTTTTTGCGTTTCAGCCGGTTGATCAGGGCAAGGATTTCGGCCTGAATGGTCAGGTCAATCGCCGTTGTCGGCTCGTCCGCGATCGGAAGTTTCGGCTCGCACGCCATCGCCATGGCGATGACCACGCGCTGACGCATTCCGCCTGAAAGCTCGTGAGGATATTGGCGCAGCCGCCGCTCTGGCTCGGGGATGCGCGCGCTTTGCAAAAACGCCAGCGCCCGCGATATGGCCTCTTTCTGGCCGATGCCCTTGTGCAGCATCATCCCGTCCGTCAACTGCCTTTCGATGGTGAACACAGGGTTCAGGGCCGTCATCGGTTCCTGAAAGGTCATCCCGATCTCATTTGCCGCGCACGGCCCCCATCACCTGCGGCGATGCGGTGGCGACGTCCAGCATGCTGCCATCGGCCCGCACGAAGTTCAGCGCACCCTGCGTGATCGACCCGCCGCCGAACCCGACCAACCGCATCAGCGACAACGACGTCACAGACTTGCCCGACCCACTTTCACTGACCACACACAGCGTCTCGCCGGGGGCGATGGTGAAGCACACATTCACTACCCCAACCACCGTGCCGCCATCCGTTGCAAATTCGACCCGCAGATGATCGACCGAGACGATGTCCTTCATTTTGTCCTCGGGTCCAGAATGTCGCGCAAGCGTCGCCGAACATGTTCAGGCCCAGCACCGTCAGAGCAACGGCAAGGCCGGGCACAAGTGCCGTCCACGGGGCGATGTCCAGTTGATCGCGTGAGGCCTGAACCGTCAGACCCCAGCTTGCCGCCGGGGGTCGGGTGCCAAGACCAAGGAAGGACTACCCCGCGGCGACCAGAATGGCGAAAGCAAGGCTGATGGTGCTTTGCACGGTGACGGCGGGCAGGATGTTGGGCAGAACGTGGCGCAGCATGATCATGAGGTTGTTGGTGCCCGACGACCGCGCCGCCTCCAAATAAGGCATCTGGGCCACGCGCAGCGCGTCGCTTTGGATGATCCGCGCAAGGAACGGGGTGAAGGCGATGCCGATGATCGTGTTCCGGATATTTGGGCCAAGAATGGCGCTGATGGTCAGGGCCAGCACAGGTGCCGGAAAGGCCAGCAGCGTATCGACAAGCCGCATCAATACAGTATCGATGAAGCCGCCGAAATCGCCCTGCACAAGGCCGATCGGCGGACCCGGAACGATGCTCATGGCGATGGAGGAAACGGCGATTTCCAGCGAAGTCCGCGCTCCAAGAATCACGCGGAATATCAGGTCGCGCCCCAGTTGATCGGTGCCGAGCCAACGCGTCTGGCTGGGCGGGGCGCGGCGGGCACTCATGTCCACGGCTGTGGCTGCGTCGGCCGGAATAACCATCGGGCCGACGATTACGACAAGTGCGATGGCCAGCAGAAGGGTGACCCCAATCATGCCCTCGGGTGAACAGCCCATCCAATACCTGTACAGTCAGATAGCGCAGACGGTCCAGTTGCACATGATCGACCGCCGACAGGAACCGCTCCTTCCGCATGGCCTTGGGCCGGGCAGCTGCATCCTGCCAGGTCAGCGTATCGTCATTGCCGGGTAGTGTCAGATCCTCGAAGCTTGCGGTGGCTTTCGCGAACAGGATGTTCATCAGTGCGCCTTAGCGCAGGTCGGGCAAGCCGACCTCGACCACCTTGACGCCCAACGCACGAACTGCGGCAAGCGCCGCGTGGTCAACCACGGTCGCTCCGTCGCCAAAGGCATCGGGCAGGTAGCCAACCTTCAACGCCTTGAACTCTGCGGCGGCGTCAAAGACGAAGGGCGCAGCGATGGTCGTGCGGTCGTTGATGTCGGCCCAATTCAGGGCGGCCAGCACGATCGCGGTATCCTCGACCGACCGGCAGATCGGGCCGACCTTGTCGAGCGAGTTGCACAGCGCCATACCGCCCGCCCTGCTGACCCGACCAAATGTTGTGCGCAGGCCGGTCGTGCCACAGCGCTGGTTGGGCGAAGTGATCGACCCCAGCGTTTCTGTCCCGACGGCAAAGGCGCACAAGGCCGCCGCCGTGGCACTGGCCGATCCGGCACTGGACCCGCTAGCCTTCATTCAAATTCCACGGATTGCGGGTGACACCGCCATACCAGATATCGTTATCGGCCAACGCGCCGACAGTCATCTTGCCAAGAAGCACCGCCCCAGCCGCCCGAAGCCGCATGACGATGGCAGCACCCGCGTCCGGCACCCGGTTGCGGCACGGCTCTGCACCCCAGCCGGTGACCGCATCCCTGGGGTCGAACAAATCCTTGAAACCGTAAGGAATACCATGCAGCGGCCCGAGGTTTACCCCGGCTTGGCTCAGCGCATCGGCCGCATCGGCCTCTGTCAGTGCAAGGTCGGGGGTTACGGCTGCGTAACATTGCCGCTTGGATCCAAGACTGGTGATCCGGTCAAGCCAGGTTTGCGTCAGCCTGCGGCTGGTCAGGGCCCTCTTTTGATTCATGTCGCCGGATTGGTAACCGGCGCAAAGGCGAAATCTTCATCCTTGGCGGGCAGGGGGCCCGTGACAGCGGACAGACACAACACGTTCGCTCCGTACGGCATGGCAAAGCCCGGTAGGCGCGGGTCGAACCGCATCGCCATCGGCACCGAATTGGCCATCGGCACCGAATTGGCCATCGGCACCGAATTGGCCATCGGCACCGCCCAGTGCTGGATGGCCGCCGTAATCTGGCCCTCCAGATTGTCCGGCATCTGCGGACGTTCTGGTTGGGTCTGGGTGACCCCCATCAGCAGTTCGGCAGCAGCGATCATATCCACAGAGATGGCGGTTTGCGTCACCCTGGGCTCCATATCAGGGCTTCAAACTGCGTTTCAGGTTGCTGGCCCGAATGGTCAGGTGGTGCCGCATCGTGGCCTCGGCGCCTTGCGGATTTCCGGCCTCGATCTGGTCGATGATTGCGTGGTGTTCACGATTGCTGATTCGCAGCGTGTCCGGCGACCGCGCCTTTGCCCGCAGCCCGCGCCAATCGTCGTTCGATCGGATTTCGTCGATCATCGACAAGGCTTTCGGCAGCGGTTTGTTGACGGCCGTCCGCGCATTTAACCGATGCAGCGCGCCATCCCGAAGCTCCATCGAATCCGGATCGGTCGCTTCAAGCGTCCGAAGGGCGAAATTGCGCTTACGTTCGATGTCGGCGGGAAGCGCCTGTCTGACGGCCATCGCTGCCAACGTCGGCTCGGTGCACAGTCTTGTCTTGATCGCTTTGACAAAGTTTGGCTCGCCGACGATCTCGGCCGACAAAAGCTGTGTTTTGTCCAAAGGCTGACCGGCAATGGTCCCCTTGCCCTGCTTGCGCCAGATCAGGCCCTCGACCAGAAGCGACTTGATCGCACCGCGCACCGCGTGCCGACCGTTCCCCATGCTATCGCTCAGTTCACGTTCGGTCGGAAGTTGTCCATCCGCAGGTAAACCGCCGCGTTCGATCGTGGCCTATAGCCGCGCACGAACGCCGTCGGCACCGTCCTTGGTCATAGGATAACGGTGCTGAGACAACATTTTTCAAACCATTTTCAAATTGGTTCAGTGCACTTTTCGTTGTGGATAATTCTCTTATACCGCCTCTACTCCAAAACCCGAAAGTTCTCGTGGGTTATGACGCGGAAGTTGTCTGACACCTTGTCGCGGAATTTCTTCCATTCCTGCGGGATGGTTTCTCGCATGAACGCAAGAATGGCG
>Ga0335396_10007355_pt1 | contig 10575 bp, 8 predicted proteins | sample FRY02_FD_205743 | JGI IMG/M metagenome (GOLD analysis project Ga0335396, IMG submission 205743) | Freshwater microbial communities from Lake Fryxell liftoff mats and glacier meltwater in Antarctica - FRY-02 (spades assembly) (version 2) | ecosystem: Environmental > Aquatic > Freshwater > Ice >... | reverse complement strand
TGTGTGTTTTTAACAATAACTTCATTAGGTCTAATTTAATTATGAATTTATTTTATATCTGCATCTTATTTTCCAGTTTTTCTTTTTTATTTTACGGTGTTTCCTATTTTATTACACCAAATATGAAAAATGAATTCAAGCGGTTTAAATTAGAAAAATTAGGCTTACTCACTATTGTTTTAGAAATTATTGGCGCTCTTGGTTTATTGATAGGTCTATGGTATTTACCGCTTTTATTACTATCATCTGGCGGTCTTGCGCTACTAATGTTGTTGGGCTTAATCGTTAGAATAAAATTGAAAGACAGCTTATGGATTACATTGCCAGCATTTTTTTTTATGATTTTAAATACTTATATTTTATTAGAAGCAATAAAAATGATATAGGAATTATTTGTAAATTAAATGCCTTTCGAAAATTAAGCAGACCAAAATATTATCCTATAAACAAATTTTAAATCTAAACCAACAGACGTTTAAAGAACACTATTTTCACCTTTGGCTTAATGCCAAACAACAATCATAACACTTAACTTTCGATTAAATTAATTAGTCAATCCTTAAATATGTTTTAACAAATTGATTGAAGCTAATTTGAGTATAAAAACACTAAGTTAAATTGCCAAAAAAAAATATTTCAGTATAAAAAAGTGGCAATATGTTTAGGTAAAATAAAACCCGATTTACAGCAAAATTTATTCAAGACTAGGCTAACAGAGACAATCTTAAAAAGACACCTTATCAAAAAGAGATGAATTGGATTATTTTAATTATAGCAGGATTATTTGAAGTAGCCTTTGCTTTCTGTTTAGGAAAAGCGAAAGAGACCACTGGAAACGAGATGTATTTGTGGTATGCAGGTTTTTTTGTTACCTTGAGCATCAGTATGGTACTTTTAGTTAAAGCAACCCAAACTTTACCAATTGGAACAGCGTATGCCGTGTGGACAGGCATTGGAGCTGTTGGAACTGTTTTGGTAGGGATTTTAGTTTTTAAAGAACCTGCGACCTTTTTGCGATTGCTTTTTCTCATTAGCTTGATAGGTTCCATCATTGGACTCAAGGCAGTTTCACACTAAAGTTGATGATTACGACAAGAACTTTTGTGCGAAGAGCCGATTCAATGTTATAAAGTTAAGCGATTTTTGAATGAATATTAATACCCGATATTTATCAGGACGTTAATCAAAAATCAGCAATCATTTTTTTTGAAAATCCTCTTTTAAAGCGGCAAAATGTTGAACTTTAATACTAAATATAGATTATGAATTACTTAATAAGTATAATTTTAATAACCAGTATGAACACACAACTAATTTTTGATTTTAACAAATGCGCCAACATTCAAGACTGGAGAATTGTTGATGATAGTGTTATGGGAGGAAATTCATCGAGTAGCTTTAAATTAAGCCCAGATGGTTTTGGATTATTTGAAGGCAAAGTATCTTTGGAGAATAATGGTGGATTCGCATCTGTAAACTACCGCTTCAAAAAAATAAAAGTAAATGATGACAGCTGCATCATTATGAAACTAAAAGGAGACGGCAAGAATTATCAAGTACGGATAAAAAATGATTCTAGCAATTCGTATTCCTACATTGCTACTTTTGCAACTTCTGGGGTTTGGCAAGAAATCAAAATTCCGCTGAAAGACATATATCCTTCCTTTAGGGGTAGAAAACTAGACTTACCTAATTTTTCACACGACAACATTGAAGAGCTCGTTTTTTTAATTGGAAACAAAACACCCGAAAAGTTTGCGCTATTGATGGATAAAATAGAGTTGAATTGATATAGATTTCAACCTTAAAAATAGTAAAACTATTACCATCAGTGCAACAACGTCCTTAAAACAAACCCCTATTGAAAAAATTTTCTAATGAAAAAAATCAAGACTGCAAATGGTAGATAGACCAAAAGTTGGCATTGGGGTTATTGTAATCCATAACAACAAAATCCTATTAGGCAAAAGGAAAAATGCCCATAGCGAAGGCTGTTGGAGCTATCCTGGTGGACACCTAGAATTTGGCGAGTCTTGGGAGGAATGTTCCCGTCGCGAAGTCAGGGAAGAAGTTGGGATTGAAATCAAGAGCCTTCGTTTTGGCACGGTTACCAATGATATTTTTGAAAATGAACAAAAACATTACATTACAATTTGCATGCTATCGGATTTTGATTCCGGCGAGGTTACACTTCTGGAACCTGATAAATGCGAAGAATGGAAATGGTTTGAATGGGATAAACTGCCCCTTCCCCTTTTTCTGCCCACCATCAACCAACTGAAAGCGGGGTTTAATCCGTTGAAGTCAAGCTAGCTCAATATCTCTTTGACTATACTTATGATACCCTAAAATATATCGAATCGGAATTTGTAGCAAAGCCTAAAATTCTTTTTCGCCAAATTCACTCGTTGGCAATTTATTTTTGCTGGTCAATTTGTTAAAATTATAGCTAAAATTGAGTAACAAAACATTGGTTTCATAAATGTAATTTGTCGTGGTATAAAAGTCGCTTCCAAAGGTCGTAATCCTTTGTTGGTTGGAGTCCATATTGCCAAAGTTGATGTTTTGCCATTGAAAACCGATGCTGCCTTTTCCGTCCAAGATGGTTTTCTTTAGGGACATATTCGGGGACAAAAATCTGGAATCTTCGCCTTGGGCTGTTGGTTTTGCCGAAGTATAATTCACATTGGCCGTAAGACTTAAATTCTTATTTAGATTGAAAGTGCCATTGGCATTTAAAGAATACACCCAATCCGAATTATCAACGGATGAGGTTTCGCCTAAAACGTCCAAGTCGCCATTGATTTTGTAATTGTAAATATTGGCTCCAAAATATAAAGACATCCATTTTCTCGGATTTAAATTGGTTCCCAGTTCGAAACCAAAGAGCCTCGCCCGTTCAGCATTGGTATAAACCCTATTCAAAATGGTGTCGTTATAGACACTGTTGACTCTTTGAATCGGGTTTTTGATGTTTTGATAATACAATGTAGTAAATAAAGTTCCTTTTTTGAAGGTATGGTTCATACCTATTTCGGCCAAATCGACGAATTGTGGCAATAAATCAGGATCTCCCTGTTCGAGAGTTTCAGAATGCTCTCTTTCCGGTATTGGATTTAATTCGGAATTATTATTGCGTTGTACGCGTTTGCTGTAACCCAATTTTGCATTCCAAGAATCATTCAAAGTATACACGAAATTGGCAGACGGAAAAAGATTGCTGAAATTCAACAAATGCGGGTTTACATCCGTTGACAACAGCACTTCCCTGGCGGCATATTCATAACGCAAACCGGCCACATATTCCATTTTTTCTGATTTTCCGGAATACTGGGAATAAACGGCATTGATATGATTATTTGTTTTAGCGGTTCCTCTAAATTCGGAATAATCAACAGGCGGAATCGGTTCTGGACTGACGGTATAACCAAAAGTCCCTTCCTGTTTGTCGTTTCGGTATTGATAGCCACTTTCTAATTTCCCGTCTCCCAATTCAATGGCATAATCTAATTTGAAACGAAAACCGTAAATAGGATTGGAATACGGATTATTGACTTCTTGAAAAACAGTTTCTTTTGCAGGATAATCCATATTCAAGTTTATGGTATTTCCATATAAATTGGCGTGTTCATAAAGTACCGAGGAGCTCAATGTCGATTTGTTAGCAAAAGTATGAGTGTAATCAAAATTAGCCAAAGTGAATTTCCCTTCCTTGGTTTGCACATTCGAGTTAAAATAGGTAAACTGGCTTAGAACAGCGTCCGTGGTCAAGTTTGAAGTACTATTATTGTAAAGAATATCGGCTCTACGGGCTTGAAATTTCTTTCCTAAATAAAGACCAAAATTGAAAACATTATTATCGTTGGCGGTAAAAAGCACTGCGGTTTTTGCGGAATAATTGTGCTTGTCAAAACTTCTTTCTCCATTAGAAGGAAATCTGGTGATGGTATTATTGTCGAAATCTTTGGTGAAAGCATCTCCTTCGCGATAGCCATTATTGTCATTCCTTTGATAATTAGCTGTAACTGCGACGTCAAATTTGTCTTTTTTATAATTGGCGGTAAAGTCTGCGCCAAAACGTTTTGGTTGTTCCAAGTTGTCATAATCATCCGTGCTGGGTAATCCTCCCATTGCATTTGCCGAAAGCGCAAAACCGTCCCCACTTCCTTTTGTGGTGACAATGTTGATGATTCCGCCTTTTCCATCGGGATCATATTTTGCGGAAGGAGCGGTAATCAATTCAATATTTTGAATCGTGTTGGCCGGCAATTGGCTCAAAATGGTTGCTGCATCAGTCAAAACAGGTTTGCCGTTGACCAGCACCATAAATCCGTTGGAACCTCTCAGACTGATATCGCCCTGACCATTCACAGCGACTGAAGGTAAGTTCTTGATGACATCAATGGCCGAGCCTCCTTTGGCTGTTTCAAACTGGCTGGCCTTGTATTGCTGTTTGTCAATTTTATTATAGGAATTGGCTTTCTTGCTCATAATCACGACCTCATCCAATGTTTGATTGCTGATTTTTAACTGGACAGCGTCCAACTGAATGTTTTGATTGTTTACTTTGATGTTTTCCAGCAGTCGTTCTTCGTAACCTACAAAGTAAATTTTGAGTTTGTAAGTTCCTGGTTTGATATTTTGGAGGGTGAAATTTCCATTTTTATTGGATACCTGACCTGCCACAATCAAATTGTCAACCGAATTTATCAAGGCGATACTGGCATATTCGATGGGAGATTGATTTTGAAAATCTACAACAGTTCCTTTTAGGGAAACTTTTTGTGCTGAAACAGCAGTAATGCAAAAAAGTATAAAGAATAATATAAAGTAGCTAGGCTTAAATGACATTTGGGTTGGCTTGATGATGACTATTGTTGAAGGCAAATATAAACAAAAACTTTGAATTATGCTAACAAAAACAGGGCTTGATTAAGGCAAACGCATCATTTTAAAAATAAAAAATCAGACACGAATTGCACAAATTAGCAAATCTAAACCCGAATTTTAAATGGCGGTCAAACGCTTGTCTTTCATTGGAAAGTTGGAAAAGTAATTTTTTGATTTGTTCTAAATTGAAACGCTTTTTTTGTATCAGTAGCGTGCTGCATTTCTTTTTTAACCGCGTTTAGGAGTTCTATAGTCTTAAATTTGGTTTTAACAGAAATGTTTTTTCTAAAAAAAGTTCCCTCTTTTAGACGAATAACCAAGGCGAATCTTCTAAAATAATTCGTTTTTACCAATAATGGAATCACGAGGGAAAAAGCCATAAACACCGCTATATCAAGTTGAGCATACTCAAAATACAGAAACGCAAGTGTAACCGGAATCAAGATGGATATATGTCTAATTCTTGATTGATACACCTTGATGTAAATGGTGTCGATTTCTGAAAACAAAATGGCGCTAGGGAGCTTTTTGCCGTGCTTAAATAGTAGTCCACTCTCGACAATCTTTAAACTGTCAAATTTAGTGGAGTTGCTTATGTAGCTAACCTTTTTGATGGTGGTGATGGCTTGCAAAATAGTATATTTTTTTAAAGATAGTATTGTTTTTTGGTTCACTGTTATTCCATTAAAAGAGTGTAAAATTTTTTTATGCCAGTGTTAAATGTGCATTGCTATTCTGTAAACACTCTCTTTTGATTTTACTAACCGCAATGATACTCTCTGTTTTCTTATCGAATCGCACTCTTTTGCTAAAAAAAGAACCGTCTTTGAGGTGCACATTAAATCGATACCATTTGAAGTTAATCACAGTATATAAAACAGGAAGCACGATAATTATGCTCGCAAGAATCAACAAGCCAGAAGCAAAATATTGTATGGTCATAAATACCAATAGAAATGGAAAAGAAATAAATACAAATTCAACAATAGGATTGAGTTTATATTTTTTGATATATACCTTGTCGATTTCTTCAAAGGGGATTTCAATTTGTTGCTTATTTCGATACTTTAAAAGCAGTGCTTTTTCTGAAAAAGTAAAACGGTCAAACTTAGCGGCGCTGGATGTACGTCCAGCCATAACGCCACTGCTACTTCTATTCATAATAATGCGAATCAAGGGTTAAAAAATTAAATTCATAAAATCCGAGGCTATTTTTCCAAAAATATGGACAAGTAATCCTTCACCTGATCTTACTTTACTAGCGCTTTAAATATCAGTTTTTTGAATTAGCCAATTAAACAGAGATTCTATAGGTTGTCTAATTCTTGATACTGCTACTGAAAACAAATCATCAGCCGCTTTATCTCTTTTTTAATCTCTTGACATTCTCCTTTAGCTCCTTTTATAGGCGTCATCATTGTTGATTTTTTTTCTTTTTCTAAATTTGAAAAAAAATCTTGATTGATGTAAATTTTGTCTTCAAAAAAACATCTATTCATTTTATTCGACCAAGCTTCTTTGAATACTGTTAAGTCATTTACCGAGGCTGGTGTTATTTGAATTTCTTCTGGAAAAGGAATAGTTTTATCTCGTCTAAAGGCTAATGCGTGAAGCCTTTCCCCAAAATAATACAAACTTTTTGTAGAACAATATCCTTTGTATGTTAGGTATTTAGCGACTTTCTCAAATCGCTTTCCCGAACAAGTACTTATTGGCATAGAATCAAGTAAACTTTGATTTATATAGCAATCTTGCGGTATAAAATCTTGGAAAAGAGAACTTGTAAGACTTCTAAAGGCTTCCGATAATTGATTTAGCCTATTTGAAAATCCTGAATAAGACCCCAAATTAGGAAACCAAGAGTGCAAATAATCGCACGCAAATTTATGTATTTGCTTAACCGAAAATCTTTGTTCTTCCTCAATAACGAATAAATAAATGGTCATAATCTCTTGGTTTGTTCAATCCTGTTTTGTGTTATTACTGAATCGTTCACAGCTATATTTTAAATCTTTTTCAAATTTATCACAGATTGTTGAATAGATTTTTCCTAATTTTAGTGCTTTAGTCTGAATAATTATATTTTTATTTGTGCGTTGAATACACTATAAATATGCTGATTTTTAGACTATTAAACTAATTATTTACAAGTTATTTCTTTCTTTTTTTGTCATTTCTCAACCCTTGATTCACATTATATATTATCTACTAATTTAAAACGGGCTCAAGTGCAAGTATGAAGCTATTTTCATTTCTGGAGTTAATATTTCATCAGTCAAAGAAAAAACTCCATGAAGCACAATCATATTTAACAAGAAAGCTATTTTCAATTCGGCGTTTGATGAAGCTATGTTCGTTTCATCGAGAATTATTATTGCATCGCAAGTTGTTAATTTTCTAATATTAATGCGATTTGCTATATGTCTATCTTGATTCTTGTTTTCTATTTCAGTTAACGGATTAATAACATTAAATCCTTTTTTCAATAAAAATGTTTCAGCTAAAAAAAAATTTCATCGGCAAATTGGCGAAATATTTTTTGGAATATCACCAACAATAAATACGTTCATCTTTTTTTTAACATGATTGTTTTCATCAGTACAATTTAATTTATGTAAATGTCATTCTTTAAAAATCGAAAAGAAACAGTAGAAATACTAAAATATTAAAAAAGTTAGCGGAAAAATCGCGTATAAATACGGACACAAAATAACGTTGATGGAGAATTGAAAGGAGCGAAAAACAAATTTTTGCATCAATTACATCTATTATTTAATGCTTAAGTTCGCTAAGTTTCTGTAAATAAGAAAAATGTATTTGTTACTTGAATCTAAGTTGTTTTATTATCGCCATTTTTGGGAAATAAAAGTCTAAAAATTTTTTAAATTTCATCTCAAAAAAAAACTCAGTAAATAGGTTCAGCAGCTCGCAAAAAGCGGAGGTCTATTTACGTTATTTTGTCTTCACCTAAACCAATCAATCTATGGCGTAATGCAAACATTATTAATTCTGCAATGTTTCTACATTCTGTCTTTTCTAAAAGATTTGATCTGTAACTTTCTATTGTTCGCTGGCTCAATATAAGTTCTTCCGAAATTTCTTTGGTAGTTTTACCCAAACAAATAAATTCGAGAACTTGAAGTTCACGCGGACTTAAATTTAAGGTTGATTTTTTATGATAAATACGTGAATAATGACTGTAAAATTCATCCATATAGTCGATAATATTGCCTACAAAACTAGTAACACCCTTGTATGAAATTGCGGTTCCAAATAAATTAACATTTACTTTTTCGTTTTCTCTATTGAGGGCTAAAAAGCGTAAGGAAATTGACTTTTTTTTATTAATTAAACAACGGTCAATCTCATTGAATATCCTTTTTTTATCGATTAAATTTTCATTAATGAGATTGTCAAAATTAATTGTGGAAAATTCTTCGTACGTGTATCCAAAGATAGAAGCGAGTTTAGTATTATAAAAAATAAATTTTCCGTTTTGATAGATGAACACACCAATGGCCGGATTGTCAATTAACGCATAGAATTTTTCATCATAAAATCGCTTAATAATTTCTTGTTTTGCTAATCGAGTTTCTACTACTTTTAACAACTCTGTGAAATCAAAAGGTTTTATCATATAATCATCAGCACCTAGTTGCATTCCAGCTCTAATATCCTCGTTTTCGGCTCTGGCAGAGAGATATACTAACGGAATGGTGGAAGTAATTGAAATTTGCTGAATGGTTTTATAAAATTCGTAACCGTTCATATTAGGCATTGAAATATCACAAAGTATCAAGTCTGGAATATGTGTTAAAGTTTGCCGAACTCCAATTATTCCGTCTTTTGCAACAAAAGCTCTATAGCCCGCTCCCTTCAGAAATTGAGCAGTGTTTTGTCTTAAAACGGCATCATCTTCAATTATAAGAATTTTTTTCATATCGTATTAGAACTTTCGTCCTTGTAGGTTAATTTATAAAACTGTGGAATTTACTTTTCAAGATAGTTTGGGAACATCTAAATATTTAAGGTGATTTGGAAAGAGTAATGGATTAGAGTAGTACTCACGATTGTATTTTTAATATCATATTATTTTTTATTAGAGATACATTTTGTTGTCTCGAATTAGGATTTTATAATAGTGCACAAATCCTTCAAAAGCGGATAAAATTCGTGTAAACCGATTATGTATTCAATATAGTTTACTGATTTAGACTATTTTCATACTATATCGGCATTGCACCAGAACATTTTGGACTACAAAATAATTATAATTCGTGTCATCTTAATTTTAGTGTCACAGAAATTAGCGTAAATTCGTGTAATTTGTGTCAAAAAGTTACGGATTACATCAACCTATCGGCAGACGAGTTTGTGTACATAGTGGAAGTAAAACCACTGCGATTGCCCTGTAGTGCTTGATTTTTTTTAATAACTTAATAGATTTGCAAATCTAAACCCGAATTTTAAATGGTGGTCAAACGCTTGTCTTTCATTGGAAAGTTAGAAAAAGTAATTTTTTGATTTGTTCTAAATTGAAAAGCTTTTTTTGTATCAGTAGCGTGCTGCATTTCTTTTTTAACTGCGTTTAGGAGTTCTATAGTATTAAATTTGGTTTTAACAGAAATGTTTTTTCTAAAAAAAGTTCCCTCTTTTAGACGAATAACCAAGGCGAATCTTCTAAAATAATTCGTTTTTACCAATAATGGAATCACGGGGGAAAAAGCCATAAACATCGTTATGTCAAGTTGAGCATACTCGAAATACAGAAACGCAAGTGTAACCGGAATCAAGATGGATATATGTCTAAATCTTGATTGATACACCTTGATATAAATGGTGTCGATTTCTGAAAACAAAATGGCGCTAGGCAGCTTTTTGCCATACTTCAATAGTAGTCCATTCTCGACAATCTTTAAACTGTCAAATTTAGCGGAGTTGCTTATGTAGCTAACCTTTTTGATGGTGGTGATGGCTTCCAAAATAGTATATTTTTTTAAAGATAGTATTGTTTTTTGGTTCACTGTTATTCCTTTAAAAGAGTGTAAAATTTTTTTATGCCAGTGTCAAATGTGCATTGTTATACTGTAAACACTCTCTTTTGATTTTACTAACCGCAATGATGCTCTCTGTTTTCTTATCGAATCGCACTCTTTTGCTAAAAAAAGAACCGTCTTTGAGGTGCACATTAAATCGATACCATTTGAAATTAATCACAGTATATAAAGCAGGAAGCACGATAATTATGCTCGCAAGAATCAACAAGCCAGAAGCAAAATATTGTATGGTCATAAATACCAATAGAAATGGAAAAGAAATAAATACAAATTCAACAATAGGATTGAGTTTATATTTTTTGATATATACCTTGTCGATTTCTTCAAAGGAAATTTCAATTTGTTGCTTATTTCGATACTTTAAAAGCAGTGCTTTTTCTGAAAAAGTAAAACGGTCAAACTTAGCGGTGCTGAATGTACGTCCAGCCATTACGCCAATGCTAATTCTATTCATAATAATTGTTTTTTAATAAAGGATTTAACTGTTTTTTTTTATTAAAAATGTCCCGTCCTAAATAATCGATACAGATTATTAGACAAAAATAATTAATTAAACAGTTGCAAGAACGTTCTTGCAACTGTTTTTTGTTTTATAGGTTCTCATTTTAATTTCACTTTGCTCATGCAT
>Ga0335396_10007347_pt1 | contig 10583 bp, 9 predicted proteins | sample FRY02_FD_205743 | JGI IMG/M metagenome (GOLD analysis project Ga0335396, IMG submission 205743) | Freshwater microbial communities from Lake Fryxell liftoff mats and glacier meltwater in Antarctica - FRY-02 (spades assembly) (version 2) | ecosystem: Environmental > Aquatic > Freshwater > Ice >... | reverse complement strand
GATAATTCATCAAGCGCCCGCTCGAGGGCGATGGCCTGGTCTCGATCTATGGTCCTATAACCATCTTCACCGGCAACCCCGCCCTCAATATTCTCCATGCTTTCATTCGCAGTTGGCCTCGCATGGCGGGCGCGTCGCCGCATTTCGTCGCGCAGCCGATTCATCGCCACTTGGAAGATCCACGACTCAAAGCGCCCCTGCTCGCCGTACCCCTCAAGCTTCTGCGCCAAAGTCACGAACACCGACTGCGTCAACTCTTCAGCAAGTTCAGGATCTTTGCACTGCGCTTTGAGAAGTCCGAAAATGCGCGGCGAAAACTCCTCGACAATGCATCGCCACGCGCTCTGGTCTCCCCGCGCGGCGTCCTTCAACCACTTGGCAATTTGGCCTTCCTGACCATCGCTCATCGTCGGTGCAGTCTAGAGTCGCGCCAACATTCGGTGCGAACACGATGGTTTCGATCGAGGCACCATGTCACCCAACAATTACACAGGCAAATTGTCGTTGATGCCGTCACCCGCAGCCGTGCGCGACTCGAAACTCCGATACTCAACGCCGCTCGGCGCGCTCAGCGGCGAGTAAGAACGGAAGCATGTCGAGTTCTGATCCCAAATCAATTTGATCACGCCCGTCGGTCCGTTGCGCTGCTTTGCAAAGATAAGTTCAGCCATCCCAACCTTGTCGAGATTGGACTCCGACCATTCCGGATCACCGTAGTGATAGTACTCCTCGCGGTGGAGCATCATGATCACATCGGCATCTTGTTCAATCGAGCCCGACTCTCGCAGATCGCTCATGCGTGGACGATGCCCTTCCCGTTGCTCTGCGGCTCGATTGAGCTGGGACAGGCAGAGCACCGGAACATCCAACTCGCGCGCCATCGCCTTGATACCACGGCTGATTTCGCTGACTTCCACCTGACGACTCTCGCTGCGCGAACCAGAACTCATCAACTGCAGATAGTCGATGACGATGCATTCAATCTCGAACTTTTCCTTCATTCGTCGCGCCTTCGACCGCAACTGAAGCAATGTCAGTCCTGGCGTGTCATCGATATAAATCTTCGATGACTGCAACGCCTCACACGCTGCGACCAGTCGTCGAGAGTCATCGCCCGTCAACACGCCGCGGCGCAGTCGTTGACCATCAACTCCAGCCTTGGCGCACAGCAATCGCTGAACCAGTTGTTGCCGTCCCATTTCAAGGCTGAACATCGCCACGGGATGGCCCGCCAGCGCGACACCTTCCATCAGATTGAGCGCCAGTGCAGTCTTGCCCATGGATGGTCGGGCGGCGAGAATCATCATCTCACCGCGCTGCAGTCCAGTGGTCATTTCGTCGATGTCCTCGAACCCACACGAAACGCCGGTCAAGCCCGAACCATCGCGCGATTCAAGTCGCTCCATCGTTTCACGCAACAAGTCTGGAAGCTGCGCAAACGGCGTTGATTCACGCATTTGCGCGATCGAGAAAATGCGTTGCTCAGCGTGCTCAAGAATCATCTGCGCTTCATCAGTGGAATGATGTGCATCATTCACCGTCAGACTTGCGGCATCGATGAGTTGCCGCAGGGTCGCTTTGTCGCGCACGGCCTTGGCATACTCACACGCGAACTGCGCGCTGGGCATGGCCTCGGAAATTTGCACGAGATAATCGATGCCACCGATTGCCTCGAGCACCTGTCGATCGGACAAGTGCTGAGTAAGCCGCACGACATCGACTGACGCGGTGCGGTCATATATCTCAACAAGTGCGGCATACATGGTCCGGTGTTTGTCGAGGTAGAAGTCGTCGGCACTGCGAATAATTCCAACGACATCACCGATGACACCAGGCTCGACCAACATACTTCCCAAGAGAGCCATCTCGGCCTCTGGAGCATTGGGCGGCATCGCCTTGAGAAGACGAGCGGTCTCTTGCGGGTCGATTCTTTGCGGAGAATCGCCCGATCCATACGAATCACGCTGACGGTTTGGCTTTGCCATGAACTCATCTATCGCAAGGCGGCGACTTCTGAGACGGTCTTGCCGACAACTCGCTCGCGCATCAATCTTCCAACTTTGAATCGCACCGCCTTGCGTGCAGGAACGATGACCTGCTCCAGTGTCTTGGGATTCTGCGCAACGCGCGATGCGCGGGCGCGGACTTCGAAGACTCCGAAATCGCGAAACTCAAGACGATTTCCATTGGTGAGTTCATCGATCATTTCATCGAGAAACAACTGAACCGTCGCTTTCACATTTGTGCGACTTTGCCCAGTTTTTTCCGCGATGCGATCAATGACCTCTTTCTTCGTAATCGTTGCCATCGTTTGTCTTACCTTTGCTGAATGGACCGACTAATTTTCAGATCACGCACCTGTGAGCATTTCATACTTGCGAACAAAATCGACTCGCTGATTGATTGATTGTCTCACCCACAACGCATCTAGTATGGTTGAGCGAACCCCGCCAGTCAAGCGCCTTTTACATTTCCACCACTTACAAACTGCGCACGCACACGATCCACCACGGAAGTGGTCGACAATCCAGGGCGCTGAGAAACAATTGATAATTTTATGCCCAATTCCTTGACAACGGCTGATTCCGTGATCTCTTTACTCTCATAGTCGCCTCCCTTGACATAGACATCAGGAACGATCGATCGCAACAACGCCACCGCGGTCGGCTCCTCAAAGATGGTCACATAGTCAACGGACGCAAGTTCGCCGAGAAGTTCCGCACGATCGCTCTCGTTGTAGATCGGTCGGTCGTTGCCTTTGAGCGCACGAACCTGCTCATCGCAATTGACACCAACCACCAAGATATCGCCCAGTGACTTTGCTTCGCGCAGATATCCAACATGACCCGCGTGCAGCACATCGAAACAACCATTGGTCAGCACGATGCGACGACCAGCGGCTCGGTGCGCCGCGATCTCGACCAAGAGATCATCACGCAAGCGAGTCTTTCCAAGAGCTTGATGGGCCAATCGAATCACACTTGCCTGAATCTCAGTCAGTGCGAATGCGCGCACGCCAAATATCTCGACTTCCATACCTGCGGCGATGTTGGCCAGCGTGACGGCCTCTGGCCACGGCATCTTGTTGGCAACCGCGCCAGCCAAAACCGCCAACACCATGTCGCCCGCTCCCGCCACGTCATACACATTGCGAACAACCGTTGGCAGATGGACTGCGGGCGATCCGAAAACTTCTAATACCGCACCATCCTTGTCGAGCGTGACGATGGCCGCCTCGAGGGCGAGATCCTTCAGAAGAAGACTGACAAGTTGCTTGGAATCCGACACGACCGCGCTTGGATCAACCGTGCGACCGGTCGCCTTCTCGGCCTCCGAGCGATTAGGGGTGACTGCCGTCGCCCCGCGATATCGCGAATAATCATTGATCGATGCAGGATCGACCAAGACTGGAATCTTCTTCGCCTTGCAGAGCGCGATGAGCTTTGCGCACAGCTCGTCGGTACACACGCCCTTGTTGTAATCCTCGATGCAGACGACATCGCACGATGACAGTCGCGCCGAAATCGCATCGAAAACTTTCGCTTGAATTGCAGCAGATAATGGCGCACGAGATTCTGTATCGATTCGAAACATCTTCTGCGGATGGCGATGCTGAGCTCGTCCAATGAGACTGCGCTTTGTTGTCGTGGGACGATCGGGGTCGACGATCAAACTCTCGACGCCACATCCGCCGTCGACGAGTGCCTGACGCAAGATGCTTCCGTCGCTATCGCCGCCAACAACACCAACGCATTCCACTCTTCCGCCGAGCGCTGCTGCGAAGACCGCGACATTTCCCGCGCCGCCCGGTGTATCAACCGTCGCAAGCGGATCAGTAACGGCCAGCACCGGCACTGGCGCATCTGGACTCAATCGCTCGGCGTTGCCCGTCAGCGACTGATCGAGCATGAAATCGCCCACCACCAAAAGTCGAAATGGTTTCCAGTTTCGCACACCAGCGAGCACACGATCTTCCATTGACGGCATGGTGGAAAGATTACCCGCCAGCCACTGTCTTTTCGAGAACTTCCCGAAATGCCTCTTCCCCAGCACAAAAGTTCAATCGAAGCCGCGCAATCGCAATCGGCACATCGACAACCGCCGCGTCGGGCGCGACCTTGACCCAATCCTTGCGAGTCGTCACGATCGCATTCGCCCCCGCAGCACGCGCTGCGAGCGTGAGTCGCGCGACAACTGCTCGCCCGTACGCAGCGTGATCCCGCAACGATTCCATGTGCACAATCTCAGCGCCGCATGACTTCAACTGCGCGACGAATGCACCAGGCGAACCAATCGCAGCCCACACCGCAACGCGGCGACCTGCCAACCACTCGCGCGGCTCGACCACCGTTTCATCACGCCCAGAAGCGCCGCCGTGAATCTCCATCCCATCCCAAACATGATCGCACCACGCAAGAACAGCGCGTCCATGCAACGCATGCACCCGTTGCTCGAGCTCTCGATCGACTCGCGATGCATGCGTCACAATCACGCCGCCCGCACGCGCAAGACTCTGCGGCGTCTCGCGCAACCAACCCAGCGGAAGCAATTTCCCGTCGAGCTGCGGACACGAACCATCGATCAAGACGAGATCGAGATTGCGTGCGAGCGTGCGATGTTGAAAACCATCATCAAGAATCACCATGTCAATCGATGGATCGCGCTTGATTGCTTCAGTGATCATCTCGAATCGGTTCGCACCCACCGCGATGCGCGCATCGGGCATCAACAATTGATGCTCGGCGGCCTCGTCCGACTCGCCATCTCGACTTCGATATCCGCGCAGCGCGATCAGCGGGCGAGATTTTCGCTCGAGCCCCCACTGTGCGATCCAGCGAACCATCGGGCTCTTGCCAGTGCCACCAATCACGATGTTTCCAACTGAAATGACTGGACGATCAATCGATCGCACTCCGATGCCGCGATCGAAACGCGCATTTCGCGCAGCAACAACTGCGCCATATGCGATCGATCCCAGTCTCGCAACAGGAGAACACCAAGTTGGCAAGATGGTTTCTCGGTCGGTCAACTCGACACCACGCTACCGCCAATCATGCGCGTCAAGATCGGCACCAACATGCGCATCGGCAACCCGACCACAGTGCTTGGATCGCCAACGCATTCAACAGGCACGCCCGCTGCGACGAGTTCCTCAAGGTTGTATCCACCCGCGCGTCCAATCCATCCGCCGGCGGCGATGTGCTCAGCGATCCAACGATCCGAAAGATCGCCAAGTCGAACGACGGCCCGATCCGCAAACAATGCGCGCGAGTTGTCTTCGATTCCAACAATGCACACACCCGTCACCACCGACTGTGTTTGATTGCGCGATGACTCGAGCATCAAGCGTGCATGATGCGCATCACGCGGCTTACCCAACACCTGTCCATTCACGACACACACCGTATCGGCCGAGAGAATGAATCGTGCGTTGGGTGCGAGTGCGCGCATCCGCGCTCGATCATTCAAGATCTGCGCACCTTTGAACCACGCAACCGCGCAACAATTTTCACTCGCATGATCATGCCGAATTCGCAGCGCACCATCGTCAACCGCTGGAGCGATGCTCACGGCTTCGAAACCTGCGGCAGCGAGCATCGCGCGACGCCGTGCGCTCGTACTGGCCAGCACGAGTTCCACCTTCACGGTGCGGCTCTGCCCTGCAAACGCTTGCGAACCAAGGCGACGACTTCATCCGTCGTGATGCGCTCCATCATCGCGCCACCCTTGCGAGCATCGCGATAATCGTGCCGTCCAATTTCCTCACCACGCCCGCCGTGCGCACACCACGCTTGCCCTTGATATGGACCATCCGTCGAAGGTTGCGTCGCACCGTAGAGCGCAACAAACGGAACTCCAAATCCGACCGCCACATGAACCGGCGCTGAATCAAGCGCAAGCAGCAGCGACGAATTCGCGATCACCGCCATCGTGCCAGCGACCGTACTGCAACCGACGATGTTGTGCGATCGCATTCCCGTGATCGCTGAAATGTCCGTCAACGCATCAACGACTTGCGGTTCTTCGCCGGGCGCGCCGATCCAAACGACATCTTGAATTCCGCATTTCGACAAGTCATCAGCAATCGATCGCATCACTTCAACCCATCGCACATCGAGCCAACGCTTGCCCTGCCAACCATTGGTCATCGCTAGAACAATGTAGGGACCAACGATTTCGCGGCGCGCCGATTCATTTCGCCACCACTCGATCCCCGAGGCTGGCGCAACCAGCCGCATATCAGCGATCGGTATCGCACCAGCGCTCGCCACCAACTGCAACATCGCATCAACAACATGCGCACCGCGGGTCGGTTTGACCAAACGATTCGCAGCGAGCCACGAAAACTCTCGACCGGACCGCTGTGCGATTCGAACCTTCGCCCGGGTCATCCATGACATGAGCGCGCTGCGAGCCAATCCTTGCGCGTCGATGACAAGGTCGTATCGCCCGCGCCGAAGCCGCCAGAACCACTGCAGCGTCTTGAGGGTCGTGGGCGGATGACGCCACCATGAGCGAAGTTCCCTCTTAGGAAATTGCACCACTCCATCAAGAACGGGAAGCTCGCTGATAGCAGCAGCCCAGCGATCTTCAACAACCCAGTCAATAACAGCCTTTGGAAAGGTCTTACGGAGCGACCAAAGCAGAGGAACCGTTCGGCAGACATCGCCAAACGCGCTTGGGCGCACAATGAGGATGCGCCGGGGAACCGTCCGCATGTCAATAGCGAAGCAAGTATAGTGAAAAGCATTCGCTTGGCTGATCCAACCTGCGACCCCAGTCCGTGAACACTCCAGATTCCAATCCCGTGCCATCGTCGGATGATTCCTCGTCCGCCCGTCGGTCGCCATCCGATCCAGGCGCGAGTGCAAGCGGCGAGAGCGGTGGTTCTCGAAGCGGAAGTTCATCTGACTCGTTGATCGGTCGCCTCGTCGTCGATCGCGGTCTTGCCACACAATCCGAAGTTGATGCGGCCTTCGCGGCGATGCGTACACCCGCTGGGCAATCGAAAGCATTCATCGACATACTTGTCGAAGGACACATCGTCACGCGTCGCCAATTGGCGCGTTTGCGAACCGAAGCCGACAGCGACCGCAGCGTCTTGCGAATTCCTGGCTATCAAATGATCCGCAAACTCGGCGCGGGCGCGATGGCTTCGGTCTATCTCGCCAAGCAGAACAGCCTCGACCGACTTGTCGCGATCAAGATTCTGCCGCGGCGCTACTCGGCAGATGCAACATTCATTGAGCGCTTTTACAAAGAAGGACGCGCCGCCGCGAAACTCTCTGATGCCAACATCGTCGGCGCGTTCGATGTCGGTCAAGTTGGCGAACAGCACTACTTTGTCATGGAGTATGTCGACGGAGAGACGGTTTACGAATTGATCACGAAGTCCAGACGCCTCAAAGAGCGCGACGCCCTTACCATCGCTCGCCAAATCGCCAGCGCCTTGAAACACGCCCATGCACGGGGATTCATCCACCGCGACATTAAACCCAAGAACATCATCATGACCAAGTCGCATATCGCAAAGCTCGCTGACTTGGGCCTTGCGCGAGCCATCGGCGACAAGAAGGCCGCCGAAGCCGAGCGACACAAGGCGTTTGGCACTCCTTATTACATCAGCCCGGAGCAGATTCGAGGAGTGCTAGAAATCGGTCCTCCGGCCGACATTTATGGCCTTGGCGCAACGCTCTATCACATGCTGACTGGACGAGTTCCCTTCCCAGGAAGGAACCCCAGCGAAGTCATGAAGTGCCACTTATCTCAGGAATTAACTCCGCCTGATCAAGTCGCGCCTGGCATCTCGCAGTCCTCTGCTGAAATTGTGGAGATGATGATGATGAAAGCGCCAAAGAGTCGGTATCAGACCGCAGAGGAATTGATTGAAGACATCGATCTCGCTCTCGCAGGCCAGCCGCTGCGCTATGCGAGCCGCGCTGTCGACCTTGTAGGGATGGCGAGCGATGTGGAAGGCGCGGCCGAAACAGAAGTGAAATCAGGGAGAACTCGAGGACCACTGTCGGGGCTTGCACTGGGAATCATCATCGGGCTCGCCGCCCTCTGCGGACTACTCGTCGTGCTACTGGCCTTGAAGAAATAGCCAGCAATTCATTGCGCGTATGCCATCGCCTCAAAATCCCAATTGAAGCGATCGACGGTCTCGCGGTGCAATGTGCGCTTCACTCCGAGCGAAGTTCCACCATCATCTCCACTTCAACACAAGCGTTCAACGGAAGCGCGTTTGTGCCAATCGCCGCGCGTGCATGGCGCCCTGCCTCGCCAAATATCTGTTGCAGAAAATCGCTCGCCCCGTTTGCCACCTTGGGCTGATCTGAAAAGCCATCATCGCACGACACAAAGACTCCAAGCCGCACGATTCGGGCAACTTGATCAAGCGAACCACCGCATTCACCCGCGACAACGGCCAATCCATTGAGGACACACTGCCGTGCGCACTCTTGCGCCAACTCGATTGAAACCACTGAAGGAACCTTGCCCGTTGCGATCAACTTTCCCTCTCGAAAGGGCAATTGGCCACTAATTATCAAAAGATTCCCAGACCGCACACAGGGCACATAGGAAGCCACGGGTTTGGGGGCCGCAGGCAGTGTAATTCCAAGCTTGACAAGCATTTCGGCGGCCTGATGGGGTGGGGATATGGTCATGGGGGCTCGTTTGCGGGGATCGGGGTGAAAATAATATTAAAACTAGAACTTGACTAAATCCAAATACGCATTATCCTCGTATGGATAGTTGTATTGGATTGGTCGTATCGGCATGGCTTGTTGAGTCTCTGCATTTTACCGAGCGAAAGCTCAAATCGTCCTTGTTGCCAGGTTTCTGGCACCTACTCTCCGACTCAGCAGCCGACATCTTGACGCTCCTTCGACGGTGTGAAACTGCTTGGCAGTTTTCCCGAAGTGGTCGGTGAATGCTGGATGTTCACATTCATTTATCTGTACCGCGTATCAGTACATGGGAACCTCGTCGAATTCAGCAACTCTGCAGTTTTAGTTAGGCCTTGTGCAAGGATCATGATGTCATGTCTCGCTTGACCGTATCGGCTGGACTCCAAGCATCGGGCGTTCCGATTGCTTGGCAACTCGATCGATGTTTCGTTGTTACCCCCGCTCTCAGTCAACCCCGCTCTCAGTCAACCCCGCTCTCAGTTACCCCACTCTCAATTACCCCACTCTCAATTACCCCACCACGAAGGAAATCAAACATGAAATCAAATCGTCCCACCCCTCATCCCGCCCCTCATCCCACCCCCAGAGCATTCACGCTCGTCGAACTGCTCGTGGTGATTGGAATCATCGCCGTGCTGATTGGTCTGCTCTTGCCCGCACTTTCCAAGGCTCGGGATCAGGCTCGAACGGTGAAGGATTCCACCCAGCAAACTCAGATTCACAAGGCGATGATCATTCAGGCGTCCGAAGATTCGCAAAATCGCTTGCCAACCCCTGGATGGATCAACCGAATGGGGACAAGCTTGACCGCTGGAGGCGGCGTTGGAACTCAGCAAATTCAAGGCATGGGAAGTGAGACCTTCGCATTCAATACCACCGCCAATCTTTATTCTGCTTGCATCGCCAAGGAATTGTTCAACACCGACATCTGCGTCGGACCAACAGAATACCCAGGTTCAAATGTGGTTGAGAAGGGCAAGGGAAACACCCTTGGTATCAGTGGTGACCTTCCGTACGATTATTCGAAGTACGACCCTGTCACAGATAATTCAAATACTATGCCAACTGGCTACTGGGATGCAACCTTCCTCGGGCGTGTCGACCAGGGTGGAACCACGATCACTTCAGTGTGCCATGCTTCGTTCGCCAATCAGGCTCTTTTCGGATCACGCAAGACTTCAGGGTGGAAAGCCAACGGCGACAGCAGCAGACCATTGTTTGGAACACGGGGTCCAAAGCATGACAACAACGGTCCCGGTTCTGCAGTGCTGCCACCAATCAATTACAAGAACAGCCCAACGCTCCTGTTGCACGGCGCCAAGAAGGAGTGGGCGGGCAATGTGGTGTATGGCGACAACCACGCAGAATTCACTACGACATTCTTTCCACAGCAGACCTCGTACGACTGCGCTGGATCTGGAACTCTCGACAAGGATGGAATCTTCTGTATGGACTTCACCTGCACTGGGTCTGGTACGACCGCCGCCCAAAGACAGGGCGACGCAATCCTTGCCTTCACAATTGGTCAACCGACCGAGACTAATGGAATCGTGACCTATGACAGGGAAATGGTGCCGTAATTCTGCCGCTCCCCGCTGAAACGAACAACAATGAAATTTTTTAATTCAAAAAGAACTGGACAAACTATGAAAAAGACACAACGCGCATTCACTCTGGTTGAACTTCTAGTGGTGATGGCCATCATCGCCATCCTCCTTGGAATTCTCCTTCCCGCCCTTGCCAAAGCGCGCCGGAGCGCACAGCAGGTCAAGTGTGCGACCCAAGTGAAGCAAATTCACACCGGGTTTATCACCGAGGCGAATGATAATCCTGAGCAGCGCTATCCGACCCCAGGAGAGATCAATCGACAGGGTCTCACCCCTGGTCGCG
>Ga0335396_10007334_pt1 | contig 10591 bp, 8 predicted proteins | sample FRY02_FD_205743 | JGI IMG/M metagenome (GOLD analysis project Ga0335396, IMG submission 205743) | Freshwater microbial communities from Lake Fryxell liftoff mats and glacier meltwater in Antarctica - FRY-02 (spades assembly) (version 2) | ecosystem: Environmental > Aquatic > Freshwater > Ice >... | reverse complement strand
TTTTTCTAAAAACGAGCAAATTCATGACAATGTCATTGGTATGTACATCAACAAACACTATTTCAAAACAGGAACATATGGCGACTCCGTCGCTGAATGATCAACCCTTTATAGACACTACCAAATACACTACCCTCTTCTCAATTATCTATTCCCGGTCCCTATTCTACCTCAGCACCATCACGGAGCCGCGTAAGGTATCGCGCGGTCGTTCGGGGTAATACTCACTACCATAGTTGATCATGTAAGGGTAAACCCCCGGCTGCACCTTGGCACCCTTGTAGGTACCATCCCACTTCTGGTTTACATCGTTTGTAGCAAAGATAACTTCGCCCCAGCGGTTATAGATTTTTATTTCAAACCGATCAAAGAACACTCCGTACACATCCAACTGATCGTTCTGTCCGTCACTATTAGGGGTAAACGCATCCGGCACAAATAGTCGTGGCTCACAGCGATTTACCACCTCAGTGGTGTCGGTGAGGGTACATCCTTCCCGATTGGTGGCAATCACCCGGTAAGTACCTAGCCTACTTACCGTAATCCGGCTGGTAGTGTCACCCGTTTCGGGCCAGAAGTATTGTTGGTTGGCTGCTCCCCGGGCGTTCAGTACCGTGGTGGCATTCTGAGCCACGCACAGCGGGCTCTCTGGTGCCAGGTCGAGGCGCGGAGAGGGTAGAAATATCAACCGGATGGTATCCCGGCCCGCACAACCGGCAAACGAGGCAGTTACGGTATAGGTGCCGGTAAACCGGGGAGTAATACTTTGGGTAGTTTGGCCATTAGACCAGCTATACTGTGCTTCGCTAATATCACTCGCCACCAAGCGGAAGTTACCATCGTAGCATAAGGTTGTATCGGGTCCCAAACGTACCACCGGTACTAGTTTTACATCCACCACGCGGTTGGCCGAAGCCACACAACCGTCATTCGAAACAAAATAAGTAAGTGTCTGACGGCCGATCAGGGTGTCTATCGGAGTGTACAATCCGACGGAATCCACCCCCGGACCTACCCAAAAACCGTTGGCCGGAGTAGCTCCCGTAAGACGCTGCGGACGCTGATCTGCGCAGAAGGACAAGGGTGCCCCCGCTACTACCTCGGGCCGGGCGCTAAAACGTACCTGCACATCGTCCGTTCCGGTACAGCCATTAGCAGGATTACTCACCGTGAGGGTATAAGTACCCGCCTCCCGCACCACCAAACTACGGGTCGTGGCCCCGGTACTCCATACGTACTGATTCCCCGCAAAATTAATGGATAAAGGCGCCAGCTGAATGGTGTCACCCACGCACTTACCGCGGTTCGGCCCCAGCAGTGCCAAGTTGTCCCGGATTAGACCTACCACAATATCTGCCTGGGTGTAGGTACAGCCACCGGCATCCGATGCTTCGAGACTATATGTGCCCGACACGAGATTAGTGGCCGTTTGCGTGGTACTTACGACCTGTCCGGCGCTATTGAACCAGCGGAATACCGTGGGCTGACCGCCCGTAACCCGCAAGGCAATCGAACCGGAATCCGGCTTAGTACAGGCTGCGTTATCGGGTACCGGGCTCATCCGAAGCGGATTTGCCGGGGAACGAAGAGCAAATGAGGTATCAGTAGTACACGACAATGGGTTACCCGATACCCTGAGTTGGTAGGCTCCTTCGCGTAGATCCGTGAGCACGGGCCCGGTACCTGCCGTCGAATTATCGGGACGCGTCCAAGCGTAGTTGTACGTGCCTGCTGGTATCATGCTCGTGATCTGTATTCGTCCATCGGCCGTTGTACAGCCTGAAGGGGGCAGCAGGTCAGCCGCGATGCGGGCACGCGGTCGGGACACGATCTGGATGGTATCTTCATTGTAGCAATCATTGCCATTTTTAACCTCCACAAAGTAAATACCGGGCTGCTTGATGGTGATATCACGGGTAGTTTCTCCGGTGCTCCACGCAAACTCCCGCCACGTAAGACCGGGGGCCGTCAGTACGAGTGTGCTATCGTTACACACTGTGGTATCCGGCCCGAGCGAAAAAGCGGGCGGACGGCGAATCGTCAGATCTACGGTATCAGCCTGAAAACATAGGCCCTGCGGTCCGTTGGCAGCAATGGCCACGTACTGCCCGGTTTGGGTGGCACTAAATGTTTTTTCTCTGCCAACGGGGCGACCGTTGTACAACCACACAAAAAACTCAGCATTGACGTTTGATTCCAGTTGAATACTATTGCGGCATTCATCCTGATCCTGGCCCAGATCCAGCGGCGGCGGTGTTTCAAATATTTCTATTTCCTGAAAGAAGGTGGTATCCTTACACTGATTGGTGGCCCGGAGGCTCGCCCGGTAAATACCCGGTAATCGATACGTATGCTCTACCTGAGTCTCCTTTCCGGAAACTGGTGCGCTACCGTCACCAAAGTTCCAGGAGTAGGTGTCCTTAATCGGATCACATAATGGGCTCGCCTGAAAAGAAGTCGGCGCTCCAGAGCAGAAACCATCGGCCTGAAAACCGGGGCCATCGTTTTGGTTGGTGAAATTCTGAACTAGACTAGGTAGTCCAAGCTGACTCTTTTTACCCCCCAGGTTTACTCCTTCTACTTTATACAATAAATTCCCGAGCGAATTAGCTTCCGGCTCGTTGATAACCGCCAGGTAATCACTGCCTTCAATGGCCATGTATATTTTTCCATCGGAACCTATCTGCAAGGCACCAAACCGCTGGTTGGTGGTGCTATCCACCACGATCCTAGAATCCGCAATCAGGGTAGAGTCGCCCAGGGTCAGGTCGTATTGCACCAGCATGGAGGCCGTGGAATCTCCGTCACCCAGATAAGATACGTATAGTTTTTCACCACTAGGAGAAAACTCCACCCCATAGGCTTTGGGCGGGGCGGGGCCCAGGTCAATCGTTCGTTCGTAACTGAGCTCGCCCGTTGAATCAGAAAAAGTAAATATCTCCACGTAGTTTTTAAGCGGCCCCGGCACAATGACCGCCAATCGCCGTTGCCCACTGGCACTATCAGGGGCCGAAAACTTCATGTAACCCTCCCCCTTTGTTGGCGTATCGTGCGCCATACCCAATGGAAACTCACCGGATTCGATTAGTCCACCGTTGGTAGCATGAAACACCCGAAACACGTTCGTTCCGTAATCGTGGGTTACTACCCAGTAGGTACTATCAGCTTCGTTCATGACCGAAGCCAAGCGCTCCGTGGTTGATCTTTCTAAGGTGGTGTTTTGCTCTACCACCGCACCTTTACCATTGTTGCGGCGCATATCCACCACACTTACTGTAAGTAGCTTAGTAGAGTCATTTATGTCGGTAGTAGTAAATACATTATAAAGATATTCACAGCCTTTACAGGTAGGCTGCGGCACAATCAGTGCCGATTGGGTGGAATTAGGGCTACCTAGTAACGGCCGACACGAATCGGCCAGGCATTCTAGTTCTTCCCCGTCTCTATCATAGATTTTTACTCCATCGGTATAAAAGAGAAGTATTCCTTTGGAGTTAGCAATCGTGGAAGTTCCTTCCGGAGTGTTCAGTTTACCGTCGGTTATAGCCTGCGGTGTACCACTTGAAAAGTCAAGCCCGGCATTATCACCAAAAAACCATTTTGCTCCTTCCTGGTTGGTAGGTTCCAAACAAATCTTCACATTAACCCGATCCTGGATTTTACAACCATTCGGTAGTATTACTTCCACCGAATAACAACCCGAACTATCTACTTCGAGGGTTTGGGTTGTATCTCCTTTGGGATACCAGATAAACTTCGCTCCGGCGGGCGCACCTCCCATCGGGTAGGGGTCCAGCGTAATAATCTGATCGGGACAAATAGTAGTATCGGGTTTCCAGCTTTGAAAAGGCGGAGGTAGTTCTCCGATCTGGATGGGAAGGCTAAGACTATCAACTGTGCCATTTTGGAGCGTTCGTAGCAATCGTACGATGTAGGGACCCGGGGTAGTGTAGGAATGCCTCGGGTTGCGCCGGGTATCCGTGTTATCCATACTGTTGGCATCACCAAAGTTCCATTGCCACGCTACGGCCGTAGCCAGTGTGTCCTCAAACGAAGTTGCTTCATTCTTGCAGTCGGGATTCATCATACACTGCCCTTTTACCACAAAGGGCACCGAAGCATAGCCCAGACCAGCTAAACCACCCATCAGTAAAATGAATATCCAAAAAAAACGTCTATATGTATTATAAATCAACCTCATCTTTCGTTACTTACTCAAAACACACATACCCAGACTTAACTTTTATATACTCTGCTTAGTTTTAACGAAAATTATTTTTATAAATTTCATAACCTAGTATTGTTAGAAAACTTCTGACATTTGATCGTTGTTATGCAAAAAGGGTATATTTTGTTGATCTCAGCCTAATAATTACTTACTTCACCGATCGTTAGCAGCTTATTTGCGGAAAATTAATAACCATGACGAAGAAATTTCTTGTACTTGTAATATTGACCCTTAGCGGCTTAAAAGGTTGGAGTCAGGATCCCCAATTTTCGCAGTTCTACGCTAACCCTCTGTACCTCAACCCGGCTTTGGCAGGTGGTGCATTGGCCCCGCGTCTGACGGTCAACTACCGCAATCAATGGCCGGCTCTATCGGCCAACTTCGTGACTACCTCCTTTGGGGTCGATAATTATTTCTCCAAGTTCAATAGCGGAGTAGGGGTGTATGCACTCATGGATAGCCAAGGACTCGGCAACTTGAAGTCTACCGAAGTAGGTGCACAATATTCGTATCAGCTTAAACTCAATGAGGAAACTTTCCTGCGATTAGGTTTGCAGGGGGCTTATACCACCCGTACCCTTGACTATTTCGGCCTAACCTTTGGCGATCAGTACAGTAATCAGGGCTTTACCGGAAACCCAACTCAGGAACCCCTGATCCAAAATGGTATTCCTCAGGTATCCTACGCGGATTTTTCTACGGGTATGATGGTCTATTCTGACTGGTACTGGGCCGGTATTGCCGCTCACCACATCAACCGGCCCAATCAGGCTTTTTCTAGCGTAGACGCCGCCCGGTTGCCAATTAAGGCCAGCTTTCAGGCCGGACTGCGTATTCCTTTTGGCGGCTACACCTACCTTGGCAATGAGATAGACCGCGAAAAAACGATCTCACCCGCCATCATGTACAAGTCACAAGGCAAGTTTGATCAGTTTGACGCCGGGGTATACGTTACCTACGCTCCGATGGTATTTGGTGCTTGGTACCGGGGTATTCCGGTCAAGAAATACGCCGAAAATATTAATAACCACGAATCACTCATTTTTCTGGCGGGTTTCCGGCAGGATAAATTCTCGATTGGGTATAGCTACGACGCTACGATTTCCACGTTGGGTATTGGTAGCGGCGGAGCCCACGAAATATCGCTATCCTATATTTTCGAACCCCTCAATCCACCCAAAGGCCGCCCGAAGCGTCGAAGTAAGGAGTTGTCTTGTCCGAAGTTTTGAGGTTGCCTAATTAGTAAATGTCAGAATTAGGGAATGAGTGAATGAAGAGGTAAATAGTAAAGCGGCCTGTACCGGATGGTGCGGGCCGCTTTGCGTATGAGGGATTTGGTTGTGCTGTTGGGTGTTTCCACCCGACAATGGTCTAAGCATTCTACTTCCTGATTTTTCGCGTCAGGTGGAAACACCTGACGCCACTTTAATCAGAAATAGTGCTTTTGAAGACCGCCCGGAGGGCTGCGTCATAGGGGTGGCTCGACGGAGCCGAGCCACGGCGGGAATCATATACTTAAAAAGAGTCTTGTTGCAATATCAGATGACTATTATTTTCGTACAATTGCCCATTTTTCTGATTCCATGATTAAAAAAAGAATCATTCTTACTGGTCTTTTTCTGTTACTTTTTATTGATTTAGGTATTGCTCAGCGTAAAGTAATAGTTGACGCATCTACTCTTGATCCTATATCTTATGTAGCCATTTACTCCAAGAATAATCCCAAAATTGGTATTTACAGTGGATGGGATGGGGCATTTGTGCTTCCAACTTCATTGCCTGCATCAGACACCCTGGTTTTTTCCCTCTTAGGCTATCAAACTTACTTCGTGGTGGCTCACCAGGTTGTAAAGTCAGACACCTTGTACCTTCATGAGGAACCCTTGCAATTGCCAGATCTGACAATAAGCCCAAAAAAAGAAAAGCGCATCATGATGGGCCCAAAATCTTCCAAAGGGAACCTCAGATTGGGCAGTAGGCTTTCCTCTTGGTACAGCGAATTGGCTGTCTTATTTAAGCCACCAGTAAATTCGCCTATGTATGTAAACTCTTTGGAAATTTATCTATTAAATGATGAAGCCGATGCTAAGGACGGTTTTGTTCGAGTGAATATGTATACGGTTGGCGATAATCAATTTCCTGCCGAACCGCTTATCAATCGTTCCTTTCTTATAAAAGTAGTACCCCGAAGACTATTTGGAAAATGGTATAGTGTTGATTTAAGTAACATACAGCTCCAGATACCGGAGCCAGGCTTATTTGTTGCTGTCGAGTTCTTTCCCGTGTCAGGTTCGGGTTTAACGAGCAATAAGATAAATATAAGATTTGGGAAAAATTACCATTTAAAAACAGTAGAGCGAATTGCGGGTAATGCATGGAGGAATTCAATGACACAAAAGATCAGGCCCGATTACTCTCCTTTGATCAGGTTGTATTTGTCAAATTGAGTAGTTTGTGGGAATTCTTCCAAAGGAAGTACTCTTAGCCTTCGATCGGCTCCGTCGAGTGAAATCCATGATTGCGTCCTCCGGACGCGAAGACGACAACTACCCGCATCTCCGCTTTTCTTAACAAGTCACCAATTGGTACGCTCCCTTGTGCCCAGTTAGGTATAATGATTTTATAGATCGCCCAGAGGGCTTCACCATATAGGTCACTCTGGCCTTCGCTCGGCTCTGTCGAGTAAAGATAATGAGTACGTCCTCCGGACGCTATCAGAAATAGTGCTTTCGATGACCGCCCAGAGGGCTGTGTCATAGGGGTCACTCGACAGAGCCGAGCAACCAATGTCATTAAGTTAAGCTCAAAGGTTTGAGCGCCTGTTTCTAAATTGCTTAGGTTTGTTTTTGGTTCTGTATTGATCGGCCTTTCTGGGGAAGCTTCTATTGGTCCTTACAGGTTCTATATTTTGAGCAAATACCTTTGCGAGATAAGCCAATGTTTGTTGAGGGTTTTTTCCTAATAGCAAATCCACTATTTTTTCTCTGAGCAGACTTACGCTTACCGTAATATTGACTTGGTAATGATGTTGTCGGTGGTTGTACTTCTGCTGAATCTGCTGATTGACCTCTTCTCTAAGTAGTGCTTCCAGGTTGGACACCAGTAAGGTAATGTAAAAATCCTGCATGATTACCCTTTGACTCACACCGGAAAAATGTTCTATATGCAGGGCGTTTTTTAGCATGTCGAAGCGGGTTTCTACTCCCCAACGTTGCTGGTACAGGTTTTTGAAAATAGCGGTAGGGTACAGCTCATCGTCCAGCAGTGAACTTATAAGTATCTCTATTTCCCCGGTGGAAAGCTCTACCCGTACCATCCTGACAGTTATTGGGGTATGGTGATCATAGGGTTTATGTTTTACGCACTCATTCTTGCCTATTGTTAGATCTACAAGCTGGCTGGATACTCCTGAACGGACAAAATCACAGACCGCGTTGTTCCACGTTACTTTGGCTCGCATGACAAAATCAATACCACCCTGGTGGTGTTGAAAGATAAAGTCGAAGGAAGGGTAGCCCCGGTCGTAAATTACCAAATCTCCCGGACTCAATACGGCTAGGTGGGATTCAGCCAGCACTCGCTCTCCATCTTTGTAGCGGCCTAGTTGTCCGTCTAAGACCAAATCGTTGAGCACATCATACAACAGCGAGATGCGAGCCTGCACCCGAAGTGTCTTGTGTTGGTTGGCGTAGGTACCATATTGCTGCTCTAACTCAGCCGTGTGGGGCAGCTCGATGATGCTACCATCAATGGCTAGTAGCCGCTTGCCTTGCCATAGCTTCACATTGAGCTCGTTTTCGGTGTAGAATTCGCGACACAGATGGTGTAGTCCATCACGAAAAAATTCCGGCCGGAGTTTCTGGCGACTTTGACAGAAGGCACTTGCCGTCAAGTTAATAGACTCTTCTTTCAGGGTCAGCTCGACCAACCGATCATAGAAGTAGTGGATTTCCAAGGCAATCTTTTTGCGTAAGGCTTTTAGCATCAGCGTAACCAAGAAGGTGAAGGGAAGCTTTCGGTTACGAGTAAAGTCACCTGGATTCTGTTTGTTATGATCGGGTAGGATCTCGACCAATAAAAAGCAACGTAAACTTGCCAATAGTTCTAGATTCGTCTTTTTTTCATCATACAAAGATCAACTTATTCCTTAACTTAATGACATTGGCCGAGCAACGGCGGGGAAATAAATAAAGGGGTTAGTTCTTGAATGAATAGCAAAGCGGCCCGTACCGGATGGTGCGGGCCGCTTTGTGTATGAGGGATTTTGAGTTATTTTGCTTGGTTTAGCCTAGGCAAGGCTGACACGCCAGCCAAATGACGAAGAGGTTTACTCCCCCCCCCCGTTTTTACTCATTAAAGAACGGATTTGCTCCTGCAGGTTTTGAATGATACGCTCGTAGTGCTGCCGTTCTTTATCCGTTAGGGCCGCACGCTCGGGAGCGGTGGCTTGGAGCACCATTTGATAGTCAAAATCCAGGAGTTGGGAAACTTCTACTTCCAGAATTTCGGCGAGGTGGCGCAGCCGCTCGGGCGAAATCGCCGCTGTGCCGCGTTCGAGTTTACTGTACGCCGTTTGGCAAATACCCAGGCGTAGGCCCATGTAGTACTGACTGTAACCGCGTAGCTCGCGCAGTTTGCACACTTTTTGTCCAAGAGTCATAGTGAGGATTGGTGATCATGGTTGGAGTTTGGGTTAAGTTTTAGCTGTGTGCATCGTACGAATTCCAAAAATAAGTATCTTTTTCTAACGTGCAAGCTATCAGGCTGCTTAGTTATTCAACGGTCAATTTGGGTTTGTAGGAAAGTGCGTGACCTACCTAACTGGAGTGCTAATTTAGCACTTCGGGAAAGTGCAATTTCTAGCTTCTTTTCTTTGTGTTTTACATTATGTGGCCTTCTTTTTGTGCAAAAATCTACTTTGTGACGTATATCTCTAAATCTGGAAAAGTGCTAAATTAGTACCTAGACATTTTTTGATGAAAGATTTTCTTCTTGTAGGTTTGGTGCAACCAATGAGACGCACAGCGGCCGATGTGCGTGGAAAGATATAGGTAAAGCGAGCAAGAACCTTTTGCATAGGAGATCAACTCCCCGAATGCCCCCTACATCTTTAGAATCATTTTGGTTAAAAAAAGCCCCGTGCAGGTTTGGCGACACAACACGGGGGCTTTTCAAAACAGTTCAAATAATTTTTCAACTATTCGAATCCGAGGCAAAATTATGAAAATAGGACTTTCGCAAATCATGCGAATTTAATAGTTGGCCGGGTCAGTTGCGTGCGCAAATAATCACTTAGCAAACCATACTTCAATTGATAAACAGTTGTCTGACAGTCGTAAGCGATCTGCGTAAGCCTGAGCCAAACCAGGCTTGCCGCAGGAATTGCTGCACTTTGTACGGAAAGAAACTGCGGTCACTAGTCTTTATTCTAATAGTTATTTATCTTAGAAGCTGTCTAAAATTTAATTTCAACCGAAATGAGGAGTCGGTGAGTTATCCAAGAACTGCTTGCTGACTAACGAAAACGCAAACATGATTTGCGAAAAGTATTTAATGCGCTGTTCTACCTAGTAAAGGGCGGTATTCCCTGGCGGCAGATGCCTAATGATTTACCACCTTAGAAGACAGTGTATTACTATTTTCGCAAGTTCCAAAGGCTAGGCATCTGGCAAGAACTCAATGATGCCTTGGGTGAGAAAGTCCGCTTGAAGAAGGGTCGGAAGGTCAGCCCTTCGGCTGCCATATTAGATTCGCAAAGTGTGAAAACGACCTTAGTAGGCGGGCAAAGGGGCTAGGACGCAGGTAAGTCAGTGAAGGGAAGGAAAAGGCACATCATCGTCGACACGATGGGGTTACTGCTTGCCGTCGTGGTTCACCGGGCCGACATTGACGAGCGACCTGGTGCGGGCTTCGTTTTTGCCCGCCTACACCAGACAAGGGTGAATTTTCCCCGCTTGAAGGTCATCTTTGCGGATGGGGGATATATCGGCGAGTTTGAGGCGAAGGTCAAGAAAACTTCCAAATGGCTACTGGAGATTATCCGTAAGCCGTTTGGAATCAAAATGTTCGTCCTCTTGCCCAAACGCTGGATTGTAGAAAGAACATTTGCATGGCTGACCAATCAGCGACCGATGAACGTTGACTATGAGAGGTCGCCAAAAGTCTCAGAGGCGATGATCCAACTAGCCATGGTCCGTATTATGATTCGAAGATTATAAAATTTAGACAGTCTCTTAAAGATAGGAGTCCAAATGCTACTATTATTAAACAAAGCCCATTAATATAATTTTACACTTAAAAACTTAAAAAGATGAGATTACATAATTTAGTTGTTTTTTACGCCTATATTCTTACACCCATTGT
>Ga0335396_10007328_pt1 | contig 10598 bp, 10 predicted proteins | sample FRY02_FD_205743 | JGI IMG/M metagenome (GOLD analysis project Ga0335396, IMG submission 205743) | Freshwater microbial communities from Lake Fryxell liftoff mats and glacier meltwater in Antarctica - FRY-02 (spades assembly) (version 2) | ecosystem: Environmental > Aquatic > Freshwater > Ice >... | reverse complement strand
GAAATATAATACTCTTGTTGAAGGCCAATCATTTTCCTGTGGACGTGGTGGTTTGCTTTTCTTTGGTGGTTTCGCCTGATTTCTTATCGGCAAGTGGAGTGGTGATTTCTTCCTTCTTTGCGGGAGCTTTTGCGGGAGCCTTTTTTGGAGCAGGGGCTGAAAGGGGGGACATTAGCTTTAGATTTAAAACATAGTTCTCCAATGCCTTATTTTCTGTTTTACCTTTAATAAAACGCTCTATGATCAGGTTTGCTACCGGCGCCGCCGCGGTACCTCCCCATCTACCATTTTCTACAAACACGGCAATGGCAATCTTTGGATTATCAACCGGAGCAAAAGCTATAAATATAGAGTGGTCAGGACCTTTCTTGTTTTGGGAAGTTCCTGTTTTGCCCGCAATAGTAATATTCTTTATTCTGGCGAGACCCATTACTGTACCTGCTTCAACGGCACCCACCATGCCCGGGATGATTGTCTCGAAGTGTCTGGCATCGATTCCGGTTTCATGACGAATCAGGTACTCAGGCAGTGGGGTTCTTTTTTTACCCACTCCGCTCACAACGTGTGGGGTATAGAAATGGCCTCTATTGGCAATAATGGCAGCCACATTCGCCATTTTAATCGGGGTAATGAGCAACTCACCTTCGCCGATACTTAGGGAATAAATATTAGAAAACTTCCATCGTTTCTTCCCGTAAATTTTATCGTAGTACGAATCGTCGGGTAAATTTCCCCGGTATTCGCTTGGTAGGTCAACGCCTAAACGTTGGCCGATGCCAAATTTAGTCATTTGCTCGTTCCACTTATTGAGACCTACCGCGGAGGCCTGATAAGTATCGGAGATGTCATTATTGTATATAATACGCTTGAATACCTGAAAGAAGTAAGGATTGCACGAATACTGAATACCGTGGAGTACGCTGTTGGCCCGACCGCCACAGTGGCAGTTCATGGGTACTCCTGCGTGGGTAAATCCGGTAGCAGGGGTAATAACACCAGCTTGTAAGGCAGTGAGAGCTTGCAATACCTTGAAGGTAGAGCCTGGGCGATAGCCGGCCATGATAGGCCGATTGAATAGGGGTTTGTACGGATTATTTACAAGTTTCTGGTAGTTCTTTGAAAAATGGCGGCTCGCCAGAAGGTTGGGATCGTAGCTGGGAGCGGCTACCATGGCCAGAATTTGACCGGTTTTGGGCTCGATAGCCACTACGCTACCTACTTTATTTCTCATGAGGCTATCGGCAAAGGCTTGTAAGTCAAGATCTATACCGGTGTAGAGATTCTGGCCAGCAACGGCATTGGTATCCAACTCGCCGTCTTTCCAGGAACCCTTGATTACACCACTTACATTTTGCATTACAAACTTTACTCCGCGTCGTCCGCGTAGTTGTTCTTCGTAAAAAGTTTCGAGACCGCTCTGACCAATATAGTCGCCTTGTTGATAATTATAGGAGTCCTGCTTTTCAAGTTGTCTTTTTGATATTTCACTTACATACCCCAGAGTATTAGCCATGGTTGGGTAGGTGTAGGTTCGAAGAGAACTTTTCGAAAACTCAAAACCGGGATAATCTACCATAACATCTTGAATACGGGCGAAGTCTTCCCGGGAAAGCTGCCTTAAAAATAAAGAAGGTTTAACCCGCGAGTAGGAGGTCGCGGACTTCATTAAACTATCAAACATTGTTTTTTGAATATTGAGTAGGCTACAAAAAGTGAGAGTATCCTGAATCTTGGCCTTGTAAGGAGTCACCAATAGATTGTATACAGGCGTATTGTACACGATCAACTTATCATTCCGGTCGTAGATTTGTCCCCTGAAAGGAATTTCCACGACCCTCTTAATTGAGTTACTTGACGATTCAATGGAATAGCTGTCGTCTAATACCTGTAAATAGAAAAGCCTGAAAACAAAGGCGAAGCCAATGATTCCAAAAAAAGCAATAATTGTAAATTGACGATTATCTAACATTCCACACAAAAAATTCCATTACCTACAACATTCGCCACGAAGTTCGTGAGATAGAATCATTTATCAAAGTTGACTCTTGAAATACTTTTACTCACCAGCCAGCGCCCTTGGTCTGAGTTTTGATCCGACAGATATACCCATCGGCTGTTATATACAAGGTACTACCATCATCTCCCCAGGCACAGTTGGCGGTCGCCTGTCCGGTATCGATCCTGCCCAGGAGCTTACCACTCGGGTTTAAGACCAATACCCCCCCCGGACCCGTGGCCCAAAGATTACCGTCTTGATCAATTTTAAGTCCGTCGGGCAGTCCCTGCATTCCTTTTCTGCTCATTGGAGTAGCGTCAAAGAAAAGCGTTCCATCTCCCAGATTGCCGTTATCTAACACCGGGTACGACATCCAGATCGCTTTTTCTGGATCTGACTGCGCTACATAGAGTGTTTTTCCATCGGGTGAAAACGCTAATCCATTGGGCCGGGTAAGATTATCAATCAGAAGCGTGACAGTGCCGTCAGGAGCTATACGATACACCCCAAAAACAGCAAGTTCCCGGCTTGAATCTTTGTCAAGCTGAGCCAAACCATAGGGTGGGTCAGTAAAATAGTAACTACCGTTTCCGGTGTGTTGGACTACATCATTCGGGCTATTAAAACGTTTTCCCTTGTATCGATCGGCGAGGGTATATTTTCCTCCACCTGAAAGCGGCATGACCGTGACCCGCCGGTCCCCATGTTCACAGGCTACCAACCTTCCCTGATCATCTAACGTTAAACCATTACTCCCGGGTTCGTTACTATACGTACCGGTCCCCGTATAGCCCGAAGGTTTCAGGAAAACGGAAATACCCTGTTTTTCATCCCACTTAAATATTGTATTTGCGGGGACATCGGAAAAAAGCAGGTAGCCGCCCTCTTTGATCCAGAGCGGTCCTTCTGACCAGACAAATCCGGTTGCTAAAACTTCCAGAGTACTTGTTTTTGGGAGTAGTTTCTCGAGCTGGGGGTCATCGTATACGACCTTTCCCATGGTTGGGTACATAGGTTGTGCTTGATTTTGTGAGTAGTTAAGTACTAGTAGACATACCAGAAGGCTTTGGTAAAAATATCTTCGCATATTCATGTAAGTTTTGACAAGAAACTTTGGTAGTTTCGTCTGATTGTAGAACGCCACCATTTTTTAGGCCTTAATTTACTTTAAATCAAAAAATATACCTAGAACCAAGTGACTTATTTACGTTAAGTAAACGTAGAATGATTAGTTATTGAATAATTCCTCCGTTTACTTCATTACCAGATAAAATTATACTTCCAAAGGGGGGAAGCACTAAATAAGTTGGGTGAAATTCACTATCACCATTGCTCTGGAATACAATATGTTCAAATCGTTTTGCTTCGTCATCAAGTACCACCTTTCTGTTTTTATCCGAAAGGTTGTGGATGATCAGAAATGGTTCTGTAAGGTTTGGGCGGTAATACGCCAGAATGTACTTACGGTGGCTTTGGTGAGGTAATGCTGGTTGTAAGTTAGGGTGAAGTACCTGGCCCAGGGAAGGAAAGGTCTTCCGAAGACTAATCAGACTCTTGTAGTGATTCAACAGGGAGTCAGGATCACCGATTTGTTGTGATACGGAACGAACGGACCTCCGACGCGAATAAACAGGTTTTTGCCAGAGTGCTCGTTGGGGATCATTGCGATGGTCAGTCCACAGGAAGGGCTCCCGGATGTGTTCATCCGGCTTGATGCCCAGCATTCCAATTTCTTCCCCATAATAGATATAAGGCTGGCCGGGTAGGGTCAGGAGAATAGCCGCCGCCAGTTTCATCTGGGCAATACTCCCGTGGGCGATACTACCGATTCTAACTTGATCGTGATTGGTGATCATGGTGGCATCAATGAAGTTAGGGTTATGCGTTCCAAAAAGCGAGTAATCATGCATTAGAGCATGCACGATGCCGGTGTCCCGTTTTGTTTTGATCATCTTTTGGATCGCGGTGCTCAAATCAAAATGAAAATTTGCCTTCAACCCCTTAAAATAAGGAGCAACTTCATCTGCTTTTGCCCATACTTCCCCTACGGTATAGGCATTGGGTTTAGCTTCCTCAGCAACTTTCCCAAACTCTTCCCAAAATGCCAGATTTTTTTCTTTCAGCCAGGTAGGATAGATATGACGGGCGGCATCCAGCCGAAAACCATCCACCCCGATTTCTCGGAGCCAATACCGGACGATCTTATACACTTCATCTCTCAGGGGTGGGTAATCATAATTCAGATCAGGCATTTCTTTCCAAAACATGGCGTAGTACTTCTGAGCATCACCCTTAATGCTGTGCCAGGGGTAAATCACGTGGGCGTCGTCGGTCACTTCCCGTTCTGCAACCCCCAAAGCTTCAATTTTATCAGGATTCATCCACCAATAGTACTGGCGGTATTGACTATCGGGATCTTTTCTGGCTTGCTTAAACCACTCGTGTTGGCTGCTGGTGTGATTGATAACGAGGTCCATGTACAAAGCCATCCCTCGTTTGTGTACTTCGGCGAGTAAGTTCTTGAAATCATCTAGGGTACCATATTCCCGATCAATTCCGTAATAATCGGTTACGTCGTACTTATGGTAGCTTGGTGAGGGTTGAATCGGACTCAGCCAAATGGCCTCAATGCCTAGCTCTTGCAGGTAATCCAGCTTGGATGTGATGCCGTTGAGGTCACCAATACCATCCCGGTTGGAGTCACAGAATGACCTTACAAAAATTTCGTAGCATACGAGTGGGATCCTAGCTGAGTGGGTTGTGTGGTTTGGCATGTTACTGATAGCGTAAGTTCAAAGAGAGATTTTACCTAGAGAAGTAGGGAGAAAGGAGTTGATAAACCAAGTGGGTGGGTAAACCCATGATCGTGTAGTAGGATCCTTCGATCCGCTCGATTCCAACCATTCCGATCCATTCCTGAATGCCATATGCCCCGGCTTTATCAAAAGGCTTTTGGGATTGTACGTAAAAATCAATCTCCTTATTGGTGAGTTGTCGAAACATAACTTTGGCAATATCAGTTTTCGTAATGACGTACTCGTTGGTTAACAAACAAATACCCGTGATTACCTCGTGCGTTGTGCCCGAAAGTGATTGTAACATTTCAAAAGCTTCCCGGTCATCAGCAGGTTTGTTGAGTATACTATCGTTTATAACCACGATGGTATCTGCACAAAGGATCAATTGTTCTTTGATACCTTTTGAAAACTGCTCTGCTTTATGGCGAGCCAGGAAGGCAGGCACTTCTATTGGGAGCATTTCATCCGGAAACAGTTCATCCGTAGGGCGAACCTCAACGGTAAATTTAAAGCCAGCATCCGTCAGAAGCTGCCGGCGACGGGGGGAGTTAGACGCTAGAACGAGTGGACGGTTAAGTGGAATATTCATAAAGTGGCAAGTTTTATCAGTACAAAGGCCGCTTTTAGTCTAATGAAGGAGCAACTAATTAGGCTGTTGAAAAAATAAGTGAGGTTGTCTGAACAAAGTAAAGTAAATAAATGTTGGCACATTAAATGTATTAACATTATATTTGTTGGGCAAATCAACTAGTAGTGTGTCGGACTCAACACATTTGACCGCTGAGAATTCAATATTAACAACTAAGTACACTCTTTCACCTTCAAATATTGAAATGTAGAAGGGTCAAAAATCGCTTTCATTTGATTTTTGCACACTTTTCTATACTCTATTTATTTAAGTCCGACAGACTCCTAGGCTCAAAGATTCATAAATATGTCCATAGAAAACGATATTAAGCAAAAGAAATTCAGATCAGCTTACCAAAGGTTAACCATAAACCTCGTGTATACGGCAAATTGGATGATTTATCAGCAGCTTGAATTGTTACGGGGTTATGATCTTACAACTCAACAGTATAACGTTTTGCGAATACTAAGAGGGCATCATCCGACACCGATGAAGGTTAATGCCATCGCTGACCGTATGCTGGACAAAACATCCAATGCTTCCAGGCTAGTTGATAAACTTTTGGCAAAGGAGCTGCTTGTTCGAAAATCCTGCGAGGCAGACCGTCGGGCGGTGGACGTATTGATAACGGAGAAAGGCCTTGAATTACTGAAAGAAATAGACCCGTTGATTCTTGATCTTGAAAACGAGATGGACGTAATAACACCCGAAGAGGCGGAAACAGTAAGTAAAGTACTGGATAAATTACGTCGATCTAATTAGTTGAAAATTAAACCATAACAATAATTACTTACAACAAACACCTATTCAAGTCTATGAAAATTGTGAAACAAATTGCCGGAATGATGGCTGCCGTGATGCTACTTACAAACGTTGCTAGCGCCGAAGAGGGAACAAAAGCTACTACCTACAAAGTAGACGCGTCCAAGAGTACATTAAAGTGGAATGGAAAGAAAGTGACCGGTGAGCACTTTGGTACAATCAACTTAAATTCAGGTTCATTTACCTTAGATGGTTTAAAACTGACCGGTGGATCATTTGTGGCTGATATGAGCAGCATCGTGGTTGAAGATTTGACCGATAAGGTATATAATGCTAAGCTATTAGGTCACTTGAAGTCGGATGATTTCTTTGCAGTAGAGAAAAATCCAACGGCTAATTTTACCATGACGAAGGCAGTAGCAAAAGCTGGCGGAGTATATGACGTCAGTGGAAATCTTACAATCAAAGGTATTACAAAACCTATTACGTTTCCTGTTACAGTGACCCCCTCCATTAGTGGTGCAAGCGTAAAAGGTACCATGGTAGTAGACCGGGCGAAGTACGACATGAAGTTTCGTTCAAAGTCATTCTTTGATGCTGCTACTCTAGGCGACAACTTGGTTTACGATGACTTTACCATCGAAGTGAATCTGGTAGCTGCCAAATAAAAGACTCTTTTTAAGGTTCGTAAAGGCCCGTCTGACATTACGTTAGATGGGCCTTTGCTATTTTCTTTCAAACGGAGGGAAGTCGGGCAGGTACTCAATTTGACCACTTTTTACCGTAAAACAGTAATGGTAAAGACCGTTGGTGATAGCCAAAAAATCGGGTTGAAGTGTAAAATTATACCGGGCGATCTGGGCAAAGGTAGCTTGGGAAAGTTTTATATCGGGAGACTTACATTCAATCAATAAATGCGGAACCCCGTCGGTATTTAGTACCATAATATCCTGCCGCTTGGCCATCTTATTGTAATAAAGTCCGGTTTCTACAGCAAATAGTGATTTGGGATATTTATAGTGATTGATCAGCAAATGAATCATGTGTTGCCTTACCCATTCTTCGGGAGTAAGCATGATATATTTCCTTCGAATAATATCATAAATATAGGGTTTCCCGTTTAGCTCTTTAACTTTGTGCTCAAAGGGAGGCAGGTTCAATGATTCCATGGCCGAAACTACAAAAAAATACAAATTTCATATCATAACAACCCATGACAACCAAAGAAGAAATCGTAATAAACTGGCTACCTCGCTACACCGGTACGCCGGTTGAGGAATTTGGTGAATACATACTATTGACGAATTTCATGAACTACGTGACAATGTTCAGCGAGAAATTTGGAGTGGAAGTGAAGGGTTATGGCAAGGCTTTTCAAACGGCAACGGCCAATAATATCACCATTATAAATTTCGGAATGGGTAGTGCCATGGCGGCCACCGTCATGGATTTGCTTTCGGCCATTTCACCAAAAGCAGTACTTTTTTTGGGTAAATGTGGTGGTTTAAAAAAAACTCAGGTGGGTGATTTAGTACTTCCGATCGCCGCAATTCGGGGAGAAGGCACCAGCAATGACTATATGCCTTCCGAGATTCCGGCATTACCTTCTTTCCGCTTACAACGTACGGTTTCGTCCAGCATTGCCAAGCACGAAATGGATTATTGGACCGGTACGGTGTACACTACCAACCGCCGTATATGGGAGCATGATGAAGATTTCAAGGAATACCTGAAAGATATTCGTGCTTTGGCCATCGATATGGAAACGGCTACTATCTTCATTGTCGGCTTTGCCAACTCTATACCCCACGGTGCCTTACTACTCGTTTCGGATAATCCAATGATTCCTGAGGGTGTTAAAACCGAAGAGAGCGATAGGAAGGTGACGGCCGAGTACGTTCAAAAGCATTTAGAAATTGGCATAGACTCGCTCACTGAGTTGGCTGAGTCTGGTGAATCAGTAAAGCACCTTCGGTTTGAGTAAAAGATAAGTTGTTTGTGGTTATTCTATTGAAGCCGGGGTGCGACCACCTCGGCTCCTTTTGTTTTCTGCCAAAGAATCAGTGTAAACGAAAAAGTTTTTAAGAACTGGAATTCTACACCTTCCAAACTACTATTTTTAATGACTTGGAGAATTCACCATTTCAATAAAACCACCTTGCTGAATACTTAAGTTACCCGAGGCATGCAAGGCTCTTATCTGGACTGGCGATGCAATATTTATAGTATGTCCCAACTTTATGAACACCTCATCGGACGTTTTTGGAACCTTTTCACAACACCATATCCCGGTATCGTTCCAGTTGCCCGATTGCAAGGTAGAAGGAGGAATATAAACCCGAACTGGTTTGGCTAGCATGGGTTCAGATTGGGCAAGAAAATTACTATTTATAATTGCATTTGACCAATATATAGCCGCCAGACGTTGCCCATCTTCGTTTAAGTGGAGGTTATCCACCCTGCCTTCGTTGGTAATGATGTTTAAATCAGGCCCTTGATAAGTATCAGGAATTTCCTGAATTACCCTATGCTGCGCATTGACAATGTGCTGTGCTACGCCATTGTTGTAAGCCGAAATGGCAACCATCCATGCTAGTTTTTCATGTTGTGCTTCTTGCCTGGTTTTTTGAATTACCCCCAAAGAGTAATTGAAAAATTCTTCGGTTGTTCCACCGGCGTCATTGATCCCATGGCTAGATAAAATTCCTCGTAAACCCGTCATGGGAACATACTTGTTGATGGTGTTTCTAATATTAACGTAGGGCATCCGGATAGAATAATTGATAAAACCATGCGAAAAAGGAATATCATAAGCTGATTTGTACGTCAGATCCATGTTGGAACCACCAAATGCCGCGCCGTAAAATAGTATAGGCACATTGAGCTTACTAGCTAAGGAGTCTCCCAATTGGGTCCAATACCACGGATTTCCAAAAGGAGATAAGCTGCAGGTTATACAGAATTGGCCATATTGGTTGGGTAGGTAGGTAGTATCAGCAGTTTGGAGATACTGAGTATGCATTTGGCTTCCTTGCTCGAAGTGTATTCCATTCACCCTTTCATCATTACTACCCAGGCTAGGACTAGCACCTCCCTCTGCATTGGAATGGCCAACAATCAAAAATACTTCCCCAATACCTACTTTTTCCAGGGTAGTTACCTCCCCAATTGGTTGGCCATTTTTTATACCTCTGACCAGTAAATTATACCAACCGCCTTCACCAGTTATTGATCCACAATAGTACCCACTAATCGGGTTGGCTTCCACTGATAGCCAATCGGTAGCTATGCCTTGTCCTTCGGATCGGGGGAGTAGCTTTGCTTCAATTCTATCCAGATCATTCGGGCAGGTACCTGATAGGTAGAATTTTGTGGAGTTTTGATTAGTCCGTTGAAAAACGATACCAGAGGTAGGAAATTGAATGGTGATCTGGGCAAGAGCGGGTAAAGAGAATAATGCAAAGAATAGGCTAAGGCGTAGGAACATCGTTGAGAATTTGTGTTGTGGGTTTTTTATGCGGTCCAAAAAAAGCAGTTTCAAAACTTAAAACAAAAGGTTATTAAAGGTTATCACGAATGGTTTATTATTGGTTTTCTAGACACATGCCTTAGGTTGTGCAAAGCAGCGGCAATATTCATCATGCTGTCTCTGATATGATACTTCCTAAGTCGGATTTTATTCTTAATGATTTTCAGTCTTTTCACCCCTGCAAATGCATGCTCGACTCTGACTCTAATCTTGCTGATCTCTCGGTTGATGCTCTTTTGCAAGTCCGTGATCTGTCCATTCCTTGGTTTTTTGTAGGGTAGTATTACGTTGGGATACCCCTTCCACACCCGCAAAACCCAAGTCCGCCAGCAGGTTAAGCGGCGTGTGCTCTACATCAATAGAGTTGTTTCTTTACTGTAAATCAGTTTATTAGGTAAAAATTCCACAGGCCAGCACATATACCCAGAATGTCGTTATATTTTTCAAAATTGTGCATCCTCAATCGGTCCGACAGTACTCTATATCGTTTCAATCTGCCTATATTATGCTCAATAACAACGCGTTGTCTCGCCATTTCTTGATTCGAGAGCTTCTGTTCTTTGGTGAGTGGACGGCTGGCGTAATTCTTTGCTGGCAGGAAAAGCTCTTCGAATTCATAGTCCTTATCGAACCCTATGTACCCCAAATCAACTCGAACTTTAAATTTCTTAAACCATCCTTTTCCAGGCGGGAAGTCCTCTTTAAGCATACCATAATCCTGCCATTTTCCAACGAAACAATAGCTCAGAAAGAGTATTTTTCCATCGTTTTTCGCGTCCTTGAGTCCCGTAATCATGGTAGCTTTAATGACGTGTCTTTTTTTTTGCCAGAAAAGTGGTCTATTTGTGAATCTTCATCCAGCGGGCGTTGGATCGGCTGTTCCTC
>Ga0335396_10007326_pt1 | contig 10599 bp, 9 predicted proteins | sample FRY02_FD_205743 | JGI IMG/M metagenome (GOLD analysis project Ga0335396, IMG submission 205743) | Freshwater microbial communities from Lake Fryxell liftoff mats and glacier meltwater in Antarctica - FRY-02 (spades assembly) (version 2) | ecosystem: Environmental > Aquatic > Freshwater > Ice >... | reverse complement strand
CCAACGGTATCGCGATCTGGTGGCCAAGGAAAAAATCAAGGTTGAAATCCGCCCCTCTTCGGGCTCGGTCGAGAACCTGCGGCAGTTGACCGATGGAACATCCGGCGTTGATGTCGCGCTGATCCAGGGCGGCGTGGCCACGCCGGGCAAGGATTACCCCGTGATGTCGCTGGCGGCGCTCTACTATGAACCGCTGTGGATTTTCTACCGTAGCGCCAGCGAACTGACGCTGCTGACCCAGCTTGCTGGCAAACGCATTGCCGTCGGCCCTGAGGGCAGCGGCACCCGCGCGCTGGTCAGCAATGTGCTGCAGGCCAGCGGCGCGCTGAGCGCGGATGCCCCCCTGGTCCCGCTGGCCGGCATGGCCGCCGCTGATGCCCTGATTGCCGGCACCGTCGATGCGGCGATGTTCGTCATCGCCTCCGATGCGCCGGTGGTCCACAAGCTGCTGCAGGCGCCGGGCGTGCGGCTGATGAGCCTGAGCCAGGCCGAGGCGTTGGCACGGCGTTTTCATTACCTGTCGAACATCACGCTACCGCGCGGCATGATCGACCTCGCTGCCGACATCCCTTCCGCCAATGTGCGCATGGTTGCCACCACCGCGTATCTGGTTGCGCGCGAGGACCTGCACCCGGCCCTGGTCTCGGTGCTGCTGCAGGCCGTGACCAAGGTCCATGCCGGACCCGGCGTGTTCCGCAAGGCCGGCGAATTCCCGACGGTGCGCGAAGGCGATTTCCCGGTCAGCGAAGATGCGCAGCGCTTCTTTAAAGCCGGCCCGCCCTTCCTGCAACGCTACATGCCGTTCTGGGTCGCCAACCTGATCGAACGCCTGCTGGTACTGCTGGTGCCACTGATCGTGGTGCTCATTCCGGTGATGCGCATCATGCCGGCGTTCTACAACTGGCGCGTCAAAAGCAAGGTGTTCCGCTGGTACCGGGAGTTAAAAAAAGTTGAGGTTGAAGCGCGCCGCAATCCCGGCTCCGCCGATACCGAGCGGCTGCTGGAACGCCTCGACGAAATCGAATTGGGCGTGGACGCCACCCGCGTGCCGCTGACTTACTGGGATTATGTTTACACCCTGCGCGGCCACATCGACATGGTGCGCGCGCGACTGGCGCCCGAGCGCCACGCCGCGCCGGTCAAGCCACCGCTGGTGTAAGCACCTCGCGCTCGAAAAACGCCACCACGTCATCAATTTCGCGGGTGCGCGTCATCGGCGGCAGGCTGCGCCAGATGCGTTTTCCGTAAGACTTGGAGAGCAACCGCGGATCGCAGATCATCAGCACGCCGCGATCGGTTTCGTCGCGAATCAATCGCCCCGCGCCCTGCTTCAATGAAATCACCGCACGCGGAAGCTGGTATTCCATGAAGGCATTGCGGCCCTCGTTGTTGATCTTGGCGATGCGCGCCGCCAGCACCGGATCATCGGGTGGTGCGAACGGCAGCTTGTCGATCATCACCACCGACAGCGCATCACCGCGCACGTCGACACCTTCCCAGAACGACTGGCTGCCCACCAGCACCGCGTTGCCCAGCGCGCGGAAACGCTGCCACAGTTCGGTGCGCGAACCTTCGCCCTGCACCAGCAGCGGATAATCCCACCTGCGTTTTTCAAAGGCTTCAAGCAGCAGGCCATGCGCCTCGCGCATGGCGCGCAAGCTGGTAAACAGCAGGAAAGCGCGACCGCGGCTGGCCTCCACCACCGGCAGCGCGGCTTCGACCACGGCGCGGGTGTAATCCGGCGTGTTCGGCTCAGGCAGTTGCTGCGGCACATAGAGCAGCCCCTGTTTTTCAAAATCAAAGGGGCTGGCCCAGTTCGCGGTCTGCGCGTTCTCGATGCCAAGTTCGTTGACGTAATGCTTGAAATCGCCGTTCACCGACAGCGTCGCGGACGTAAACACCCAGGCCTTGGCCTGCGCCTCGACCTGCTTCCGGAAAATTTCCGCGATCGACAGCGGCGTCGCGTTGAACTGCACCGACTGGTGGAACACCTCCACCCAGCGCACCAGGCTGGCGTCGTTATCCTCGCGCCAGCCGTCGAGCAAACCACGTAGCGCATCAGCGCGTTCAAAACACTGCTGCAGGCCTTCGCTACGTGCCGCCTGGCTGTGCAGCGATTCCGACAGCTCGGCCAGTTTGTCGCAAGCCTCGGTCAACGCTTCCGTCACCGCTTCGCGTCGCTTCACCGCCACCGCCGGCATGCGTGCACCGCCGTCCTCGAATGCCAACCGCAGATCGCGTGCGGCTTTTTCCAGCACACTCGCCGCCACTGGCAGCGCAGCAAAATCCTTGGCGCTGGCTGCGCCCTCGATACGCGCATCACGCGCGAGGTCGATCAACTGTGTGGTCGATACCGACTGCCCGAAAAACAGGCTGGCGGTTTCCGGCAACTGATGCGCCTCGTCGAAAATCACCGTGTTACACGCCGGCAGGATTTCGGCTATGCCTTCATCGCGCAGCATCACGTCGGCAAAAAACAGATGATGGTTGACCACCACCACGTCAGCTTCCAGCGCCTGCTTGCGCGCCTTCATCACAAAACATTTGTCGTAATGCTCACAACTTGAACCCAGACAGTTGTCGCGCGTGGAAGTCACCAGCGGCCACACCCCGGCATTCTCCGGCACTTCGGCCAGATCGGCGCGGTCGCCGGTGCTGCTGGTGCGGGCAAAACTTTCGATGCGCGCCAGGTACACCACGTCATCCCGTGTCGGCAGCCGGCCATCGGCCTTGGCGCCTGCCAGATGATGGTGGCAGACATAATTGGCACGGCCCTTCAGCAGCGCCACGGTCACCGGCACTTTCAGCGCATCGCGCACCGTCGGAATGTCGCGACCGAACAACTGGTCCTGCAGGGTCTTGGTGCCGGTGGAGATGATCACCTTGCCGCCGGACAACAGGGCAGGCACCAGATAGGCAAAGGTCTTGCCCGTGCCCGTACCCGCCTCAGCAACTATAACTTGTTGATTATTAATTATTTTTTGTATTTCTTCGGCCATTTCCATCTGGAATGGCCGGGCCCGGAAGTCGGGGACTACCTGCGCGAGTGCGCCGGTTGCGGAGAATACGGATGCGAGATCAGACACCTTACAAGTCTATCGCGGGTAAGAGGTAAGTGACTATGTCAATCGCCCCTCATCAATGTGGGAGTAAAGCGATAGCCGGCGTAGTGCTCTATTGATGCGCCACGCGCGGAGTAATTTGCACCAACACGCCTGATGCGTCTTTTGGATGCACCATCCAGTGTGGCGGCTGATTCAACACCCGCGTACCGGAGGCACGCAGTCGCGACAGCGTCTTGTCTATGCTGTTCGCCGGCAGTGCCAGCGCAGCGATACCTTCCCCGCGACTACTCAGTCGTGCGGTCAGTGCCGATGTCACTCGTGGCATCGGACTGATCAGTTCTACTATTTGCTCACCCAACACCAGACGCGCCGCTTGAAAAGCACCATTGGAAGCAGGATGCACACCCATAGTCTGCGTCGTAACGCCAGTGATTTTCGCCCATCGGGCTGACGCAGTCGCCAGATCGTTCACCGCAATTGCTACATGGTCAAAGCGCGCGTCACCCACCCGTGGCTTCGGTCCGAATTCTCGCCGCGACGTCAACTGCACCAGCACCCCGTTGGCCGATTTTGGATGCACATACACATGGCCGCCACCGTGGATAAGCATTGCACCGTCGGCCTCCAACGCGCCAATGGTGTCGTTAAGGTTCGAGGACGGCAAACACACCAAGTGCACACCCGGACCCGTGCGCATGAGCCGCTGCGACAACGACCGGCCGACGCCGCGCGCAGGCGTGCCAAGCGGTTCCGCCAGTTCCACCACCGAATCACCTAGGTAAAAGCGCGTGAAACGGGCGCTGCCGTCGTCCGCTATATGCACAGCTGGCTCACCCCCGCAGATAGCTTGAAACACGCGCAGTGCTTGCGCGTAATCGGAGACGGTGATGACGATGTGGTCTAGGATTGAGGGCATGGGTTACATTTTCACGAAGACATTTTGAATGTTCTGAACATGCAGAATATCCCACTTTTTGGCTCGCTTCGTCAGCCATCTGTCCACTTTTTCGGAATTCCCCAGCCGCTTCTCGCGTGTACTAGGGTCTGTACACAAATGAATTAGGTTGGTACATTCTGCTTTTTGAAGAGAACCTGAAGCGATGGCTAGAAAAATACTGCGTGACGAACAATAGGAACGGATCAAAGATTTACTGCCTGGCAAGGCCGGCGACCGTGGGGTGACTGCCAAGGACAACCAGTTGTTTATCGAAGCGGTCTTGTGGATTGCGCGCACGGGCAGTCCGTGGCGCGACTTGGATCCGGCGCTGGGTAACTGGCATGCGACGTATACGCGTTTCTCGCGCTGGGGCAAGAAAGGCGTGTGGCAACGGGTCATCAAGGCCGTCAGCAATGATGTGGATTTGGAAGCGTTATTCATTGACAGTACTGCGGTGCGTGCCCACCAGCACGCTGCGGGCGCCCAAAAAAAGCAGGGCCGCAGGCGCTCGGGCGTTCGCGTGGGGGGGCTGAGCACCAGAATTCATATCGTGGTGGATGCGTTGGGCAATCCGATGCGCTGGATATTGACGGGCGGTGAGGTGGCCGATATCACGCAGGCGCGTATGCTGATTGAGGAACTGCGTCCCGGGACGGTCGTTGGCGACAAAGGCTACGATGCCGATGCGTTTGTTGCCCTTATCAATGCCGCAGGTGCTACGGCGGTCATTCCGCCGCGTCGCAACCGCACTGAGCAAAGAAATTATGATCGACATGTTTATAAAGACCGTAACTTGGTGGAGCGCTTCATTAACCGCATCAAACAGTTTCGCCGTATTGCCAGCCGTTATAAAAAACTCGCTTGCAACTTCAATTCCATACTCAATCTGGTGTGCGCCTACCTCTGGTTGGCTTAATTGTTAACAGACCCTAGGTCTTCAGTCGGGCTTTCATTCCAGGCAGTGCAGTCAAAGCAGCTTATGCTACAGAAATTAAGAAATCGCTCGCACTCACAGTCGCGGAGCGACGTGTGGGCCGCCGCGACGTTGCTCGTGTAGCATTGCCCGGCTTACCGACTACAACGTGGGCGAAACGACGCTCTGGATGGACCTCGTGCCCGCAAGATTCACGGGCGCCGGCGGGCTCATACAGAACTTTCCTCCCACATTCGATCAGATTCGACTCTTCGAGTGTGATGGAAGAAAAATTGACGAGATCAGAATCGGAACTGCCGCCCAGGATATCGGAGTTGTGATCCAAAGCAACGGGTACAACACAGCACGTGTATAAAAGTACCATCACAGCCCCAGTTTCTTCGTCTCAGCTTTGAAGGCTTTCATGAGTTGCTCTGCCGCAGGGCTAAGATAGCCCCGGCGACGGTAAAGGATGCTCACAACACGGTCTGATTTCCAGTCCACGGGGGTACGTAACGCCCTGTAAGATTTGTAGTCGAGCGTCGCCTTGAGCATTGACGACGGCGCAAGTGAAATCGCATTTAGCATCTCCCCCAACTCAAAAGCACGAGGAAAGTTACGCAATCCGATGATGCGCTGCGGCGGAATCAAACCTCGACGAACAAACTGTTTCTCTAGCCATACTCGCGTGGCAGTGCCAGCGCTCGGCATCAGCCATGTTTCAGCGGCCAGTTGCGCCCAGGTCGTGCGCTCGACTTGAGTCAGCGGATTGGTCGTAGGAGCGACCGGGATCATGGAATCTTCGAATAATGGTGACCATGCGATGGCATCACGAGGCGATGGGCGAATGCCGGTGACAGCGAAGTCGATGGTACCGTTTGCGACGTCGCGAAGTAATGAGTCCGACATACCACCCAGAATTTCCAGGGAACTCTTGCTCTTGAGAAGAAACGATCGGCAGGAACCGACTACTAGTGATCGCGGTATACCGATTCCGATACCGATTCTTACCGTTCCTGAAACACCATGACGCATGTCGCGCACCGCTGAAATTGCGTCCTGCAGACTCAGGTTGATGCCTCGAATATGCTGCAACAGAAGCACGCCGACTTCGGTAAGCGCTACGCCGCGGGCACGGCGCTCCAGAAGCTGCGAACCGAGGCCCCGCTCCAGCCGTGCCATCGCCTTGGAAAGAGTCGGCTGACTGACTGCGAGTTTGTTTGCAGCAGCGACAAGACTGCCTGCATCACATACCTCTACAAAGGCTTTCAGGTCATCAATACGTAGCATGTATTCCATTATGGCATAGGCTATTCGAACAGTTTTATGGCTGTCTTCCACCTCAATATTAATAATGTTCGTGTGATTAGGGCTGCACCCCGTTGAAAAGAGAACATCATATTTTACAAAACAACATGGTCAGTTGCAGGACCAGTGATCACAGAAGCTGGTTCCATTAATGATGCAAGGATCAAGGCCGCATGACAATCCAAAACATAGAGTCTCGACCGCCGCTTTCAGGCATTCGCGTGGTTGATTGGAGTCACGTTCTTTCTGGACCTTACGCCACATACAGTCTCGCCCTGTTAGGGGCCGACGTGATCCGCGTAGAACGAGCTGATGGTCCCGAATTCATGCGTATCAAGGCACAGGATCCGGCATTGTTGAAACCTGAACTCGGTGAGTCCTTCGTCATGCTATCCGGGGGCAAGCGTTCGATAGCTGTCAATGCGCGCGACGAACGTGTCAAACGCGCGCTGCACCAGTTAATCGGGAAAGCAGACGTTCTAGTCGAAAACTTTCGTCCTGGAAAACTGGCAGAACTCGGGTTTTCCCCAGAAGAACTCATTAACCGCCACCCTAGGCTTGTCGTATGTTCGATCTCCGGCTTCGGGCAGAAAGGACCGCTCGCAAAGCGACCTGCATATGATCACATCATTCAGGCTATGTCAGGAATAATGACCGCAAACAGCGACACGCAAGGAACACCGATGCGAATCGGTATACCTCTAATTGACTACGTCACCGGAACCCACGCAGCCCTTGCCGTACTCGCCGCCTTATATCGAAGAGACGCAGCCACTGGCACTCATCGCTTGCGGGGAGAATGGCTCGATGTATCGATGCTTGGAGTCGCGATGACAGTGCTGGCGCCAGCTTACGCACCGCACGCAGTCAGTGGCCTCCCTCGAAAAATCAGCCGTGCCAGCGCCTTTTCAGGAAATCCGCTGTCGGGAACATTCGAAACCATCGATGGTAGCATCGCTTTCGTATGCAACACTCAGGCGCAAACGCAGGCATTCCTGCAGTGTCTGGCCGGCCTTGGCGCTGATAAGGCAGAACTTGATACGCTCGAAGCCCACGTAAAAGCACGTAACGTGGATTCCGTACACGACAGCCTCGCCCGCTTGCTCCGACATCGAAAAGTTGCTGACTGGGAAGCCGAATTCACCCGTTTTCACATACCGGCTTCTGCTGTTCTGACACCCGATGCCGCCTACGATCGTGCGCGCAGCGATACGGCAGCCTGGCCGAGCATCCAACTTGACGACGCCGACGGAAGGAGGGTTCAGATTCCCGGACCCAGCTTTAAATCCAGCGAGGCGCTTACCCCGCCCCTGACTTCTCCTTCCACACGCGGGAAACATACCCACGCCATTCTGCGTGAGCTTGGATTCGAGGAAAGCGAAATCGCATCGATGTTCGCGGATAACGTGATAGCAGAAGTACCCACTACAACAGGAGCCAAGCAATGAAGACTAATGGAAACGATAACCCTCTCCTCGTCAGCATCGAAAAGCAGACAGCCTGGTTTACGCTCAATCGTCCGGCAAAGCTGAACGCCATGAACGACACCATGCTCATTGCGCTCAATGCCGGGCTTCGGTCAGCAATTGACAATAATGACATCAGATCCATTGTTCTGACAGGCGCGGGAGATTGCTTTACTGCTGGCCGCGACGTCAATAATCTGAGGTTGATTCCGGGCGCGGACGGACCTACATCCATACGTCTCGCTGACGGTACGCTCAATGCAACATCCAACCTTATGACAGATACCGTACGAATACTCTTGTCTTCACACAAACCCACAGTCGCAGCGGTGCGGGGATTTGCATTTGGCGGAGGACAATCGTTCTCCCTGGCCTGTGATTTTGTCGTCGCCGAATCCGATGCAAAATTCGCGAACGTGGAAATCACGAAAGGCTTTCCGGCAGCGCTGAACACCGTGTTGCTGCGAAGACACCTTGGACCGCGCAAGGCCCTCGAGATCGCGCTGACTGGAACACCCCGTACCGCACTCGAATATCGCGAACTTGGTCTCGTCAACCGGGTATGCGAACCCGGAACGCTGCACGCAGCCACCAGCGAGTTTGTCGCGCTGCTCAATGATCGGGCGCAATGGGCGGTCAGAAGCACTAAAGAACTGATGATGGCCGCTGAAAATGCCACTTTGGCCACAGGTATCGAACTCGCACATCAGCTGAATCAACTCCTACGATTCGACAACGCAATCGCCCAGCATGAATCAACACGTGGCGACAGCAAGGTGGAAAACTGAAACCATGGGGCTGGCGTGCCTGGGAATCATTCTTTTTGCCGGATGGCTGATCGGCACGACGGGCATTGGTGGTGTGTTAATCGTCCCTACGCTCACACAGGTTGAGGGCATTTCTCCGCCTCAAGCACTAGCCGCCTCGTCCACGGCCTTCGTGTTTCCGGCGATGATAGCTCTGTTTTTTTTGTTCATGCGCCGCATACACATGCGCAATGCCGTGTTACTGGCTATCGGCGCCCTGCCAGGCGCTGTTTTAGGCGCAACACTGGTGCATCACCTAGACGCGCACTTGTTGCTCATACCGACCGCGATACTGCTGTTCTTTGGAGGTTTCCGGTTGTGTGTTGACCTATACTCGGTTTCAAACTCGTCAGATTTTGTGAAATTACCGCTATGGGCACTCTTGGTAACCGGAGCTATCGTCGGGACAGGTTCTGCGCTCACTGGCACCGGCGGTCCCATCCTGTTGAGTCCACTCCTCTTGATTCTGCGTCAGCCGCTACCATCAATCATCGCGAGCGCAAACGCGATCCAAATGCCTGTTGCGATCGCCTCCGGCCTGGTGCACTGGCAATCAGGAGCGCTGGACCTCGGCCTTACGACGACGATCGGACTGATCCTGCTCGCGGGATCGGTTGCAGGCCAAAACTTCGGGGCCATCATGCGGCCACGGCAACTGCAGCACCTCGTGGCAATCCTCTTGCTGGGGACAGGATGCTGGTTTTCCTGGATTTTAATTAGCTAAGGAGACTCTGAATAAGATATCGAGGTGACTGTGGACTACGCAATTTAATTTACTGGAGGATAATCGTGAAAATTTATAACTTATTGATTTTATTTATATTTTCTTCTTTATCGCTGAGCGCAACCCAAGCTCAAGATTACCCGAACAAGACCGTGCGTCTGATCGTGCCGTTCGCGGCCAACGGCAGCACCGACATCATGGCCCGTCTGGTCGCGCAGAAACTGAGCGAAGCTTGGGGCCAGCAGGTCATCGTTGACAACCGACCCGGCGGCAGCACGGTGATCGGCACCGATATCGTCTCCAAATCTGCGCCCGACGGCTACACGCTACTGGTCACGCCAGTGCCGTTCACCGTCGTGCCAAGTCTGCTGAAAAAACTGCCCTACGATCCGGCGAAGGATTTCGAACCAATCACGCTGATCAACACCACATCACTGGTCGTTGCGGTCAATCCCGGCGTGCCTGCCAAAAACATCAGGGAACTGATCGCGCTGGCGAAAGCAAAACCTGGTGTATTGAATTTCGGTTCTTCCGGTAACGGCGGCTCCAATCATCTCGCCGGTGAACTGTTCAATGCGATGGCCAATGTGAAGATCGTTCACATACCATACAAAGGCAGTGCGCCGGCAATGCTCAATCTAATCGGCGGCCATGTCGACATCGTTTTCAATGGTCTGACTTCCGCACTGTCGTTCATCAAGTCCGGCAAACTGCGCGGGCTAGCCGTAACCAGCCTGAAACGCGCACCCGCCCTGCCTGATCTGCCGACGCTGGACGAATCTGGCCTGAAAGGGTTTCAGGCCGTGGCCTGGAACGGTCTGACCGGCCCTGCAGGCATGCCCAAGGCCGCAGTCGCCAAAGCTGCAGACTCTGTCGCGCGCATCATGAAATCGCCGGAACTGGCTGAATACCTGAAACGCGAAGGCTCTGAACCTGTAGGCAGCACGACCGCCGAATTCACCGCTTTCCTGAAGGAGGAAACCGCCAAATGGAAAAAAGTTATCGCCCGCGCCGGCATCGAATCATTGTAGGAACCACAGTCGGTGAACAATGAGCGTGAAGGTCACTCTAAAGATACATGGTGATCAAGCCTGCAAAAAACAGACCGCGATAATTCGCAAACATGCGCCCAACGCATTCGACTTCACCAACCGGCGGTATCGCGGTCTGCACAAGAATGCCAACCGGCTCTTTCTCATTTGTGCGCTCGCAGGAAACGCGCAGACAGACGACTACATGATCAACAACTCGATTAAATAAGGCCCCGGCGTTGCCAGCCCGCGTTTGAACTGCACCGCCAGTTCATCCAGCGTGGTTGCCCTGCCACCAGCCACACCGTAACCTTTGGCGATGGTCACCCAGTCGAGGTCGGGATTGCCC
>Ga0335396_10007315_pt1 | contig 10608 bp, 11 predicted proteins | sample FRY02_FD_205743 | JGI IMG/M metagenome (GOLD analysis project Ga0335396, IMG submission 205743) | Freshwater microbial communities from Lake Fryxell liftoff mats and glacier meltwater in Antarctica - FRY-02 (spades assembly) (version 2) | ecosystem: Environmental > Aquatic > Freshwater > Ice >... | reverse complement strand
TGGGAGGATGCATGGTTCAACATATACGCATACAAAAGGATGGGCCTAAACGACCTGGTCGACGCTAGGTGTCCCATTCTCAATTGTGACTGCTGTAATGCTCGTGAGAGATGAACCCGGCTCTTGCATCAACTGTGTACTCGGGACCTCGTCTGACCAGATCGACCGCGTCGCAGGGGCCATCGGGCAGGACTGGGCGACGCTCGGGGCGCGTGCCTGGCCGGTGGTGGTGCACTGGTTCCACAGTTCCGAGTGGATGTGCCACCTGGTGGGGCTCATGGTGGACCCCTGCGCTGGAGGGCGTCTCGTGTTCTACGACCCGCACGGCGGCGAGTCAGAGGTGCGTGCGATCCTCATGCCTCTTCTCGCTCACGTCGGCGCCCGCCTGGGCCTGTGTCTGTCATGCGCCGGGTGTACCGCGTCTTCGCAAGGGATCCAGACTGTCCTCGGCGGAGGCCTGTGCGCCTGGTTCACGTGCTTTGTGATGACGATCGCCATGATCGCATGCCGACGACAGCCCTGCCGAGGCGGCAAAGTGGCGGTGCACGAGACGATCGCGCTGCTGAACGACGGCGCCGACAGCCCGCTCGTTTACCGCGCGTTCCGAACGTGGGCGACCAGCGCGTTGTGGGTACTGACCGGGCGTCGTCATCTCGGCCTCCTGCCTTTGGGCACTCGGGTCTTCGTCACATATGACGCCTTTGTCACATATGACGCCTTTGTCACATACGACTGCTTCGCCGGTGTTGACGCCTTCGTCACATCCGACGCCTTCGTCACATAAGGGGGGCTTCGTCACATTCGTCACATACGGGGTCTTCGTCACATGCGGGGATCTTCGTCACGTGCGGGGGTCTTCGTCACGTGCGGGGGTCTTCGTCACATGCGGGGGTCTTCGTCACATACGACGTCTTCGTCACATATGACGTCTTCGCCGGTGTTGACATGTTCCAGATGGGCCTTCGTGTCATCACAGGGCATTCGCCGTTGTCGACGGGCCTTGCCGTTCTTGACGTGTCCGTCGCACACGACGTCTTCGTCACATCAGGGGCCTTCGCCGTTCTTGACGCCTTCGTCGCACACGACGTCTTTGTCACATCAGGGGCCTTTGCCGTTCTTGACGTGTTCGTCGCAGACGACGGGACATGGTTCGCCCCCAGACTCTCCTAGGCGACTAGGCGGTCCCTGGATTCATGTCATCCATGGCAATCCATGATGACAACATGGTCTCATGCAAATCTCATGACATCCCATGCATCCCTCTTCCCTTCTGACTCATGGGTCGGCGAAGGCGAGGATAGGGGCATAAAGCAACGATGGTTCTGGTCAGACATGTGAACCCCTTGGTCGCAATGGTGTCCCCGACTGGCGTTGCATGCCACCCTGATGGGTTTGTGTCGGGTTTGCAAGCGCGCACCGGGTGCGCGTCACGTCTCTCAAAGAGACCTTGCGGCCTTCAACAAACCGGCGTTTGGCCAAGGGGGTAGCGCCACCTAAGTACCGTGTGTGATCGTTGAGAGACCATTCGCGTTCTTCTGCGTCAAAGCGATTCATTCCATGAAGCAACGTCGGCCACCGAATAATACTATTTTCTCCCGGAATCAATATATTAATAGCATTGTATGCCATCACAGTAGATCTGGGGATAATCCATGTCCACCCCCACATGGTTTTCCACCCATCAGCAAAGCCAGTCACTTTTCCCAGGGATTTGACCACAAACCAGAGTGCGCTGCACTTTTTGAGGGAGGACAGGCGTTGCATTGCCACTGAACACGAGTCCGCAACAAGCAACTCAACGAGAGCGAGTTCAGGGTTGTGATTATTTCCAGTGCACCAATCAACCCACTGGCCCCACAATTTACTGTATTTGTTCTGAGCGTAAGACGCAACGCTATGTGCGACTTCTTCGCTGACAGGATAGCCCAACGACTTTAAGTTTTCCTGGAGCGCAAGACTGTGATCATGGGCCACTTCGGCTTGGAATTGGTGTTGGTACCAAGTTTGCATGTGAGGACGGGTCGATACATATACGTCCGCCAAAGCAACATGCTGTAAATAACAGTTTATTGAGCTGACATCTGTGAGTGCAACGTGATCCCATTGGGGAATCGAATATGCCGCATATATGAGCGTTGCTTTGACCATGGGGACTGTTCCGGCATTGCCTCTTGCCATATTTCCACCATTTGCACACATGCTATCCCAATTAACCCCTTCAAGATAAAGCTCGTTGTTAGTCTTCGCAATAGCACGCACGCATGAGTATCCAGAATTTGGATTCGGAAACCCCACACGGACTTCTGTGTTTGTGTGCGTAGCCAGAAACTGTAGGGACTCGGTTTGAAGTATATGAACTATCTGACCTGGAACGGGCATATGGGTGCGTTACAGTGCCGTCTTACAAATATCAGATTTTTTTATTTGTGTTGCGTAACAGAGGAAGAAGAAGAAGGGGGAGCATGGGAAATGCCGTCGGGGTATATACGGGGAAGGTCTACCGAACATCATAAATCTTTTTCGTAGTGTTTTTGCTCAGAAGGGCCGTCAGTCGACGAGAGAGACCACTTGACTGAAGGGGTCTTCGTCACATACGACGTCTTCGTCACATCAGGGGCCTTCGCCGTTCTTGACGCGTTCGTCGCATACAACGTCTTTGTCACATCAGGGGTCTTCGTCACATATGACGTCTTCGTCACATCAGGGGTCCTCGTCACATAAGGGGGCTTCGTCACTAGGGCATACGGGGGTCTTCGTCACATACGACGTCTTCGTCACATACGACGCCTTCGTCACATACGACGTCTTCGTCACATACGACGTCTTCGTCACATACGACGTCTTCGTCACATACGACGTCTTCGTCACATAAGGGGGCTTCGCCGTTGTTGACGCGTTCGTCACATACGACGCCTTCGTCGTATTCGTCGCATCAGGGGGCTTCGCCGATCTTGACGCGTTCTTCGCATACGACGCATACGACGCCTTTGTCACAACAGGGGGCTTCGCTGTTCTTGACGCATTCGTTGCATAAGACGTCTTCGTCAGGGGGCATCGCCGTTGATAACGAGTTAGGGCGATATGCCACACCCTAACTGCACCCTTGGTGCGTCCTAGCACGTCACGAGCACGTCGGACATCGGACGGGTCACTTCCTCTTCAGCGCAACATGGCGCCCGCGGACAACGACGTAGTCCTGGCCGCCCTTCCGCCACACGACGCGCTCGCCGACTCCGGGCACGGCCACGCGACGCGCGGTCTTCGAGTAGCCAGTAGCGGCGGAGGTCGGGCGGCGTGGGCTTTTCTTGCTGCCGCCGGAGGAGGCTGGCGCGGAGGTTGGCTCGTCCCCGCTATTTGGCTACATACATCGATTACATCTCGTTCGAGTCTCGAGCCGCCGAGTTAGTGGGCAGGGGGAAGCCGGGAAAGCCGGGGAGAGAGCGGACCTTTGAGGTGAAGTACGTGAAGAGTGGAGAGTACGGCAGTGTGCCGTTCCACGCGGCTTTGTGGGGGCCCCGTCAGCAGATCGGCGCCTACCTTTGACGATGGTCGTCACGGAAGCATGCAACCGCAGAAGCCCTCGGCGCTCGGCACTGGGGCTCCTCCGTCTTTCTGATTCTGATTCTTGTGCGTTGGACCGTGACTGAACATCTCCTTCTCCTTCTCCTTGTACGCCGAGTTAGTGAAGGGATCCCTATTCGGCATGGTGTGACTGGCGGCGGCGGGCTTAACGTGCATGCTAGGCATGCCAATCTTGTCAGCGGCGGCCTTGACCGAAGAAGAGAAGCCTTCGAACAGCACGCCGACCGGACCTTGCGCTGCCCTGCTGCCGTCGGCCCTCCCCTGCGCCTGCTTCTCCTGAGACTCGCACCAAAACGCGCCGAAGGCGTCCCACACGCAGACGTCGTCCTTTCCGTTTGCACTCATGCTTCTGAGGCCTTCTTCTTCTTCTCCTTGTCTGAACCCAAGCGAGATTTTAATGCCGCATCGACGGCGAACCAGAGCGCCGCGAGACGGCGCAGCATAGAGGGCTGCCAAAAGAAAGGGTGCAGCACGCATGCGACCGCCATCACAATGAGGCACCTCGCCGCGGACCTGTGCACGGAACGAGACGTCGAGGGGGCGGCAGAGCGCCACGCGGCACGCCAGTACCCGGCGCGCCTTGCGCGCGAGGGCAGGCGAGACAGGTGCTCTGTGCGCGTGATCGCCGCGACGGCGCCGAGCGAACCGACCGCGCCGACGGCGGCGCGCACCGCCTCCGTCCAGGGTGTGGCAGAGCATGCTTGTTCTTGTGCTCGTGCTCGTGCTCGACGAGTCACACGGGATCGCATCGCCGTCTCGATGGCTCGAGCGGCGGCCTCGGTCGCACGGGGCCCGACGGCTCTCAGCACATCGAGTGCCCACAGGCAGGCGAATGCGTCGGGGAATACGAATAACGCCAAAGCCTCGTTGGCGGCCGGCCATCCCCGGCGACATAGGAGGGACGCCGCAGCGACCGCGGCGACGCCCGAGACGAAACGAGTGCCCGCGGCCGCGACACAAGCTGCCCCGAACAGGCACGCGAGCGCTTCGGCGGCTTGGCGTACGTGCACGCGCCCGTGCACGTGCGTGTTCTGCGCCTTTCTTTGCATGATTGGCATGACGCCGGTTTCTCGCACTGTGGTACGCGCATTTACTCTTAGGCCATGCAATGTTACAGCAAGTCAACTGTGAACGGGACACCCCATCGTATACCAACTCCTACGTCCTGAAGCTCGCGACTGAACAGGTCATTGGAAGAGTTCATGTAAAGAGCCTTGCAAGTGGTCTTTCGCTTCGTGAGATAGATGTGGGACTCAGTGATCTCATGCTGCGGCTCCTTTTTCATTCGACGCCAACCTCCTCCTCCTGCGGATCCGTGCGTCCCTTTCCAGTTCGCCCAGCCAGCCGCTCCTTTTCCCTCCGCCCATTGGCTCGAAGACGACGGCGAGCACGCCCCCCTGTGCGGCGGCTGCGAGTCGGAGGCGTGTGATCACGTCGCATCGTCGCCCCCCGAGTTCGACGAAGGCGCCGAATGCAACACCGCACGCCACATGAAGCTGGTCGGTCGCTCTGCGGGCCTCACCTCTTGGCGCGACCTGCCGTCGGTCCTGTCCGCCTCCGCCGCCGTCGGCCTTCCGTTGTCCGCGTTGCGCGCGTTGACCGTGCACAACGTCGTCGGTTTGTTCGACGCCGTCGGCGCGTGGGGCGCCGACTTCGGCGCTCTGGCGCGCTCCTGTCCCTCCTTGGCGATGCTGGAGGTCACGTGCTGCCCCGGGCTCGTCGCGTTGACCGACGCCGAGCTGACGCTGCCTCCGTCGCTCGCGGTGCTGGTCGTGACGCACTGCGACGTCTCGTCGTTCGAGCCGACGCTCCCGCCGACGCTTCGGCGCCTCGACCTGCGCCACAACCGCCTCGAGCACCTGCCGGCCTGCCTCGAGGCCGTCGCCGGCGGCACCCTCGAGCTGTCACTCAACGGGAACGACCTTTGGTTCGCGGCCGGCTCAGACGTCCCGTTGGGGCGCGTGAACCGCGACACGATCGGCGAGCTCGTGCGCGCCCACCGGCTCCACGTGATCGGCACCGAGAGGCTGAACACCGCTCTGCGTGTGCTGGGTCAAACCACCACGGTCCGGATCAACGGCGTCGTCGCGGGCATGCACTCCGACCAGAGCGTGCACATGTCGTGCGTGCAGTCTTCGGTCTCCCTCGCGGTCACGCGGGTGATGTCGACGCTCTCCGTGCGCCCGTACGACGTCGGCGCGATAGAGCGCCTCGCGCGATCTCTCGACTCCGCCGCTGCGGCGAACGTTCCAGCGGTGTCGCCGGGCGCGACTCTGCGGCGCTGGTGCGCCGAGGGGGAACGGCATCCGGTGCACGGCGCGCACCGCGTCTCGATGGGCTCGCTCTGCGAGCGTCTCGCCCTCCTGCTCGAGGCGTTCGGACCGCCCGAGGTCCGCGCCGAGGCGTACTCCGCGATCGCGGAAGAGGTGGCGCGCAACCCCGACGTGTGCTTCACGGGGCGCATCACGCACGTCCTGTGTGCACTCGGCGGTTTCGTGCCCGGGTTCGAGGTCGGAGTTTCGGCCAAGGAGGAGTTGCAGGGCACGATCGCGGCCGTGCGCAACCGCTGGGCGCTGGCCGAGACGAGCGACGTCGACGCGTACCTGTCCGGCGCGATCCCGGAGGCGATGCAGCTGCTCGAGGATGCGTGCGTCCCCGAGCGAGAACAAGCGGCTTGGCTGGAGGCGCTTTGATGTAGTGTAAACAATGTGCCGTGGCACATGTTTGTAACCGGTCTAAGAATAAGAATGGGATCGATCGCGTCAAAGGGAAGCCAAGCCGTGTCGCCGGCGCCACCCGTGTTCGTGTTCTTGGGCGGCGCTTGCGGCCCTACGACTTGGCGGCGTGACCTCGCTGTCCCGGCGCTCAAGGCTGCCGGCGTTTCCTATTACAACCCTCAGGTGTCTGAGTGGCACGAGGGTATGATTGCCGAGGAGTCGCGCCACAAGGCTTCTGCGCGCATGTTGCTGTTCGTGATCGGCACCGAGACGCGTGCATTGATGTCGATCGCCGAGGCGGCGTACCACATTGGCAAGAGGGGCGGCGAGGGGATCGTCTTGGTGCTGCAGTCTTACCCGTCCTCTGACGCGGACACCCCCGAGCGCGTCGCTGAGATCGCCGATTGCAACCGCGCACGTGCCTACCTTGGGGAGCTCGCCGTCGAGCACAACGTTCCGACTCACAGCGCCGTGGAGCCCGCCCTAGCGAGGCTGATCGCGCAGTCCCTTCAGATTTCTTGAACGCATGTCTCCTCCTGTCTCATGTATCCTGACCCCTGTCAGTAACGATGAGGGTCACCTACGCCGTACTGGAGGCATTTACAAGTCCTGCCGTTTGCTCGAATGCTTCCGGACGGATGGATGATGAATTGTGTATCCGGCCTTGCCGTTTTACACGTACTCCTGTCCTGGCCTTCATCGCCATGTGAACTGAAAAGCTGACAAAAACGATCCTGGCAAAATGTACCGACACATGGTTCACGCTCAGAATGCGCGTGTCTACGACACCGACATCAGCGAGTTTGTCCCCCCGAGCACCTCCCTGATCCTCAGGTGCTCCTTTGCGTCCCCAAAGCAGTTTTCCGCGTCCAAGACGTCCAGCTCCTTGAGCGCCCTCAGCCTCGAGATCGTGTTGAGCACCGCATCGACGCCCTTGTAACGCCCAAGGCCGTTACGGCTGAGGTCCAGCCGTCGCAGCCCTCGCAGCATGGCCAGGCGCGGCGCGAGGGCGAGCAGGCCGGTGGGCCCAAGGCCTATATTTCGGAGGCCGAGGCAGGTCAGAGCCGGCGGGAGCCACTGCTCGAGCACGAAGGCCCCGTCCGGCCCGAGCCGTGTGTTCCTGGAGAGGTCAAGGTGCGTCAGCCCGGCCAGGCGCTTGAGCGCCGGCCCGAGAGCTTCGACGCACGACGGGGTCAGATCGCAGTTGAGGATGCGCAGCGTTCGCAACACCGAAGCGAGCCCATCAAGCGCCGGCGCCAGCGCGCCACGGCAGATGCTCAAATGAATGCGCTCGAGGACGAGCTCTTTCAAGCACGGGAGCGCTCGGATCGACTGCACCGCGGCTTCGACGTGTTCCGCGAGGATCTCTAGCCGCAGGTACGTCAGCCCGGTCAGCAGAGCTATGCCCACCGGCAAGTGGATTGCCAGCGGACTGACACTGGTCGTTGAGAGGTCGAACCTTGTGAGGGCCGAGAGCAAGTGGAAACTGGGTGACACGGTATTGCTGGACCACAAGGTATAGCCGTAGTCGATGCACAGGTCGGTCAACCGAAGGGCGAGGCCGTCGATCATCCGCAACAGCTGGCGCGAGCTGTCATTCGGGATCGTTATTCGCAGACAGCACAGACTGGGCGGGGCATGTTCGATAATCGCTTGGGCGACATCTTCGACAAAGATTGCCGACTTCATGTCGAGACGCCGCAGCACCGTCATCCTCGGCAGCACCTTGAACAGAGTGGGGCCTAAGTCCTTGAGCGAGGCGGCGCCATCGAGAACGAGCGCGGTTAGGTAACGCAACTCCCGTCCTCCTCCGAGCGCGGCAAGCAACCTTCCGACCACCGTGTTCTGTTGGCAGGCCAGTCTCACTTCTGTAAGCCGCACGCACAGCGCGAGCGCGAGCTCCATGAGGGCGAGACCTTCTTCAGAATGCGCTCGCGCGGTCAAACAAAGCCGCTGAAGCCTGGCGGCGAAGTCCGGATGGTCCAGCAAGAGATGGGCTCCGTGACTCTCATCATCGAGGTAGATATCGACGTTGACCAGCTTGGGAAACCTCTTGGCGAGATTCTCGAATCGGGGTTTATCAAGGTCGCCGCGTTTCATGAAGACCATGCCAGTAACATTTGAGTCCCAGGCGTCTTTGAAGGCGGAGGATGTTCCGCGGACATTTACGTCTGGAGGACACACGAGGCTCAGTAACTCGCCTAGGACATTCATAGTATTAAATTCAGTGATTGTTCGCGCGGCATTCAAAAATCCTCATTAAAATCTGATGTACTTGGGGCGTAGTAGGGTTGATGTAGTAGGTTTGAGCCGGGCAGGCCAAAGATATACCACTACGTGGTATCTTTGTTTATACCGTGTTTAACGAATGACGACCCCCGAAGACGCCCACTGTATCTTAAAGATCAAGGAAGCTCTCTCGCGAGAAAATTGCTCCCCCGGATTGATCAAGTCTGTAGGTGAGAACTGTTGCGCGCGTGGCTGACTGATTCTAATTAATATTAACCCAATCTTCGTATCGCAGATGCCACATTCTTGCGGTGCGAGACTGGTGGTCTTGGGAATTCGAGTCGTATATTCTTGAAATGCAGATTACAACATCCCGAAGTCGAAGGGAAAGGTTTTGTAGGAGCGGCGAGGATCCTGCAATTTTCCGACATTGACGGCTGCTTCTGCGGCAGCCGTCATTGTCAGAAGAGAACTAGGGTGGGTGCGGTTCATCTTCCTTGCTTTTAGTTGGCATGCACCCACTCCTCACCTCACATGAAAAAAACCCTTGGAACACCGTGTGCAGGACAGCGAGAATGAAGTGGGCAGTGGTTCGCAGGCGCGCAGGAGACTGGACGATGGCGCCGACCTCGCCCGGGCCACCCAGGCGCTGGCGAGCAGGGACGCCGACCTCGCCCGGGCCACCCAGGCGCTGGCGAGCAAGGACGCCGACCTCGCCCGGGCCACCCAGGCGCTGGCGAGCGCCAACCAGACGCTGGTGAGCAAGGACAGGACGCTCGAAGCCCGGCAGCTATCGGCCATGCGCACGCAGGACGGCTTGAGATGGGATATCGCGGAGCTCACGTCGGCCAACAAGGCGCTTCGCGCGGAGGGCAGCGTCGCCGACGAGATTGCCAGCGCGGCCAGGGCCGTTGTGTGCATGAACATAGCCACCGCGAAGGCGGTGGCGGCTTCGGGGACAGCAGACGGAGGCGTCGTCGCCAGACTTGCCGACAAAAGGAGCAGACAGGTCGCGCTCGCCACCGGTGTGGCGAAGCGCAAGATTACCGGCAAGCTGCAGTTTTGGGCGCAGCAGATGCAGGACGTCGTGAAGGCTGAGGAACAACACGGAGCTGAGCGGGAGAGTCTGGACCAGATCAAGCGAAACGTCGAGATCCCGTGTTCCATCTGCCTCAGAGGCGGCTTCCATCTGGGAGACGCGCTGATACTCCCTTGCCACGCCGCCGCCTACGAGGCGGCGGCGGCCGCGGCGGCCGCGGATCAGGGGGGGGGCATCGTTGACCTCACCGTCGAGGCCGTGGATGCAGCAGCAGGGACCCCCGTCGTCTGCAGTGGGCACATTGCCTTCTGCAAGGTCTGCCTGACAATGGAGATGAGGACGCAGATCAACGACCGGAGGCGTACCTTCCTGTGCCCGGATACCAGGTGCAGGAAGGAAATCGGCAGGAGCGTCATCAGCGAACTGGGGCTGCTCGGAGAAGCTGTCGCCATGGCCACGCCGGGCGCGTTCCCGTGCAGGACACCGACGTGCCCCATCAGGCTCAACAAGGGATCGGCGTGCACGTCCGGCGAGCTCGCCGGCCTGGTCGTCTGCAGCGGCTGCGCCATCGTGCACTGCGCCAAGTGCACGCACACGGATGCCGAGCACAGCGCTTGGCAGCTGCAGCAGCAGGATGAGGAGGATCAGCAGCAGCCGGCGGGGGCGGCTTGCAATGCGCTCATGGTGGCAGACGTCCATGCCGAGTACGACGCGATGCTGCAGCAGGTCAGCAGCAAAGTCAAGGCGTGCCCGGGATGCTTCGCGGCGATCGAGAAGAACGAGGGCTGCAACAGCATGACGTGCAAGAACTGCTACTGCGAGTTCTGCTGGCGGTGCGGAGCGCTCTTGCTCAAGCCGGGGGACAGGGGCGCGGTAGAGGAGCGGTCTCGGTTCACGTCCAACCACTTCGCGGACCTTCAAGAACTGCAGACCTCACAGGAAATTCTGTCCGCAATATTCCCGGCGAGGCATGTCTTCGACACCAACGTCGGCCGCACCTGCGCCGGGATGCAGATGAACGCAGCGGACCCCGGCACGTTC
>Ga0335396_10007312_pt1 | contig 10610 bp, 10 predicted proteins | sample FRY02_FD_205743 | JGI IMG/M metagenome (GOLD analysis project Ga0335396, IMG submission 205743) | Freshwater microbial communities from Lake Fryxell liftoff mats and glacier meltwater in Antarctica - FRY-02 (spades assembly) (version 2) | ecosystem: Environmental > Aquatic > Freshwater > Ice >... | reverse complement strand
AGGTGGGGAGTTCCGTGCCGGGCTGCATGTCTTTTTCCTGGGGGACTTTCCAACCGGCGGCGAGTTGGGCGCGGGTGGGGGCGAGGAGGGCGGGGGAGTTGACATCCTCCCCGCGGGCCTGACGGACCACGGCGGCGATGGTGTTGTTTTTGGCGTCACGGAAGAGGAAGTAGGGGCTGGCGGAGGTGGAATTGACGGCGTCGTTGAAGCGATAGACGAAGGTGGGGAGGCGGGAGTCGCCGTCGTGGCTGGATTGGCTGCCATAGAAGGGGGGGGCGGGGAGGGTGCCGAGTTCGCCGGCTTCGATGGGGGAACCGTCGGCGAAGGCCCGGCCCTTGCGCATGGTGAAGCTGTAGGTCTTGCCGAGTTGGGGGAGGGTGGTGACTTGGAGTTCGGCAACCTCGGGCGCGGTCCAGCGAAGGACAACGTCGAGGGGCGGGGTGATGTCGAGGTAGGTGTTGGGGGCGGCCTGGCCGACGAGGTCTTTCGAGACGACCGGGTGAGCGAAGGAGAGGGTGAATTTCGTCTCGGGGGAGAGGGTGTCGGTATCGGTCTGCAGTTGGGGGAGGGCGAAGGCGAGGGTGGAGGAGAGGAGGGAGAGGAGGAGGGTGGCTTTCATGGCGAACGGTTGGATCAATTGAGTTACGGGAGAGGGGGTGGGTTGGTTTTCGAGGAGATAGGAAAGGTTGGTTAAGGAGTGCGGCGACGAGTGTCGTGGACCTTCGCTCTTTAACGTTGCGGCGACGTTTTAAAATCTAAGAAAAATGGGAAAATCGGGTTGATGTTTATCGTTGATCGCGGTGATGACAAGGCGTCCGGCGGTCAGCGCGAAGAGGGCGATACCGATTCCTGCCGAGGTGATGCTCCCCTTGACGAGGTTGCAACCGGATTTATTCATGGCGGCCAGCGTATGGGGAAGAGGGCGGGGTGGCAAGGAGGCGTCAGGGGTGGGCAAGGGGGCGTTAGCGGGATGGGGGAGGATAGCCCAGAGTGCGCGGCGTCTGATCGAGGAGCGGTCGGGCAAATCGACACACTATAATGAGCAAGAACAACACCGCACTGGTCCTTGGACTGGTTATAGTTTTGACCTGGACAAGGTCTCGGTGACGACCGTTCCGGAGCCTGCGGCGATGGGGTTGCTGGGGGTGGTTGGTGCTGGCATTGCTGATGGGTCGGAGGAAGGGGCAGTGATGGGAATTAACCGATACTCGTTTCCCCCCGGAGGGAGTGTGCTTCGGTCGCGGCGAGGGGAAATCCGACGGGCAGGGCTCGTATTCGCTCGATCATGAACAAATAATGCCCATTAATTGGTCTTGTGAGCAAATTGCGCCCATCCCGTAAGGGGAGCCTGTATCGGCAATTGGTGATTCCCTTCTCGGCGTTCATGTTGCTTGCGCTGGTTGGTTTGGTGGCGTGGGTATCGTGGTGGTATGGGCGGGAGTCGTTGCGGCGCTTTGAGCAGGTGGCGATCACCAATGCCGCCTTCATGGATCAGATGAGGCTGCCGCAGACCAGGCAGATGGCGGAGCGCCTGTCCTCGGTCCTCGGCGTCGAGGTAGGGTTCACCTTGCCGGGCGGGGATGCGGTCGGGTCGTCGGGTGACGGTTGGCCGGAGGGTGGGCTGTGGGTGGTGGTGGAAATGAATGGAGAGGGCACGTTGCGTGTGGATGGCCACGATGTGGCGATTGTGGCGTTGAAGGGTACGGGGCAGCGTCTGGTGCTGTCGCGGCGGAGTGCGGCGGGGTTGGCGGGGCCGGGGGCGGGGGCGGTGGCCTTGGTGCCGGCCCTGATCCTGACCGCCACCTGTGGGGCCATCGCCTTTCTGATGGCGCACCGTATCGTCCGGCCGCTGACTCTTCTGACCCAGTGGCTGCCGAACATCCAGAAGGCTCCTGACCAGGCCGAGCCGGTGCCGGAGAGCGTGGCGGGGCGGAGCGACGAGCTAGGTCAGTTGGCGCGGTCGATCGAGGACACCCGCCGGAGGCTGCTGGAGGAGCAAGAGCTGCGTCAGCGGTCCGAGCGGTTGGCGACCCTGGGCCGGATTGCGACCAGCCTGGCGCACGAGATCCGGAACCCGGCGGCGGCGATCCGCATGCACGCCGACCTGCTTGAACCTGCCGCCGACGAGGGGCGTTTGGAGTCCATTCGCTTGATTGGCGAGGAAGTGGACCGCATCACGGACCTGGTCAATCAATGGTTGTTCGTGGCGCGGGCGGCTCCGCCGGAGAAGCGTCGGCATGAGTTGGGGGAGATTCTCGCGGCGGTGGGGCGACGTTTGCTGCCGGCCCTGAATCATGCCGGGGTGGTCCTCTCGCTTCCGGCCCATACGTCGGACGGGGAGCATGCCATCGAGGGGGACCGGATGCGCCTCGAACAGGTGGTGCGGAATCTCCTGGTGAATGCGGTGCAGGCCATGCCGAGGGGCGGGGAGGTGTCGGTGGGGCTGGGGCGCCGGGGCGACCGGGTGGAGTTGACCGTGTGCGACGGGGGGAGCGGATTCAGCGAAGAGGCGCTGCGGAGGTTCGGGGAGCCGTTTTTCTCGGAACGGGAAGGCGGGATGGGGATCGGGCTGACCTTGGTCCGGGAGGTGGTGGAGGCACATGGGGGGACGACAGAGGCGTGGAATAGTCCCTCCGGCGGGGGAATGGTGCAGGTGTCGCTGCCTGCGTTTGAAGGGAATCATAAGCGATGAGTCAGCCCACGATCCTGATTGTTGAGGACCAGCACGCCTTGGCGCTGGCGCTGGCGGCGGCGGTGTCCCAGGTGGGGGCGGCGAGCAAGCTTGCGCCCACTGCGGCCCAGGCGCGGGAGCTTTTGGAAGGTGGGGCATTGTTCGAGGGGATGATTCTGGATATCGGTTTGCCGGACGGAAACGGGTTGGAGTTTCTGGCGTCGCTTGCCGCCGAGCGGCGGCCGCCGACGATCGTGGTGACCGCGCACGGCGAGATCCAGAACACCATCGAGGCCCGCAAGCTGGGAGTGGTCGAGTTTTTGACCAAACCGCTCGACTTCGGGGCGTTTCAGAACGCCCTGCGTCGTGTATTGGAGTCCAGTGTCTCGAAAGGAAAGGCGGCGGTGGCGGTGGCGGAGGGGCTGGCCTTCATTGGGGCCGCGGCGTCGATGCGAACGGTCTTCCGGCAGATCGCGCACAGCTGCGCTTCGGACGATCCGGTCCTGGTGCGGGGAGAGACGGGCACCGGCAAGTCCCATGCGGCGCGCCTGATCCAGGCCAACAGCGCACGAGGAGGGTCGGGCCAGGTGCTGGCGGCGGGGCCGGCGACAAGCATTGGCGAGTTGGAAGACGCGCTGTGCGGGGCGGGCAAGGGGGTGCTGATCATCGAGGACGTCGGGCAGCTGGCTCCGGACCTGCAGGGGGTTCTGGTGGGGCGGATCGGGGAAGAGGAGGCCGGGGGATTTCCGCGACTTGTCGCGACGAGTGGTGATGCCCTGCCCGAGCGGGTCAGGGACGGGGCCTTTCGTAGTGATTTGTATTATCGGCTGCAAGTGCTGGAAGTGCGCTTGCCTCCGCTGCGGGAACGGCTGGAAGATCTGCCGGCGTTGGTGTCCTATTTCATGGGGCAACTGATGCCGGGGCGGGTGGTGGAGGTGTCCGACGCGGCCTGGCGGCGGCTGTCGAGGCACGATTGGCCGGGCAATCTGTTGGAGCTCCGGAATGCGGTGGCCTACGCCCTGACCGTGAATCCGGGTGCCACGGTGGTGGATGTGTCGGATCTGCCGCCTTATTTGGTGGGTGGGGGGGAAGGGAGCGGCGAGCGGATGCCGCTGCGGCTCGGGCAGGCGCTTGATGGGTGGCTCGATGAGCGACTGAGCGTGGAGGACGGACCGGTCTATCGCGAGCTGTCCGAGGCCTTGGAGGCGGAGTTGATCCGGCGGCTGTTGAAGCGTTACGATGGAAAGCTGGCAAGGTTGGCAGCGGCGCTGAAGGCGAACCGAACCACGCTGCGCAAGCGCTTGAATGAGTCTTGATGGGCGTGCTTTGCGCAGCGGCTGGCCAAATGTTGTTCAGTTTTTTGATTCCGGTGCGATCCACCTTCTCTGGGTTGAGGGACCGGCCGATTCCTGCTGTGGTCGCGGCATGGAAACACCATTTTCTTCCATCTGCCGACTTCAGACATTTGGGATGCCCCGATACCGGATCGCGATGCGGGTGGTTGGTCTCGCGACCTGCATTGCGGGTGGGGCGGCGGGGGTTCAGGGGGCTCCGGAGGTCCTGCCGGAAGTGGTGGTGACGGCGAGTCGGGAGAAAGAGGAGGCCGGGGATGTGATGCATTCGGTGGAGGTGGTTGAGGGGAAGGAGTTTGTGGAGCAGGGGTATCGGACCGTGCCGGAGGCGCTGGAGCAGACCCCGGGGGTGTCGGTGCAGAAGACGACGCACGGGCATGGATCGCCGTTCATCCGGGGGTTCACGGGACGGCAGAACTTATTGTTGGTGGACGGGATTCGGATGAACAATAGCACCTATCGGGGTGGGCCGGTGCAGTATTGGAACACGCTGGATGGGTTCGCGATGGAGCGGATGGAGCTGGTGAAGAGTCAGGGCTCGGTGCTGTATGGGAGCGACGCGCTGGGGGGCACGCTCAACGTCTTGTCGCGGGGCAGCGACTTTGAGGCGGAGGCACCGGGATTGTTCTGGGGGGGGACGGGGTTCTATCAGTATCGGACGAACGGGGAGAGCCACGTGGGGCGCTTGGAGACGCGGTTCGGGGAGGGCGGGAAGTGGGGGGGGTTGCTGGGGGTGACCGGGAAGGACTTCGGGGACATCCGCGATGACGCGGTGGGATTGATGCGGCACACGGGCTATCCGGAACAGGATGTGGATTTCAAATTCGAGATGTTGGTGAATCCGGATGTGAAGGTGACCCTGGCGCATCAGTATTTGAATCAGGACGAGGTTTGGCGTTGGCACCGGACGATTTTCAACGACACGAGCTGGAATGGGACGGATACAGGGAACTATGCCGCTGAGATCTACGATCAGGAGCGTAGTATGAGCTATCTCCGCTTTGAGGGAACGAACGGGAGTGGGGCGGTGCAGAACTGGTCGGCAACCGTGTCGTATCAGAAGTCGCAGGACAGCACCTACCAGGACCGCAGTCCGACCGACATGCGCACCGGGGTCACCGAGGTGGAAACCTACGGGCTGGACCTGCAGTTGGAGAGCGCCCTGGGTGGTGGGAGCCTGGTTTACGGGTTGGATTACTACGAGGATCACATCGACACGACCGGTTCGCGGACAGGCAAGGATCCGCGGAGCCAACGGCCGGCGGCGGACGACTCGACCTACCGGTTGGGTGGGATTTTTGCGCAGTACCGGCGTCCGCTGAGCGAGTGTTTCGAGTTGGCGGCCGGGGTGCGCTACACGCGGGTCGAAGTGGAGCTGGGGAAACTCTGGGACGGGGATCTGTTGACGGATGGTTCGGCGCGGGACGCGTGGGACAGCGTGGTCTTCAATCTACGGGGGCTCTACCGGCCGAGCGAGAATTGGAGCATCTATGGCGGGGCCAGCCAGGGGTTCCGGGCGCCCAACGTGGATGATCTCAGCGGCAACCTGACCTCGCGCAGCGGTCTGGACTCGATGGGTTCGCTGGACCTGGCACCGGAGAAGACGTGGACCTTCGAACTCGGCACGCGGGTGCAGAACGAGGAGTGGGAACTGGGCGCGGCGGTGTTCTACACGCTTGTGGATGATTTGATTTCGAGTGCCCCGATCACCGACGGGAGTAACACCGTCGTTTCGACCAACGCGGACGACGCGGAGATCACCGGAGTGGAGCTTGATGCGGCGTGGCATTTCGCCCCGCAGTGGACGCTCTCGGGATTTGCCGCTTGGCAGGAGGGGACCACGGAGAAGCCGCTCTATCTCGGCGGGCCGGAGCAGGAGGAGTGGGTGAGCAAACTCGCGCCGCTGCGGGGCAGCGTGGCCCTGCGGTACGATTCGCCGGATGAGCGTTGGTGGGTGGAAGGACGCGTCATTGCCGCGGAGAAGGCCGATCGGTTGAGCGAAGGGGACAAAGAGGACAAAACGCGGATCCCACCGGGAGGGACGCCGGGCTACCTGGTGGCGTCGCTGCGTGGAGGCTTTCAGGCCACCGAGGATGTGTCGCTGACGTTGGGCTTGGAAAATTTGAACGACGAGGACTACCGGATTCATGGATCCGGGGTGAACGAGTCGGGCTTCGGGGCGGTGATCGGGGCGAAGGTGGAGTTTTAGGGCCTGCGGAAATGGGAGCCGGGAAGGTCGCTTGAAGGGGAACTGTGTATAAGTGCCGCGGCCTCAGCGAGACTCTCACTCAATGTCAAAATATTCTGACTGACACCTTTTGCCCACACTTCTTCGTCGTCAACCAAGCCCATCCTCGTCGATCTCCAAAACCTCTGGCCATCCCTCTCAAAACCCCACCAGCACACGCCGGTCAGTCCCGAAATTTCCCGTCCCGTCGTAATCCCACTTTCTCTTCGAATCATTCAGATCGAATGATCCTTGCTTGGTCTTTCGCAGAGTCGCGATGGCGCTTCGGCCATCAACAGTGGAAATGCCGGCTTCCTCGATTGCGTGAATGGAATTAACGACCGCTTCGAAGAGCGGTAAAAGGCCGATCGTCAAAGATAGCGGCGTATTCCTGAGCCGCCCTTCCAAAATAGTTGCCTGTTTTGGAGGGATCCCGCTGTGATTTTCAGTGTTTTTTTGTTAGGATCTGGCCTTACTTGCGACGGTCGGAGGACGACCTGATCGGGGTGAGCGAGGAAAGTTGCCGATTTGATCCGATGGTGGGGGTGCGCTACGCCGCGTGGGCGGCCGCGAACAAACCCGAACTCAACTCCTTCGTGCCTGATCCGCGCCTGATGAAATGGGCGCGGTGGGAATCCGTGCCGAGGGAGCTGCAGCCCTTCTTCCACATCGATCCGACTATTAACACGCGGACCGTGATCCGTCATGGTCGGAACGCCTATGAGGAGGTCATGATCCGCAAGGCGGTCCGGCGGAACAACCAGCAGTTGATGGATGGCCTTTTGGCGGCCCTGTCGGAGAAGGAGGGATAGATTCGTTTTCTAGAGCTGGTCGATCCGCCTCTCCAGGCGCCGGCTGAGCGCCTTGGCCTTGCGGTTGCTTTGCAAGTGCTCGCGTGCCTGATCCCTTTCTTTGTGAGTGCTTTGACCGGGCCGAGCGGCGAGACGAGTTCTTCGAGGGCGTTACCGGTTCCAGGTTTGAGATCTGATGATTGCTCCGGTCTCCATCCAGATGAGGGTCTCCACGAAGCCTCCCCCGGTAGATTGGCAGCAGAGACGGGTTTATCCGATCTCGTGCAAGGTGAAGCGATCCGTATCCAGATGATTTTTAGCCAACTCCACCAGATGGGCATGGTGGGTGAAGAGCAGGCTCTGGGAACGCTCGGCGAGATTGCCGACCGCACGCAAGGCATGGGCCCGCCCGTGCATCATCGAAGTGCACCAGCAGTTCATCGAGAATCATGGGCATCGGCTCGTGGTCCTCCAAGTGGAGTTCGAGTCCGGCCAGACGCAGTGCAAGATAGAGCTGGTCGCGGGTGCCTTCGCTCATACCAGGCACAAGGACCTCGTTGGTATCGCCAGCCCTCAGGCCTGCGATCATCGGCTCATCGCCGTCGCTGAAGCTGCTGCCGATCCCCGTCGATGGGAGTCCCTCACAGGCTGGCTGAGAAGAGGCCTCGCCCAGCCGGCCCTCGCCTCGCAGCAGTTCATTGGCCCCCTGGCGGAGTTCCTCGGAGCCGAGTCCGAACATGCTGTCGAAGTAGGCATCATCGACGGCTCCCAGCAACCGCTGAATCTCGGCTTCAAGGATTGGGGTGCCGTCCTTGTCAAGCAGGGTGTTCTTGTTTCCTTTTCGGCGTGGGAAGGTATGAGGGCTACCGAGGGCGTCCTCCAGGTCGCCCTTCATCAGGAGCTTCTTGTAGTCGTGCTGGAAGTTGTCGATCGTCTGACCGGGAATCCCAAAGAGCAAGGTGCGTAGGTGTCGTGTCCTTCTTTGCTGGCGAGACTGGTGTGGAGAATGCCCAAGTTGAACTTGCCGGGGATGGGGTCCGGATAGCCCGGCACCAGGTTCTCCTCCACCGCCCGATTCGGAAAACTCATGCCATGGATTGCCACCGGCCACTTCTCCGGTTCCACGGTCTCTGCCTTCCTACTGGAGAAAGAATGAACATTCTCCGGCAGGCTCAGTTTTCGGGTGATGACCGAGGCGGCGTCGTGGTTTCCCGAGATCAAGTAGACCGGGATTCCCGCTTGCTGGAGACGCATCATTCCCTTGCGAAAAAAGAGGCCGGTCTCATAGCCCTTTCAATCGCGGTCGTAGACGTCACCGGCGATCACCATGAAGTCGACCGACTCGTCGATCGCCAGGCGGATCAGGTTGTCGAAGGCCTTGCGGCTGGCCCCGAGGAGTTCGGTGGCGGCCTCATCGTCCCGCACCGCCAGGCCCTGCAGGGGGCTGGCGTGGTGCAGATCGGCGGTGTGCAGGAAGGTGAGGGACATGCGGGGCAGAGGGTGGTCAGGATGGTCCCAGAGAGGGTCGGACAAGGAGGGGGTGAGGGCTTCGTTTTGGTGATTTTGGTTCCTTCGCATCGGTTCCCAATCGATTGAGAGACTTTCAGGGTCCGGGAGGGCGGCGCGGCGAGCTTGTTCTCACGAATCCGGAGCTCCCCCCGTGGATGTCCGACCCGTGGTGGCATCCTTGACGCATGACTGAACACACTTCGCCCCTTCTTCACCCCGCGCTCACCGGTTTGCTGGATTCCCTGCCGCTGGGGATCCCGAGTCTGCATGAGGGAATCGGCCTGTGGCCGGTGCTCGCCGCGCCGCGGCCCGAGCCGGTCTATCTCACCTTGGTGGAGGCCCTGGGCGAGGATGGGTTTCGGATCACGGAAGTCAGCGAGGGCGGTTCGGTTCCCGAGTTGCGGGTGGTCAATTCCACGCCCCACCACGTCCTCCTCTTTGACGGGGAGGAATTGCAGGGAGCGAAGCAGAACCGGATTCTCAACACGACGATCCTCGTGGGGGCGGGGACGGAGCTGGAGGTGCCGGTCAGTTGCACCGAACGGGGGCGCTGGGATTATCGGTCGCGGGAGTTCGGCACGAGTGGAAACTTCGCGCATGCCGAGTTGCGCAAGTCGAAGTCGGCGAATGTCACCTTCTCGCTGCAGGCGGGCGGGAGCTATGCGTCCGACCAAAGCGCGGTTTGGAACGAGATCGAGCATCTGCACGCCTGCGCCGAAACGGCGGGGAGCTCCGAGACCCGCGCCATGCGCGACGCCTACGAGGAACGCCGTCGCGAGATCGATGAGTTTGCGGCTTCGGTGCCGCTGGTGGACGGCCAGTGCGGCTTGCTGGCGGTGGTTGGCGAGCGGGTCGAGGGGGTGGACGTCTTGTCGCGGCCGGAAGCTTATGCGCGGCTGCACAAGCGCCTCGTGGAAAGCCACGCGATGGATTTCCTGGTGCGCAAGCGGGGTCGGGCGGTGCAGGCGGCCGATTCCGAGGCGCCGGCCCGCTTTCTCGCCGAGGCGGCGCGTGGTGGCGAGTCGGTGCACGAGGCTCCGGGAATGGGCTGCGACCATCGCTTGGAGTTCCGCTGGGGTCACGGAGCGGCGTTGTTGGTGGGGGAAACAGTGGTGCACCTCGCCTTGTTCGGGGGACGGAGTCCGGGGGGGGGCCACCACCCCTCCGAGCCGCCCCTGCGTCGCTACCATTGAGGGGATCGGGCCAGGTTGGAGAGCTGATTGATCCAGGCCAGGCGCAGCGTGGAGATCTGCCGGCTTCCTTGGGGTGCAGTTACCTGCGCGATGAGCGGCCGGTGAAGAATTCCCAGATGCGGACCATGGCGAGGGTGTCGAGTTGGCAGTAGGCGAGGAGTTGCTGCTGGATCTCGGCTTTGCGTTCGGCGGTGGTGGTGGGGGCGACGGCTTCGAGGAAGTTGGCCCATGACGCTGCGCTCGAAGGCACGCGAAGGGTGCGGAGCAATGAGGGCCGGTCTCGATGAGGGTATATGGGGGGGAGGGGAGAGATCTGATTTGAAGTAGACTTGGTGGCATCGTATACAGGAGCCGCCGACGGAAGGTATCGAGGATCACGGGCTGGCCACGGACAGGGTGCTGGGGAAAATCGGGCGAAACTTTTTTTTGTTCCAGGAAGCCGGGCATTTGCGGAAGGGGATGAGTGCGCTGCAGAAGCGATCTTTTGTCCGAAACCTTGATGCGGAGGGGTTGCGGCAGATCGAGCCTGTGGAGCAATTGCAAACGATGGGAGGGGCTGTGAGTCGGAGATGGTGGACTTTGGATCATGGAGCCCACCCCAACGGGGTGAAATACGACAGCCCAGGGGCAACGCCCTGGGTTCCAAACCAGAAAATGAACCCGCGCTTGCCCGGCGCGAAACTCCAACCGAGCGCTCCAGTCTTGCGTCTCTCCCTCAATCAACCTCGGCCAAGTTGAAACCTCAGGAGACCTCAGACCGCCCAGAACAGCTCCACGACAGGATCCATACCCGGCGATAGGGTCCGTTCAGCAAGGGCGGGGGTCAACACGTTGCACTTGAAAACCGGATCCTTCCAAAGCTCGGTT
>Ga0335396_10007301_pt1 | contig 10629 bp, 10 predicted proteins | sample FRY02_FD_205743 | JGI IMG/M metagenome (GOLD analysis project Ga0335396, IMG submission 205743) | Freshwater microbial communities from Lake Fryxell liftoff mats and glacier meltwater in Antarctica - FRY-02 (spades assembly) (version 2) | ecosystem: Environmental > Aquatic > Freshwater > Ice >... | reverse complement strand
TTGAGTCTGACTGCTCGCGCCTTTTGGGCCTTCGACTTTGATCATCCTGTGAATTTCTCGTGCCATATAGGACGAGATGCCAACTTTGACAGTGAAAACTTGATGGACTGAACCGTATCCAGTTTCTTGAAGGCTCCAATCCTTGAGAGGATGGAGCCCTGACAAACAAGTCACAGCGGTTCTAGCTAGAGATCCGGAGGCGGGCAGTAGGGATGGTGTTGGAGTACCACGACGAATATCGGTCGCAGAGGGCGGTGACCGAGTCGATTGCCGCCAAGTTCGGTTCGACTCCTGAAACGTTACGAAAGTGGGTTCGACGGGCCGAGGTCGATGAGGGTTACAAGAATGGGATGACATCGGGGGAACGATCAAAGGTCAAGGATCTGGAGCGGGAGAACTGCGAGTTGAAACTGGCAAATAGAATTCTTAAAGCAATATCAGTTCTCTTTCCGACCGAGTTCGATGGTCGAATCAGGAAGCGATCATGTTAATCGACATCTTTCGATGCCGGTTCGATCTGCACAGTGTTGTAGTTCGCCCGACGCACATACAGTTGATCCAACAAGCCGGTGTTGCGACGACCCCTTGAACCCAAGCTAAACGACACAAAAGCGGTTCAACCAAATCTAGGGCACCCCACACCGTCCACTATCTCTGGGGAACCTCATCGATACTTTGGTGGTTGGATTCTTTCAGTAGCATATTACCGATGGGTTCCACGGATTTGCGAGTCGTATGCATTATTTGTGCGCGAGGTGGATCAAAGGGACTCCCCCGAAAGAACCTTCAACTTCTCGGCGGCATACCACTCATCGCGCGGCCTATTATCCACGCTCTTGAATCAGGGGCGGTCGACTCGATCATCGTCTCGACCGACGATCCCGAGATCGAAGAAGTTGCACGGCGCTATGGTGCCGAAGTTCCATTTCTTCGACCGCCTGAACTCGCCGGTGACTTGACAACGACGGAAGACACAATTCGACACACGTTGCTCGAATACGAACGTTTGACAAATTCGCAATTCGACATTGGAGTCCACGTTACTGCCACTGATATCTTTAGACGGCCAGTATGGATTCGCGAAGCGGTCGAAGTGTTGCAGAAACGACCGGAGATAGAGAGTGTTTTCTCCGGATATTCAACTCACAAGAATTTTTGGGAGCAAGAACCAGACGGAACATGGACTCGATTGCGTCCATGGATGGCCGCGTACTCGTCGCGCCAGGTCAGAAAAGTAATCGTGCGGGAAGATACTGGTCTCGCATGTGCCAGTCGCACTTGGCTGTGGAGAGAGGGACGACGCATTGGAGACAAAATTGTGATCATCGTCAATGATGACGACTTCACCGGAATTGATATTCATACAAAGGAAGATCTTGAGCTCGCCGAAGCAGCCCTGAAGATTCGAGGAACGGCTTGACGATTACTCACCAACCACTCGTGTCAATCATCATCCGTACGAGAAATGAGGAGCGGTGGATTTCGTCATGCTTAAAGAGCATTACGGATCAGACATACAAGAACATCGAGATTATCGTTGTTGACAACAACTCAACGGATCATACCCTGCAGAAGGCAAGTGAATATTCGTACACGCTCGTGCGAATAGACAAATTCATCCCTGGTAAAGCTCTCAATGACGGGATCAGGACCTCACACGGTGAATTCATCATCTGCCTCTCGGCCCATTGTATTCCCGTGAATGAGCACTGGGTCGAAAAACTTCTGGAGCCCTTGGAAGACACCTCAGTGGCAGGGACATACGGTCGGCAACAGCCATTGTCTTTCACGTCCGATGAAGACAAGCGTGATCTCATTACGGTCTTTGGTCTGGACAAGAAGATTCAATTAAGGGATCCATTCTTCCACAATGCAAACAGTGCTTTCAGAAAGAGCACATGGGAGAAGTTCCCGTTCGACGAGACGGTATCAAATCTTGAGGATCGTGTCTGGGGACAGACAGTTATTGATGCGGGTAAGAAAATCATTTACACGCCAGACGCAAGCGTGTTCCATTGGCATGGCATCCACCAAGGACGCAACGCGCAGCGAGCAAAGGGGGTAATCCGAGTGATTGAGTCGCTTGGGCACCTCAACCATGACAGCAAGGTACTACTCCCTGAGTCAATGAAGACCACGGCAATTATTCCGATTCGCGGATCGTCTATCAACAACATGAATCAATTCCTGCTTGAGCGCGCGATTAAGACTGCGCTTTCTGCTAGATATGTTTCTGATGTCGTTGTGTCTACCGACGACGAAACTGTCGTGGAATATGCGAGATCACTTGGGGCCCGCGCTCCCTTCATTCGCCCACAAGCGCTTTCCGAACCCCACATAGACGTCAGCGAGGTCTTTGCCTACTCAATTGATCAACTTGAACAAGCGGGCGAATACCCCGATCTTGTCGTCGTCCTGGAAGCCACGTACCCGTTCCGAACGCCTGAAATGATCGATGAAATGATTTCTAAACTCGTTCATGAAGGTCTTGATACCGTGATTGCCGGTCACCCAGAGACTCGCAGTTTGTGGTTGCAGGATACGGTTGATGGAACGATTCGGCCCGTAGGGGAAGGGTTCATGCCTCGGGAACTAAAAACGACGCGAGCAATCATCGCCATGATGGGATTTGCGTGTGTCACCAGGCCGGTCTGCGTCCGCTCTGGTTCGATTCTCAAAGAAAATGTGGGAATCTTTGAACTGCCTGATCCAATGTGCAGTGTCGAGGTTCGCGATCAGCGAGATCTTTCACTAGTTGAAGCCGCACTGGTCCAGTGGAACCCAAGTCGGGTAGAGCAAACGTGAGAGGACTAGACAACGAAAAGGTACGAATTGGTATCATCGGATGCGGCAGAGTGGCCAATCACTATCGATCGATCATCAGTGGTGGAACACTTCGCGATTTCGTCCTCGTCGGTGTCTGCGACACCAACCTGGACAAGGCACAGGACTATGGTCGCTCAGTCGGAGCACCCGCTTTTGAAGAAATCGACAACCTGTTCAAGACCACCAAGCCGGATCTTGCCGTCGTGCTCACGCCTTCAGGACTTCACTATGCACACTCGTTGCGGGCGCTTGAGTCTGGTTCGCACGTGCTGGTTGAGAAGCCGGCGGCGATGATTCCGAACCAAATTATCGAGGTGCAGCGTCGCGCTGATGAACTCGGTCTGATGTACGCGGTTGCATTCCAGAACCGACTCAATCCTTCGATCGTCGCACTCGCAAGCGCCGTGCGCGCCAATAGATTCGGAAAAATCGTGACGGTGGCAATTCGTTTACGTTGGTGCCGCTACGACGATTACTACTCAGACGCATGGCACGGTACATGGGCGCAAGATGGTGGCGTGATCAATCAGCAGGCAATCCATCACCTTGACGTAATGAGTTGGTTATTTGGGCCAATCGACTCGGTATGTGCTGCAGAGACGCGCCGGCTCAACACACTGGAAGCCGAGGATACGTTGGTTGCCGCAGTTCGGTTTGCGGATGGTGCTCTTGGCACAATTGAAGCAACAACAGCAGCGAGACCGCGTGACTTCGAAGCATCAATTTCTGTCGTGGGTGAACGGGGGATGGTGCGGATCGGCGGAATCGCTCTAAATGTTGTTGAGGAATGGGATTTCATTGACTCGTCAGAGGACGACAGCACGATTCCAATTGCGAAGTCGCAAGTAGTTCCGAGTGGGTACGGCCTCAGCCATGGGCCACTCTTGCAGGCAATCATTGATGCGTTACGCCAGGGCTCGACGGTGGCCCCCGTTACCGGAAGCGATTCGGTACCCACCGCAGGCTTGGTGCACGCGCTTTACAGAAGTACTGAAACAATGGGGTGGGTAAATCTGAACGACAAAGTTGTTTCAGACCGCCTCGGCAAGCACCCAGGAGAATAGGGAAACTCGTGACTTCATTTGATAACAAATTTCCAGGAAAGGACATCACACCAGATGACCTCGTCTCAAAATTCCCGCTTGCTGCGAAAAAATCGCCCGACCACAAGTCGCGTTTTGAGATCGCCGGCGTTGAGTTCGGAGGTCCACTCGTTCCAGTCTTTGCTGGCCCGAACATGGTCGAGTCCGAGGAGTTGATTGTTGACGTTGCGGTCAACATGAAGCGAGCAGGGGCACATTTCCTCCGCGGCGGTGCTTTTAAGCCGCTGACTTTTCCTTACCGAAGCGAAAAGTATGGCGAGACCAGAGAACTCGGCATCCAGTGGCTTGCTACCGCCAAGAAGGAAACTGGAATGCCTATTATCACCGAGGTAATGGAGGAACGATATATTCCACTCGTTTCCGAGGTTGCCGATATTCTGCAGATTGGGTCCCGCAATATGCAGAATTTTCCGTTCCTGACCGCGTGCGCGAAGTCGGGATTGCCGATCATGTTGAAGCGCCACTACGGTGCGTCGCTCCGTGACTGGCTAGGGGCCGCCGAGTACCTGCTTGTCGAGGGCAACACAAAGGTCATCTTGTGTGAGCGCGGAATAGTTGCTCCACATACTCACCGGTCAACGTCACGTTTTTTGCTCGACCTTCAGGTAGTGCCAGCAGCTCAAGAAGTAACTCACCTGCCGGTCGTGGTAGATCCATCGCACGCCACTTTCTGGGCTCCGTGGGTGCGTTCAATGGCACTTGCCAGCATCGCCGCAGGTGCCGACGGTGTCATGCTCGAGGTCCACCCTGATCCCCCGCGTGCTGCGGTCGATCCACTCCAGCCAATCGACTTCGCTGCTCTGTCGTCATTAATGAATGACATGGACTCCGTCGCTCGGGCTGTTGGCCGTAGGGTGACGAACTGACAAAGCGACCAATGAGCATCCAATCTCTCGTAGATAATCCGATTGCACTCGACAGCCACAGCCGATTTGCGGCGATCATCGGCTCGCATCCTTCCAAGGGTGCGCGGTCACCAAAGTTGTGGAACGCAGCATTTGCGGCTCACGGAATCGACTGCACCATGATTCCGCTTGACGTGAATCAAGCGAACCTCGTGCCACTTCTCCATCAACTTGAGAAAGACCGCCGGTTCATCGGTGGTGCGATTGCCGTACCTTATAAGGGGCTCGTGGCTTCCTACCTGAACACCCGTATTGATCCGATAGCCGAACCAATTGGCGCAGTCAACTGTCTATTTCGATTGGAAAACGGTGAGATTTCGGGAACAAACACTGACGGCGAAGGTGCCCTCGTGTCGTTCGTCTCGCGATTCGGTGAAATCGGCGACAGACGAGTTGTTCTAATAGGACCAGGAGGGGCTGGGAAAGCAGTAGCCGCATACTTCTCATCAGCCACCACAAACAAAAATGGATTTACCATGGTTGGTCGCAACAGTCCGGAACTCTCGTTCGCCGAATCTCTAGGAGTGCGCTACAGCGATATCAAGTCAATTATTCATCACCTCGATGACGCTGAAATTCTCATAAATTGTACGTCAGTTGGTGGAACAACGTCACCTACGGAGTCGATACTCTCGGACGACGATGTGAACCGGCTTCCTCCGAATGTCATCGTGTTTGACATCATCTACGATCCGCGTCCAACACTTCTGCTCAAGCGCGCACAACTCCGAGGGCTATCAACTATTGATGGGCTCGACATGAATCTTCGACAAGCGGTGCTTGCGTTCAGCCGAGCAGTTTCAGGAACGGTCGAGAGTTTGTCCGTCTACACCGCCATGTCTCAAGTAGGATGACGAGGTGCCTCAACAAGTCAGCACCATACTCAAATGGAACAATATTGCTGTCTTGCTCTATAGGAATTCGTAGATGAAGTACTTGTTCCATATTGATTCGAATAATGACCTGGATCATCTTTCCCCGGTTGCATGGAAACTCTTGGAAACCGGGCATGAAATCTTATATCTCTCAACGATTCCATCGATTACCTCTGTTGACTACCGTGTTCGATTCCTGTCCTCATTCTCTGCGTTCTCGATTGTCAACGAAGGTGAGATCTTTTCTAATCGGTACTTGAGATTGAGTATCTTCTTAAGACGGGCTCACTTCAACAGACTCGTGCGGCGGATAATCCCCCGCAAGACACGTGTTGCAATCCTTTGTTTTATTCTCCGCACATTTCTTCGAAATTACCTCATCCGGGAATCATGTTTTGACGCCTTGATCTACGGATGGTCGGAGCCAGAACGACAGAACTTCTACGATGCACGAGCCTACGGAATCCCAAATATTTGTCTCCCACATGGATATCCCTGTTGGACAAACTACGACTACAACTCTCACGTCAAGGACATCCGTGAATCGACGGGTAGATGGCCAGACTTCTCGAATCGAAATGACTTTGATGTTTATGTCGTCCAAACAAACCGCCACCGCCGCCTAGTAGTTGATTGGGGGCAGGCAAAACAGAAGGTAGAGGCCTGGGGAAATGCACGATTCTCAATGGAATGGTCGGAGATCAACCTACAATTACTCGATAAATACCAGCCACCGCACCCTACTGATGTCCGCCAGAAAGTACTCTTCTTACTCCCATTCAACGCCTACGCCGGTGCCTCAGTAGACCTCATCGAACTGCTGACCGGACTAGCCGAGGAGCCTTCAGTGTTCCTTGTGCTCAAAGGTGACACCCGAGGGGGAGGCGACTCCTGGTGCCGTTGGGCGTTAGATCTCTGCTCTCGTCCGAATGTCGAATTGTGCACCGAGACTCAGACGCCGTCGCTCGTTCGCTGGGCCGACGTCGTCATCAACTTTGCCACTGGAACTGCAATCGAGGCCTTGCATCAAGGTAAGCCCTTAATTCACGCGACATACTTGACTCCGAACGTGTCAGCTTTCGAGTCATGTCAAGCGGTACATATTGCCCATTGCAAAGAAGATGTGCTCCGTATTCTTGAGGAAGCAAGGAACGGAAGACTAGAGACAAACCCGTCAAATCTGGATAACTACTTTAAGGACGAGATTTACGCTGGTAAGGAACCATTCGACGTTTTGCAGCACTACTGCGATCGGATCATCTTGACCTGACCCCGCGAGCAACCGAAAAGCATGAAGAGAACTGCCGCCTCACCCACCGTATAGGAGACACCTAACCCGACTACTAACATTTGCCACCAGCGAGGACAATAAGTTGGCCGTAGACACATCCCCAATCCAGACATCCATCAATGACATTGGAGGTACCCCGTCCACCAAGCACTCGACTCTTTTACTCTATATCCGTTGCGTTAGATTTCTAGCTTCAAGTAGGTTATGAATTCATGGGACATTATCCAAACAACAAGGAACGCACAGCAGATTACCTCAAGAACTTCAATAGGGAGAAAACTTTAAAGTATTTGATCAACGGAGTACGTCCGGTCATTCTCGATGTTGGGGCAAATGTTGGTTCTACCTTGGATGAATTCAAGGGTTGGTGGCCCAATTCCGAGGTGCACTGTTTCGAACCTCAGGAAGAGTGTTGGGGGTTTCTTGAGCAGATTGCTAGTCGGTACGCCGAAGATGACGTTGTAATTAACAAATTTGCCGCTGGCAACGCTCCTAGTGATAAGGCAATCTTTTATTCGCATGAAATCAGCACCGGGGTATCTGGCTTCAATAGGATCAATTTGCAAAGTTTGGATTCAGTCCATCTGAATCGGCTGTTGGGGTCTGACTCTCGTGCCTTACACGAATATGAGCAATCCCTGAACCACGAGAGGAATGTGAAGATAGTTCGTCTTGATGATTATATGAATACAACTGGAGTGCATCGTGTGAATCTTCTCAAGATAGACACACAAGGGTACGAACCCGAAGTGCTTGGGGGCTTTGGGAAGAGGCTTCCTGATGTAGACGTGGTTGTGACTGAGCTAATGTTTTATGACTTTTACGAGCGAAGTTTATCGTTCTCAGATATTGAGCAGTTTTTGCTTCCGGCGGGATTTCATCTTTACGACATTAGCCATATTGCAAAGAATCCGATGAATGGCAGAACTGACTGGGTCGATGTCATTTATGTCAATGATCAATTAAGAGCTGGTAGGTAACGTGCGTAAAAGAAAGTTACATGCGTAGGTCGTGAGTACGAAGCTCATCTTGGGCTCCAACAAGATGTCAGGAAAGGCATCAGATGAAAATTGGCATATTTGGAACTGGGTATGTGGGACTGGTAACAGCTGCAGGTTTTGCCGAGGTTGGCCATAATGTCACATGTGTAGACATCGACCTCGCGCGTATCAAGCAGATACAGAGTGGGGTGACACCGATCCACGAGCCCGGACTCAGCGAATCACTAAAGAAGAGCCTGGAGCGGGGCAATATCTGCTTTAGTACAGCACCAATAGATGTAGTCGCGAACTCTTCCGTCATATTCATTGCCGTAGGCACACCTTCACAATTTGACGGTTCTCCGGATCTCTCACATGTCGAAGAAGTAGCTACCACGATTGGTTCACTGATGACCGAGTCAAGAACGATCGTTGTCAAGAGTACCGTACCAGTTGGGACCGCACGCCGGGTCTCATCGATCATTCGTTCTGTCCTCGATAGCCGATCGGTTGACATTCCCTTTACGGTCATTTCCAACCCCGAATTTTTGAAGGAGGGAGTGGCGCTCAACGATTTCCGTAAACCAGATCGGATCATCGTAGGTGCGAACGATGAGTCCTCAATCGGAATCATGCGCAGTCTCTATGAACCCTTTTCTCGTAACCATGAAAAATTGGTGGTTATGAGTAGTGAGTCGGCAGAACTGACAAAGTACGCGGCAAACGCCATGCTTGCCACACGAATATCCTTCATGAACGAAATTGCTCGATTGTCTGAGAAATTTGGCGCAGACATCGAAGACGTCCGGCGCGGAATCGGCACGGATCAACGTATCGGCCCTGATTTTCTCTACGCTGGCGCAGGATTTGGCGGGAGTTGCTTCCCGAAGGACCTCGCGGCCTTGTCATCAATGGCAATTGACGTCGGGACAACAACTCCAATAATTGACGCAGTGCAATTGGTCAACCGCCAGCAAAAGGCATTACTAGCCCAAAAGGCGCGGAGCCACTTCGGATCACTCGAGGGTCTTACATGCGCGGTTTGGGGGCTGTCATTCAAACCAAGCACCGATGACATCCGAGAGTCTTCAGCGTTGAGTCTGATCGAAGACCTGATTAGAGAAGGAGCGAACGTTCGGGTGTATGACCCAGTCGTCAAGACTCTAGATAGTTCAGAATGGTTAGACCGTTGTGCAATCTGTGAAAGTCGAAACGACACGCTGCACAATGCCGATGTCCTGTTCTTGGTCACCGAGTGGGATGAGTTTAAGAGCCTTGACCTTGAGTACCTGACTCGTGTCATGAGGCAGAGAGTTATTATCGATGGGCGAAATCTCTGGGATCCTAAAGTCTGCAGATCGGCCGGATTTCATTACTTTGGGATTGGAAGACCGTAGTGAAGGTGCTCGTCACTGGCAGCGCCGGATTCATCGGCGCGGCGGTTGCAGGGGCGTTAGTTCGGCGTGGCGACGAGGTTCTTGGGATTGACGACTTCAATCCCTACTACAACCCGTTGATGAAGCACGCGCGCATTGCACCGCTTAAACAGAGTCCGCTCTACAACCACGTGAGCATCGACATTGCCGACTCGGTTTCAGTTGAGTCGATCTTCGCCGGATTTGAACCTGACGTTGTTGTCCACCTTGCGGCACAAGCAGGAGTGAGACACGCCCTGACGGATCCGTACTCTTACGGGCGAAGCAATCTCATCGGATTTCTGAATATTCTCGAGTCATCAAAAAATCGCACTCAGCATCTCCTCTACGCATCGTCAAGTTCTGTCTATGGCCTCAACCAGTCACTCCCATTTGTTGAGTCAGATCCTGTCTTTCGCCCTACGAGTCTCTATGCGGCTACGAAGATCGCAAATGAAGCGATGGCCCACGCGTACTCTTCTAATTTCGATCTGCGCACGACTGGAATGCGATTTTTCACGGTGTACGGTCCATGGGGCAGACCGGACATGATGCCGATCAAGTTTGCCCGATCGATCCTCGCTGATCAGCCAATCGAATTGTTTAACTCGGGTAACCACTCGCGAGACTTCACGTACATTGACGACGTTGTCGACGGTGTACTCAGTATTATCGATGGCGGTTCTTCACTTGGCGTACCGGATGTGGTCAAAGCAGATGATGAACAAGGCGCACTTCCGTACTCGATATTTAACATCGGAGGAGAAAATCCCGTACATCTCCTCGAGTTCGTTGATCTACTCGAACACCAACTCGGGAAAGCCGCTGTGAAGGTTTTCGTACCGCGGCAATTGGGAGACATGTCAGAGACTCACGCAAGCAATGAGAAACTCCGCAATATCACTGGATGGAATCCGCGCATTTCGATCGAAGAAGGTGTGCGGCGTTTCGCAGAATGGGCGCTTTGCAATGTTGAGTATCTTCAGCCGTAACACCGCCATATTGGGTGGTCAAAGTGAGGTTCCCCTAGGAAAGTAGACACGGTGCATACCACAGCCTCCACTAACCTTGGGGCGATTCAGGGGCATATGTCTTCAAACAGAACAGTTCCTGCCCTGCAAATGCCTCGCGCTTCAAATATTTGGCCCCGTAATCACAACGAAAACCCCCGATAGGCTAAAAACTCCTTATGTCAATGGATCTCAACCGCGAGCAAAAGCGCAGCATGAAACGT
>Ga0335396_10007291_pt1 | contig 10644 bp, 10 predicted proteins | sample FRY02_FD_205743 | JGI IMG/M metagenome (GOLD analysis project Ga0335396, IMG submission 205743) | Freshwater microbial communities from Lake Fryxell liftoff mats and glacier meltwater in Antarctica - FRY-02 (spades assembly) (version 2) | ecosystem: Environmental > Aquatic > Freshwater > Ice >... | reverse complement strand
CTCGCGCCTACCGCCGTGCCGGTTGACACCGCCGCGTTGGCTGCCCTGGCCGAGATGGCGGCTGCGGGAACTGGGACTGCGACTCTATCGCCTCCATCACCGCTCTCTCCCAATTCCTTCGCTCGGGAAGCCCTCAAAAAGCTCGAGGGTGAAATGCAACTGCGCAACGAGGATCTTAAAGCGATCGCGGTCGCCGAGGAGCGCACCGTCGAGCCACTGTCTGCCGGCGTTCGCGGCGGGACGCACGAGACGACGGTGAACGGCTTGATGGACGCGATTTTTCTCAAGAAAGGCAAATCCTGGTTCACCCAGACGGTGCGAGATGCCCATCCCGTGCCCTACGAGATGAAAGACCTCCAGCTCACCGGTCCCACCCGACTCCTCGTGACCGAGGCGGACAAGGCCAATGGCGTAGATCAGCGGATCTCTTACGGGTTTGCCGCCAGTTCCCATCGTAAGTATGCCAAAGCGACCGGATGGCAGGTTTGGGAAAAGGGCAGGCCCGTCCTCCTCACCGGGATCATTATGAGCCGGGTGAAGGGCATCTGGGTCATAGACAGATCGCCGCGGGAGAGCTTCTCCCTGAAGTAGCGGGCGAGACTGCCCTTGCCAATCCCCGCGGCATTGCGTATCGCTATTGTCGGCCCATGCACATCGAAACCTTTCAGGTCTTTTGCGATCTGGTGGAGACCACCAGCTTCTCCGAGGCGGCGGCGCGCAACGGCATCAGCCAGAGCGCCGTGAGTCAGCAGATCCGAACCCTCGAGGAAAAGTTCAAGGTCATCCTTCTCGAGCGGGGGCGACGTAACTTCGCCGTGACCCCCGAGGGGGAGGTTTTTCTCAAGGCGGCCCAAAGCATTCTCGAGGCCTACAACAGCATCGGGCAGGATCTCGGGACGATGCGTGATGTCGTGGCCGGTCCGCTCACCATCGCGACGGTTTACAGCATCGGCTTCCACGAGCTGCCGCCCTATCTCGAGACCTTTCGTGAGCAATTTCCCGAGGTCGACTTGCGGGTGCATTACCGGCGCTCGAATCAGGTCTACGCCGACGTCTCGGAGAATCTCGCCGACCTCGGCCTCGTCGCCTACCCGCAGGAGCGAAAAGGCGTCGAGATCGAGCCCGCCTGGAAGGATCGACTCGTCGTCATCTGCCCGCCGAATCATCCCCTCGCGAAACGCGACTCGCTCGATCTCAAAGCCATCGACGGGCAGCGTTTTATCTCCTTCGAGCCCGACCTGCCGACCCGCAAGGCCATCGACGGCATGTTCACCCAGGCCGGCATTCAGGTGAAAGAGGTCGTCGAGTTCGACAACATCGAGACCGTGAAGCGCGGCGTCCTCATCGAGAATGCGATCTCCATCGTGCCGAGCGAGAGCGTGCGTTCCGAGGTGAAGTCCGGAACCCTCGCCCAAATCATGATCAATGGGAAATTCGTCTGGCGCCCGCTCGGCATCGTCCGCCGCCGCACCAAAGCGATCACCCCGCCGATGCGCGAAATGATCCGGATTTTGAAACAAAAAGAGACGGGAGGGTAGCTCACATTTCTCACTCCCTTTTTAATCCCGCTTCTCCCGTGCATCAGAGAATTGACCTCCGTGCTGCATTGATGCACTTTTACCGTATGAAGCCCACCTACGATGAGGCACAGTCTCTGGTATCCTCGCTCGCCCGGCAGGACCGTGCGCGTTTGTTTGAGTGGATGGCGGCTGACATGGCCGACCGAAACATCGGGATAGATTTCGATCCTCGCGTCTGCGGTGGTTCCGCCCGTATCGCGGGAACCCGCATCCCGGTATGGTCACTCGTTTCCTGGCGGAGTGAGGGATTAACCGATTTGGAGATTCTTGAGAATTTTCCCTCTCTTGAACTTTCCGATCTCGTCAATGCATGGGGATATGCTGAACGGCATTCCCGGGAGATTGATCAGGAGATCGAAGAGAACGATCAGGAGGAATGAGATGGCGAAACTCTACGCAAATGAGAATTTTCCAATCGCTGTGGTGAGGGAACTCCTCCGGCTCGGCCATGATATCGTCACGACTCACGACGTGGGAAAGTCGAGGCAGGGTATCGATGACGATGCGGTTCTGAGGTATGCGATTGAATCAGGGCGGTGCGTTATCACGCTTAATCGCAGAGATTTCATGCGACTTCATCGAAGCGTGCCGACCCATAAGGGAATCATTGTCTGCTCCGAGAACAGGGACTTTACGGCCTTTGCGAGACGGGTTCATGAGGCAGTAGAGGCTGCTGGAACGCTCGACAACTCCCTCATTCGGGTTTCACGCGGGGCTTGAAACAAAAAGAAACGGGAGGGTAGCATGGGCATCCTGCCGATGCAGAGGCACTGTTCTCCGAAGCTCTCACGAGTTTCGCTACCTCACAACTCGCGCAAAAATCTTCGGCAGTATCTTCTGTGGCTGGCCTCTGTGGCTGGCCTCTGTGAGGCCGGTGAGCGTTCCCGGATCACGAGGCGCATCCACGGGCGATCAATGATGCCGTGAATCCAAATCGGCCTCGCAGAGGCCGACTACAGGAAGAATTGGGAGCGGAAGGCGGCCCCGGCAGGATGCCCATGCACCTTTTTCCTTTGCTTCAGCTCACTGGGCAAAGGGGCTCTCGGTGAACTTTAGGAAAGCGTCGCCCATCGCTTCGACCGACTTGGTCGGGCCGGTCAGTTTCAGGAAGACGTCGCCCTGGTCGCTCGGGAGGATCGCTGCGAGCATGGTGTAGTCAGACTTGGGCGTCTTGTTGCCCGAGAAGGGTCCGCCCATGGACTCGAGGTAGGTGCCTTTGGCGGTGAGCAGGATGACTTTTTTGCCGCCCATTTCCTTTTCTTCGGTCTTCGACTCCGGAGTGCCTTCGAACTGGCCGACCCAGCGATCGATATTCGCCTGGGTTCCACCGCCCTGGCCGGCACCGAAAAAGAAAATGACGAGTTCGACGTCGGCGAGATTTTCATCCTCGTGATCGTAGGTGAACTGGCCCGCCCGCATCGCGCTGACGACCTGCTGGCGCACCCACGGTTTGCTGAAGGTGAAGATGAATTCGCTCACTTTTAGGCTGTCGGCCTCTTCGGCGCGGAGCGGTGTGGACGGTGTCAGGAGCAGGGCGGCGGCGAGGATGATAAAGAGGTTTTTCATGGGAGTGATTAGGGTTCGGTCGTAGTGTTCGAAAAAGATACGACTGAAGAGGGTTAACCCGATCCCTCCACCCTGTCTACTCCGTGATGATGCGGGCCTCCATTTTCCGCGAGAGGCCGGGAGCGTTTTTTCCGGAGTGCCAGACCCGCCGCGACGAGGGCGGAGAGGCCCATGCCCACCGAAAAGGCGTCGCCATAGCGGGCATAGAAACTCGTCGGCGGGTCCAGGTCGACCGCGATCGTCGCCGGCAGGCTGCCGCGGATGTAGGTGGAGCCGCTCACGGCGTCCCGCAGGATGCGGGGCTCGCGCGAGCGTCCCTCGCGATCGTAGAGGCTGCCCCATTCGTCGATGAACCCGCTCACTCCGGTGTTCGCGGCGCGGATCATGGGACGGCGCAGTTCGATGCAGCGGAAGAGGGCGTTGTAAAAATGGTGGGTCGATTCGGCGCTGTCATAGAACCAGCCGTCGTTGGTGACATTGACCATGATCTGCGGTCCACTCCGGATAAACTTCCGGGCATGGCGCGGCACGGTGTCCTCGAAGCAGATCAGGGGGATGATCCCGATGGAGTGGCCGTCTTTTTCGATCACGAGGGGATCGTGCGAGTCGCCGGCGGTGAAATCGTTCTCAATGATCCCGCCCGCGATCCATTCGAAGAGCGGGAAGCTCTCGCGAAAGGGGATGAACTCACCGAGCGGCACGAGGTGGATTTTTTTATACATCTGATAGGACTTCGTATCGCCCTTCATGATCGTGATCGTGTTGTAGATCTCTTTGTTGTCGAGAGCGTTGTCCTCGAGTCCGGTGATGAGATAGAAATCGTCGCCCTTGAGGACGTGGTCATTAAAATACTCCTGCACCCAGGGCGAGCTGAACTGGCCGGGGATCGCGGTCTCGGGCCAGATCACGAGGTCGAGCGGAGCAGCCTCGACAAAGGTGCGGGTGAGATCGCGGTATTCGAAAATGATCTTCTGCCGCAGGCTGAGATCGTCGGACCATTTGTCTTCGAGCGAGACATTAAGTTGCATGACGCGGGCGCGCAGATCGACCGTCTCCGCGGGACGGCGGTGCATCGCGGCATTGCCGTAGAGAAAGAGGCCCATCAGCACGATCACTCCGACCGCGAAATCGAAATGGGGACGCAGCCGACGGCGGCCCCGCAGCTCGCCGCCGAGCCTCACGACGGTGCCGTAGGCGATGATTCCCACGAACATCAGGACAAAACTGTAGCCCGTGATCCCGATGGTATCGGCGAACTGGACGAGGAGCAGCTGATTCTTCAAGGCGACGCCGAGCCCGTTCCACCCGTAACCGGTGAAGAGGAATCCGCGCACCCACTCCAGTCCGCACCAGGCTGCGCCATTGAGGAAAGCGACCCTGAGGACGGAGAGCGAAGGGCCGAAGAGATTTGTCTTTCCCTCCTCGTGCGGCACCGGGGTCCAGCGTCCGACCGTCGCGGCGAAGGCACCGAAGACCGCGAAGTAGAGTGCTAGATAACAGGCGAAGGCGACGAGCGCGGCGAGCCCGGCAAAGACCGTCCCGGCGACGTGTGAGATCTCTGTGATGAAACTGACATTGATGAAAAAGAACGCGAGCCCGGCGAGGTAGCCGAGGTAAAAGCCATGTCTCCAGGCGGATCGGCCCGGTTTTCGCGGGGTGGAAAACCAGAGCGCGGTGAGGAGCGGGGCCGACCAAATCCAGATGAGCCCGCCGATATCCCACCACGGGTAGCAGAGCGCGAGGAGCACGCCGCTGAGCAGGGCCGCTGCCTCCGGCCAGTAGCGGGCGGGGGAGAAGGGGATTTTAGGCGAGGCCTTCGGAGCGGATGTCTTTCCTTTCCCGGCCTTGCGCGACGGTTTCACGGGCATACCCCACTCAAGCGGTTTTTCCCGCGCCGTCGATTGATCTTTTCGTGACGCGCAAGGCGGTCGCGACTTAGATCAATCCCCGGATCGGCATGGGTGAGGTCATCGCGGTGAGGAGCTCGTTGGAGAGACCCTCCATCACCCGCACCTCGTTGATGTCGAGGAGCGAGTGCAGGATCGTCGCGGTGAGGTTTTCCATGAAGATCGGTGAGGAATCCGGTTCGCCGCCGCGGCGGTCGCTCTGGCCGATGACCTGGCCGGTCTTCAGCCCTCCGCCGTAGAGCAGTAATGGGGCGAGACTGCCCCAGTGATCGCGCCCGCCTTTGGCATTGATGACGGGATTTCGCCCCATCTCGCCACAGCAGACGAGGAGGATTTTTTCACTGAGACCGCGATTCTCGACATCTTCGATGAAGGCGCTGACAGCGTGGTCGAAGGGCGCGCCGACATACTCCATGCCCTCGGTCACGGTCGCGTTGTTCGCATCGGCGTGCATGTCCCAGACGAAGTTCGTCGTCACCGTGACAAAGCCCGCGCCGCGTTCGCAGAGGCGGCGCGCGAGGAGCATGAGCTTGCCGATCGTCTGGCCGTGGTCCCGGTAGCGGTCGTGATTTTTCCAGACCTGTCGGATCGAGTTGGGATTCACGAGCGAGGCAGTGTCGTAGCGGGCGAGGGTGCGGGGATCTTCTTTGGAAACGTCGAAGGCTTCGGCGATGCCGCCGAGGATCATGTCAAAGGCCTGGCCCTGGAAGCCGCTCATCCCGGACGCGCCGGTCTCGTCGAGACGACGGCGCGCGCTGTCGAGATCATCGAGGAGGAGTCGCCTCTCGTCGAAGCGATCGCGCGCCATTTTCAGAGTCATGTCGGCCTGCATCGTCGCGCCCTCGCCGGGCTCGTAGGGCGCGTAGGCGGAGCCGAGTGGACCCGGAGAGGCGAAATCGCCGAAGGTCTTGATCATGTTCATCGCCTCGGGATCGACGGCCTTCGGGTAGAGGGCGATATTGCGCGGGATGCCGCTGACGGGATCGTTCATACCCGCGACCCGGGCGTAAAGGGAGCCGATGTTCGCTCCGAGGGAATTTTTCCCGACGATGGGTTTGATGTCGTGCGCCCCGGTCCCGGTGGTGAAGGATCGCACGATCGCGAGCTTGTGCGCGAGAGCGGCGAGTCGGGGAAAGGTCGCGCCGAAGGTGACGCCGGGCAGAGAGGTGCGCACCTCGCCGGTGGCGGACCGTATCCCCGAGGGCTGGTCCATCTTCGGGTCAAAGGTCTCCGTCTGCGACGGTCCCCCGTGCATGAAGAGAAACACGACGGAGCGGTCTTTGACCAAGGCTGGATGGAGAGCCTTCGCCGCGAGGAATTGGGGCAACGAGAGCGCCGCGCTTCCCATCCCGAGTGTGCCCACCCGCAGGAAAGAGCGCCGCGATTTATCTCCGAATTCGATCATGGTCCGAGAGGGGAGTATTCCGATTTTGCGAAAGGAAGACAATCACTTGATCGCGGGAGTGAGGGGGGCGAGGAGGTTCGAGCGTCTTGTCTGTAGCGGAACATGCCAATGTTCCCATTCAATGTTCCCCTTCGCGATCATTCCCCTCACGCCTCCAATCGCTCCCGCATGTCGGCGACGACGGCGGCTTTGAGGGAGTCGAAGGCCAATTGCGCGATCTCTTTGGCAGACCCGAGTTCTTCGGGCAGGTCGATGCCGCCGTGTCCGGGACGGGGGCGCTGATACAGATAAAATTTGATCTTCGGCTCGGTCCCGGAAGGCCGCACCGCAAAGGCGCGGCCGTCCTCGAGATCGACGAAGACCATTTTCTCTTTCGGGATCTCGTCGCCCTCATCATCGACAAAATCCTCGTTCGCGAAGTCGCGGATCCGCACCACGGGCGAGCCGTCGATCTCCGTCGGGGGCGACTCGACGTAGCTGAGAGCGAGCTTTTGGATCTGCGCGGCACCGTCGGCTCCGGCGAGGGTCTCGGCGTGCTGTCCTTCGAGGTAGACCCCGTGGCGGGTGAAAAGCTCGTCGAGCAGCTCGACGCAGGTCATCCCTTTTGACCGGGCGAAGGCGGCGACTTCGGCAAACATGACGACGGCACCGTTGGCGTCTTTGTCCCGCAGGAAGTCCGCCCCGAGATAGCCGTAGCTCTCTTCGCCGCCGAAGACAAAAAAGCGCGAGTAAGTGAGACGCAGGTCGCGGGTCTCGGCATCGGAGAGCTGGCGGTAGTTCGCCCGCAGCTCGGCGGGGATCTGGCTCTCGTATTTCCTCAACTTGCCACCGATGTATTTGAAGCCCGTCAGGGTATTGACCACCCCGACACCGAAGTGAGCGGCGACTGCTGTCTGCAGTTCCGTCGTCACGAAGGTCTTGATGATGACGGCATGGTCGCGGTTTGACTCGTTGATGATGCCCTGCTCGGTGAAGGCGAGGAGCCGGTAGTAGGCCATGAGCGATCCGATCTGGTTGCCGGTGAGGAGAGTCATTTTCCCCTCCTTGTTCCGCACCACCACGCCCATTCGGTCCGCATCGGGATCGGTTCCCATGACGATGTCGGCTTCGCTCGCCTCGGCCTGGTCGACGGCCATCTGCAGGGCCTCGGCGTTCTCGGGGTTGGGCGATTTCACGGTGGGAAAAGCGCCGTCCTCTATGTCCTGAGCGGCGACGGTGTCGCAGGTGAAGCCGAGACGACGCAGGATCTTCGGCGAGATCGTTCCCCCGGTGCCGTGGATGTTTGTGAAGACGATCCTGAGATCGCGCTGCCCTTTCACCATTGCGGGATCGAGGAGGAGCGTCTCGAGCCGGGCGAGGTAGACCTCGTCCATTTCCTCCCCGAGCGGGTAGACCTGACCGCGCTGGTCTTCCGGAACGACTTCATAGGTTTCCCCCGAGACCGCCTCGACTTCGGCGATGATCGCGCTGGCCTCGGGCTCGACGATCTGGGCACCGTCGCTGCCGTAGACCTTGTAGCCGTTGTCATGAGGCGGGTTGTGGCTCGCGGTGAGGACGATGCCCGCGGTCGTGTTGAGGTGGCGGACCGCAAAACTCAGGTGCGGGGTAGAGCGGGGCTCGGTGAAAATGTAGACATCGACCCCGTTCTCGACCGCGACTTTGGTGACGCAGTCGGCGAACTCCTGTCCGAAGTAGCGGGTGTCGCGGGCTACCGCGAGGGAGGGACGGCCCTCGCCGGTGTGGGCTTTGAGGAGGTGTCGCACGAGGCCGAGAGTGGCGCGGGTGATGTTGTAGTAATTGACATTGCCCGTGCCGACGCAGGGGAACTCGGGGCGCTCGCTCGCGGGGGCGCTGCCGCGCTCGGCCGGAGTCACGATCTCACCGATGGAGCGACCGCGAAGACCACCGGTGCCGAAGGCGAGCTTTTTGAAAAAGCGATTGTTCAGTTCCTTCCAGTCTCCCTCATTCGCGAGCCAGGCGACGGAGGCTTCGTAAAGCGGGTTGCCGGAACTGCCGAGTAGCTCGACAATATTGTCGAGGCTGCTCTGGAGGAGGTCTCCGGAGGCGAGGGCGGCGTCGAGCGTGGCGGACAGTTCGGAATTCATGGTTTCGCAAGGTAGGAAGAGATGGCAGGATTGCAACTTACCGTCACGTTGAAAAGGCTATTCCCCGCTCCATCACCCGATACGACCGCGTGGCGCATCTACCACGACGCGGCTGCCGGCGTGTGGGTCGATCACTTCGACGGGCGCTGGCTCGTGCAGACGCAGGATCCCGTTTTCCCTGATTTCCTGAGATTACTCGGCGAAGGAGTGGCGAGATCGATCTACTGGCGTCCGCGCGACAAGGCCGCCGCAACGGCTCCGGCGCATGTCTCGGGGGAGGTCGTCACGGAGCGCTTTCTGGTGCGGGAAAACGGGGCCTCGTTCCTGATCGACTTTAGCGCGGGATATTCGAGCGGCATTTTCCTCGATCAGCGCCTCAATCGCCGCCACGTCGGGGAAATCGTGAAGCCCGGCGAGCGCATTCTCAACACCTTCGCCTACACCGGCGGGTTTTCAGTGATGGCGGCGCTGGCGGGGGCGGAGACGACGACGGCGGACCTTTCCAAAACCTATCTCAACTGGACCTGGGACAATTTCACCGTCAACGGGCTCGACCCGGCCGCCCATCACGGGGTCAAAGGCGACGTCTTCGAGTGGCTGCGGACCTTTGCCCGTCAGGGGCGCACCTTTCACGGCATCGTCCTCGACCCGCCGACCTTTTCGCGGAACGCGAAGGCGACCTTCCGCACCGACCGCGACTACGCCGATCTCGCGGGCCTCGCTGCCGCCCTCGTCGAGCCGGGCGGGTGGATGCTCTGCTGTGCGAACACCCACGGACTGACGGCGGCCCAGTTCGAGCGGGACGTGATTCAGGGCATCAAGTCGCGGCGGCGGCGCGTAGTCTCCTGCGAGCACCCGGGCATGCCACCCGAATTCGGCGGCGACGAGTATTTGAAATCGCTCAGGGTTGTTGTTGATTAGCCCTTTCCCGCCCGAGGCGGACGCCCCCCACTCCCTCTCTCCCCCATGCGCATCATTCGGTACACGGACAAAAATTTCTCCTCGGTGATTAAAAAGCTCGATCGCCGCTCCGCTCCGCCCGCCGGAGTCGAGGAGATCGTCAAGGGCATCGTCGCCGATGTCAAAAAGCGGGGCGACGCCGCGCTCATCGAGCTCTCGAACCGTTTTGACAAGGCTGATTTCAAAACCGGCAAAGAGCTGCGCGTCACCGAGGCCGAGCTCGCCGCCGCTGACGATGCCGTCGATGCGACGACGAAAAAGGCCATCGCGGCCTCGCGGAAGAACGTCATCGATTTTGCGAAGCGCAGTCTGCGCAGGGACTGGTCGGGCAAAAACGCCCAGGGTGCTGAGGTTGGGGAGCGTTATCTGCCCTTTCAGCGGGTAGGGATCTACGTGCCCGGCGGCAGTGCTCCGCTCGTCTCGACCTCGAACATGACCGTGTGCCTCGCCGCAGCGGCCGGGTGTCCCGAGATTGTCGTGATGACTCCTCCGGGCCCCGGCGGCTCCGTCAATCCCGCCTTGCTCTATGCGCTCAAGGAGGCCGGCGCGACCGAGATTTACAAAGTCGGCGGTGCCCAGGGCATGGCCGCGATGTCGCTCGGGACCAAAACGATCAAGCCTGTCCTCAAAGTCTACGGCCCGGGGAATTCTTTCGTCGTCGAGGCGAAACGCCAGCTCTTCGGCGTCGTCGCGGTCGATCTGCTGCCCGGGCCGAGTGAGGTCGTGACCCTCGCCGATAGCAGTGGCAATCCCGCCTTCATCGCCGCCGACATGCTCGCCCAGGCCGAGCACGGAGGGGACAGCATCATGGGATTCGTGACCGATTCGGAGAAGTTGCTCAACGCGGTCAACGCCGAGATCGAGCGTCAGATCCAGACGCTCAGCCGTCAGACGCAGTTGAAAAAAGCGCTTAAGGACGGTGCCTGGATGGTGCTGGTGGAGAAGCTCGACGATGGTGTCGCCCTCGTGAATGCCTTTGCGCCGGAGCACCTTTCCCTGATCACGAAGAAAGAGGAGGCCATCCTGCCGCGCATCACGACCTCGGGAGCGATCTTTCTGGGGAATTACTCGCCCGTCGCGGTCGGGGATTTCCTCGCCGGACCCAGCCACGAGTTGCCCAC
>Ga0335396_10007290_pt1 | contig 10645 bp, 9 predicted proteins | sample FRY02_FD_205743 | JGI IMG/M metagenome (GOLD analysis project Ga0335396, IMG submission 205743) | Freshwater microbial communities from Lake Fryxell liftoff mats and glacier meltwater in Antarctica - FRY-02 (spades assembly) (version 2) | ecosystem: Environmental > Aquatic > Freshwater > Ice >... | reverse complement strand
CGGCCTGACGCAAGATCGCGATAATCTGAGCCTCTGTGTATCTGCTTGTCTTCATTCAAAATCTCCTCGTTCATCTTGCCGAGAAAATTCTACTTATGCAGCCCCTTACTTTCGGGGGGGATTACCAAACGTTCGTTTGGCTATTTTTCACCTTTGTGTTTGAAAGCAAACTGTGAGCGAGTTGACTGCCATAAGAATATTTGGTAACGTTCCCAAGTCGGGAGATCAAATTGAACAAGAGACCAACAATTATTGATGTGGCGAAGCACGCCGGTGTTTCTAAAAGCACCGTGGCCCGCGTCATGTCCGGCGGAGAGCATGCCTCCGAAAAGGTTGTTGAACTGGTCAAAGCCGCCGCGGAAGAAATCGGTTACCAAAGAAATAACCTGGCTGTCAGCATGCGGTCCGGCCGAAGTGGCCTGATCGGCATTGTTGTTCCTGACATTTCCAACCCATTCTGGGCAGAAGTTGCGCGCGGCGCTCAAGATGCGGCTATGTCGATAGACTCGTCGCTGCTTATCTTTTCTTCAGATTGGAGTCTGGAACGCGAACGCAAGCATCTTCAGGCTTTGATCAACACGCGCGTTGACGGATTTGTTCTAAACAGGGTGTCGGACTCAATTTATCAACAGCCGTTGGAATCGCTTGGGGCCCCATCTATTCTTCTTGGAACCACCGCAGACCTTTATCCAGACAAGTCCAGTGTTGGCTCTGACATTATCCAAGGCGTCGGTGTCGCACTTGACTACCTTGGTGCCTGTGGTCATGAGTTTCCAACCTTGATATTGGGATCGGAGCGCCGCCTCGCGCGTGCAAAGTTCGTGTCTGCAGTTAATCAATACTACATCAACCGAGACGTCGATCCAACTAATATCGAGACTGAAGATGGGTGCTACACAGTCGACGGAGGCAAGGCCGCAATGGCCCGCATCCTTAAGCGACATTCTGGCGATCATCTTACGATTTTCGCAGCAAACGACCTTATGGCACTTGGCGCGATCTTACAGGCGCGTTCGGAAGGTCTGAACTGCCCCAATGATGTATCCATAATGGGGTTTGACGGTGTTTCAGCGGGGGAGTTCTGCAACCCTCCCCTTACGACAGTTGCGAAACCTACCAGAGAGATTGGCGGGCAATCCATTCGAATGTTGCAGCAATTGATCGAAGGTGAATCTGCAATCACCAGGCGGCGACTAGAGTGTAAACTCTTAGAGCGGGGCAGCGTTTTAGGTCGCTCACCGAAACTCACCTTGGCCCAAACCGGCTAGCCAAAAAATTGGAGATTGAAATGTTAGTATCCATTTATCTGAAATTGGGAACGTTCCCGATATGATTGGAAAATCAGAGAGATTTCAGCAAGCCATGCGCCGCTGGTGGCCATTCTACATCATGCTCGCACCGGGCTTGCTCTACTTTTTTGTCTATCATTATCTGCCAATCTGGGAGGCACGAATTGCGTTCCAAGATGTTCGCATCATTCCTCCCAACATCTGGGTCGGAACTAAACACTTTGTGGCACTCGCATCCTCGCCAGTGTTTCTACAAGTGTTGATGAACACAATCATTATCAGCGCAATGAAACTGGTATTCATCTTCCCAGTGCCAATCCTCGTAGCACTCTTGCTGAACGAGGTTCGGTCGGGAAGTTATCGTAAGTTCGTCCAATCTTTTATCTATCTGCCTCACTACCTGTCTTGGGTCGTGATCGCTGGAATTACGGTTGCCACCCTTTCCCCGAGTGATGGTGCGGTTAACGAAGTGATTGGCTGGATGGGTTTCGGCCCGATTTCCTTTATGACTGACACCGGCTCAATTCGCTGGGTCCTTGTTTTTACCGAGATGTGGCGCAGCGCAGGCTGGGACTCACTGTTGTATTTCGCGGCCATCGTTGGGATTAGCCAAGAGCTTTATGAGGCTGCGGAGATGGACGGTGCCGGGCGTTGGCAGAAAATTTGGTTCGTCACGCTTCCAGGTATTGCCCCAACAATCGCAACGCTGTTCATCCTGAACGTTGGGATGTTTCTAAGCCAAGGACTTGATCAGGTAATCAACCTCTCAAACGACGTTGTGCGCGGCCACATCGATATCGTCGATACCTATGTCTATCGCATTGGTCTTCAATCCGGCGAATTCGCGCTCGCCACAGCAGCGGGCCTCTTCAAAGGCGTCGTCGGCATGATCCTCATTTTGACCGCGCACACGATCTCCAAGCGTTTAACCGGCAAAGGAGTCTGGTAATGATGACCAATAGTCGAAGCACGCCATTTGAGCGCGTAGAATACGTTCTGATCCTGTCCGTCCTATTCCTGATGGTGGTCGTGACGGCCCAACCGATTCTGCATCTTGTTGCCGTGTCGTTCTCAGACCCGGCAAATGTGCCGGGAATGAGTGGATTGGAGGTCATTCCTGATGGCTTTTCCTTGCAGGTTTGGTCGCTTCTCATTCAAAACCCGAACGTTCAGCGTGGTTTTGCCAATGCACTGCTCATAACTGTCGCTGGCACGATCATCAATGTTATCGCGACGACACTGATGGCGTGGGCATTGGCTCAGAAAAGGTTGCCGGGCCGACGCATCATACTTGTGTTGGTCCTTGTCACAGTCGTCTTCGATCCTGGCATTATCCCTGACTTCTTCGTTATGAAGAGGCTTGGATTGCTCAACAGCTACTGGTCAGTCATTCTGTATCGCGCCGTTTTTGCCTGGTATCTGATCATTCTCATTCGCCTCTTTGAGGAAGTGCCAGGCGAGCTTCTTGAAGCCGCCGAGCTTGATGGAGCAAATCCGTTTCAAACCCTTTGGTATGTGATTGTGCCGGTCGCAAAATCATCCATCGCAATGATCACGCTTTTCTATCTTGTACTTCATTGGAATGAGTTCTTTCGGTCGATGATTTACCTCAACGACCCGAACAAGTGGCCGCTTCAGGTCGTTCTGCGCCAGTTTGTCGTCGATGGCGACAAGGTTGGTATGGTCGGCTTGGCAAACGTATCGGCCAATACCGACGTCAACCAAATCAGCATCCGAGCTCTTAAGGCCGGGATGATCACACTGACGATCACACCGCTCGTCCTGATTTACCCATTCATCCTCAAGTATTTCACCAAGGGCACGATGTCCGGCGCGGTGAAGGGATGACCCTACCAAACAACGACACCACCAAACCCAAAGGGAGAGAATATCAAATGTTTATCAATCCAAAGGCAACTCTATCGGTGGCCCTGCTTGCCAGCACGGTCCTTGCTGGAGCAGCGTCCGCAGAAACAACCACAATTCGTATGGTCCTAAAGGATTTCATTTCGACTAATGCAAACTCTGTCGCCCATGTCGAGCGCATCGAAGCTGCGCTCGCAGCTCGAGGTCACGACATTGATATTGAGCTCGTCGATTTACCAGCATCAGGATATGCTGAAGCGTTGGGTATTATGCTTTTGTCCGGGGACATTCCCGACCTGATCTATTTCCAAGGTGGCGACCAAAAAATCGCTGATCAGGATGTATTGGAAGACTGGCGTCCGTGGATTGCTGAAACAGAGCATCTGCAAGGCGCGCTCTACCCTCACAACACCGCGCGATTAGACAACTACCCCTATCTGATGCACGTCTTCCCGCTACGCGCGCAACAACCAGTCATTCGCACAGATTGGCTAGAAGCGACTGGATTATCTGCCCCAGCTACTGTTGAGGATTATACCGCGCTACTTACAGCAATCCGCGATGGCGATCTTGATGGTGACGGTGAGAACAATACGTTCGGAACGACCGCGGGCGGAAGCCTAGGTGAGCTTGACGGCTATCTGAACCCCGCTTTTGGCATCACCGCAACCTGGCTCCAAGACGAATCTGGCGCGTGGACCCATTCACACATTAGCTCGCAGGAACGTGATAAGTTGGAATATTACAGTCAACTTTTTGCAGAGGGTCTTTTGGATCCTGAATATGTAACTATTAACTGGGAAGCTAAAGAAGACCGCTTCTATACTGGAGGCGTTGGTGTTGTTTCTGTCTCGCGGCCATCAAACGTGGTGGTCTATCAGACGAAAATGGACACCGTGCATCCTGGCACAACACTCACATTGCTGGATCCGCCGGAGGGCCCCGGAGGTCAGGGGTTGCTCGCAGTTGATGTCACCAAAGAAGGTCGTGGCTGGGCCATGTCGGCGCTCTCGGAAAACAAGGAAGCCGTTGTCGCGTTGATGGACTTTATGGCGAGTCCTGAAGGACAGTTTATGGAACAGTTCGGACTGCCGGGTATTCATCACGAGATGAATGGTAACGAAGTGCAAGTTCGTCCCGATCTCGGTTCTTGGGAAAGTCCGTTCATGATCTCCGCGAGCTGGACCCCGCCGGTTGAACTCTTTCCAGCACCGGCAGTCCAGTACCTGCAAAACACACAAACCTATTTCCTGCCTGACAACGCATTTGCGTTTCCGTCCGATTACGCCGCTGCGGTGGACGCAACGACCAATGTGTACAACGAATGGGCCTATAAGTTTGTTTCTGGCACCGCCTCGTTCGATGAATGGGACACCTATGTCGCGGCATGGACGGCCGCTGGTGGCGATAGCCTGACCGAATACGCTGGTCAGGAACTCAAGTGATGGACGAAACCACAAATGACGCGACCCTTCGGGGTCGCGTTCGCGCCGCGCTTTACGGCATCGCTTACGGCGACGCGATGGGCGGCCCAGTTGAAAAGCTTTCGGCCCGCGAAATCGCTGACCGATATGGCCGCGTGACCTCAGTTAATCAGCGCTGGCATCGTCTGGACGAAGACGCAGTTTCCCGGAATGGGCGTACTCGTGGTCATGGTATCATCACTGATGATACGCTCATGACGATCTGTCTCATGGAGGTCTATGCAGACCTCGGGCGCCATATTGACGCCTGGGATATGGCTGGACCTTTTGTGCGCAAAATTGCCTGGGAGAAGCGTTGGATTCCTGAGCTTGAAAAAGAAACCATGCTCATTGAGAGACTGTTCTATCCGGAAAAATGGATTTTCCACAGGTTACAACTTGCTGCGTGCGATCCTCGGCAAGGTGGTGTTGGCAATATGGTGAACTGTGGTGCGGCTATGTATGCGGCCCCTATCGGAATTGTGAACGCCTGCGATCCTAAGGGTGCATATGATGAAGCAATCAACTTTATGTCTGGGCATCAACAGAGTTACGGTCTGGAAGCAGCTGCCGTCTTCGCGGCTTGTGTTGCCGATGCGTTCCGCCCAGGTGCCTCAATTTCAGAGATCGTGGATGTAGCGCTCAGCTTTGCAAAGGATGGCACGAATGGAGCAATAGTCGCTGCCTGCGACGTTGCGCGCGCCCATTCGGGTAGTTCCTGGGATTACGAGGCCGTCGTTGGCGAATTACATGCCGCTATGCTGCCTTTCTCACCGATGGGCGACGACGTGCGTCATGGTCCCGAAAAAGCCGGCGTTGCGACAGCCGCGTATCAGCCGTCACGGTTGATGTCGATCGAGGAACTGCCCCTCGCGCTCGCATTCATCATCCTCAGCGACGGTGACTTCAACAAAGCGATCGAAGACTCGATTAATTCAGGTCGCGATACAGACTCGATCGGCATCATGGCTGGGGCAATTCTCGGGGCGATGGCGGGCGAAACAGTTGTCGATCAAGCGATACTTGATCACCTCAATGCGACCAACAAGCTCGATATCTACGAGACAGCTGATGTGTTCGCCACAGCGGCAACTGGCATCATGAGCGCAGATCTGAAGCGTGAAGAAAACCGGCATCAGCAGGTGCGTTATCTCGTGGAAATCGAGACGTCCGCAAGCAATGGAGAAACAACATGAAACACATCGTCTTGGACGGATTAGGAAAAGCCTTCGGCAATGTCGAAATCTTCAAAGACCTAGATCTGGAGATTGAAGAAGGTGAATTTGTGGTTCTAGTTGGGCCGTCCGGTTGCGGAAAATCAACGTTGCTTCGATTGATTGCTGGGCTTGAAGACATCACTTCTGGCAACCTCTTGATGCGTGATGAGCGGGTGAACAACAAGCCGGCCAAGCAACGCGATATCGCCATGGTGTTTCAAAGTTATGCGCTTTATCCGCACATGAACGTTGCGGACAATATGAGTTTCGCATTGCGCCTGTCGAGGGTGTCTAAGTCCGAGCGCACGCGCCGAGTATCCGAAGCCGCAGATATCCTTGGATTGACCGATCTACTTGAACGCCTTCCACGCGACCTGTCTGGCGGACAGCGACAACGCGTTGCCATGGGGCGCGCAATTGTCAGAGATCCGCAGGCATTCTTGTTTGATGAACCGCTCTCAAATCTCGATGCAAAACTAAGGCACAAAATGCGCGGGGAAATCCGCAAGATGCATCAACGCCTTGGCAGAACAATGATCTATGTGACCCATGACCAAACCGAAGCCATGACAATGGCAGATCGGATCGTTGTGATGCATGACGGCAGGATTGAGCAAGTTGGTGCACCGCGCGATCTCTACGGTGATCCCGACAATCTTTTCGTAGCTGGATTCATTGGAACGCCGGAAATCAACCGTTTCCCTGGAATCATAGACGGCGACAAGGTTGTGTTAGATTGCGGTGTGACCTTTCCTATGAAGCTCAAGTCCAACGTTCCATCGGGTGCCAAAATTATTTGCGGCTTTCGACCGCATCATCTTTCGCTCTCAAGCGACGGACCAGTTGCAGAAATCGGGTTGGTTGAACCGACGGGCGAAGGTTTGGAAATGCAAGTAACGGTTGGCGCGCTGGACGTGACGATCGTGGCGAATGAACAGTTGGAAGTCAAAGTCGGTCAACAAATCCAATTGGCATTCGAAACCTCTAGGGCTCTGATCTTTGACGGCGCTTCTCACACACGTCTGAGATAAATTTCCCAGTTTTGCATCACCAGTTTATCCCTAGTCACAGGAAGAGACATGCTCACGATTTTTGGATCTATCAATGTTGATCAGGTTATCCGAGTACCATCGATCCCGCAGCCGGGCGAGACGGTGGTTGGTGAGCGGGTCATGGATGCGCATGGCGGTAAGGGGGCCAATCAGGCCGTCGCCGCAGCAAGGGCAAGTGGTGGAACTGTCCCAGTCAAGATGATCGGCGCTTTGGGCGATGATGCCTATGGGCAATCCGCGGCGCAGAACTTTGCGCTGAACGGTGTCATTGCCGAATGCGCGATCCTTCCAGACTGCGCGACCGGGACCGCGTTCATCACGCTCAGCAGTGACGGAGAGAACGCGATTACCGTAGTTCCGGGTGCAAACAATCTGTTGGACGGGACACACGCGTCGCCCGAGACGCTGCAAAACACGTCGGTTCTGCTGTGTCAGGGCGAGGTACGCCTTGCAGAGACCGGCCGTGTGATAAGCGCCTATCGGGACGCGCGCTCTGGCGGTTTGACTATCCTCAACCTAGCGCCAGTGCCACAGGACGGCGATGTAAACCTCCTTGGGCAGATCCTCATGGCCTGCGACATCCTGATCGTAAACGAGCGGGAAGCCGATGCCGTGCTAAAGCGCCTGACACCTGTAGGCCGGGCCAACCTATCCACTCTTGCCGCCGAGTTCGACTGCCACATCATCATCACACGCGGACCAGATGGTGCTGAACTTATTGCCCCAGCGGGCGCTACTGTGCACGCGCCGAGTCCCAACATCGACCCTGTCGATACCACCGGAGCGGGCGATACATGTTGCGGCGTTTTCGCGGCCCTTCTTGCCGAAGGGTGGGAGATGGAGCCAGCATTGACCAAAGCCTGTGAAGCGGCAGCAAAAGCCTGTGGTGCCGTTGGCGCACAGACGGGAATGCCTTTGCGCAATGACCTTTTGAAAGAGCTAGACCTAGCATGAAATCAACTCTCTCTTACTTCCGCCTGCCAATGACAGCGACCGTGATCGGCATTGTGGCGATAGCATGGTTTGGCTTTGCCACCACAGGCAGCACTGCAGGGGCTTTGAAGTTCCTCCTCATCGGAATTACCTTAACGCTGTTAGAAATCTCGCTTTCCTTCGACAATGCCGTCGTGAACGCCAACAAACTCAAATACATGTCTCCGCTCTGGCAACAACGATTCCTGACCTGGGGCATTCTGGTCGCTGTGTTTGGGATGCGTATCGTCTTTCCGATTGTGATCGTTTCCCTTGCTGCAGGTATCGGGCCTATTGATGCGACCGTGCTGGCTGCGACCGAACCAGACACCTATTCCCACATCATGCATGAGGCACATGTCTCGATCGCGGCTTTCGGGGGAACATATTTGATGATGGTTGCCCTTAGCTTCTTCGTGGACACAGAGAAGAATGTAGATTGGATCCGCTTTGTCGAAACTCGGCTAAGGGCCTGCGCGGATCTGCGTGCAATCGAAGTCGTCTTCGTCCTCTGTTTGATTGTCGGCTTCACACTGGCACAATCTGATGGACAGGAAACGGAATTCCTCTTCGCCGCCGTGCTTGGCTTACTCGCCTTCTTGTTGGTCGAAGTTTTAGGTGATGTGCTCGACAAGGGCCAAACCAACGCCGCAGTTGCATCAGGTGGGCTTGGGGCATTCCTCTATCTTGAGGTTCTTGATGCTTCCTTCAGCTTTGACGGGGTTATCGGGGCATTCGCCCTCACCAGCAACATGTTCCTGATCGCTGTTGGTCTGGGAATTGGCGCTTTTTACGTCCGCTCAATGACCATCATGCTCGTCGACAGAGATACCTTGTCGCAGCTGCGTTTCTTGGAACACGGCGCTTTTTACTCCGTCCTCGCGCTGTCGATCATCATGTTGACTCAGTCGGTCATCGAGGTTCCCGAATACGTCACCGGACCCCTCAGTATTGCGTTCATTGCATTGGCTACATTGAGTTCAGTTCGGTACGCAAAACGATATTGTTAGACAAACTAATTCAAATATCCGGATCGCCGCATCGGGCTGGGAGCGGACGTTAGTTCAGATATGGCGAATGACAACAAAGTCCGCACTGTGCCAGTTCATGCCCGGCGCAGCGAACGACCGCTGTCCGCCCTTAGCGTCCGAAACCACATCTGCATCGGCATTTACGCACACGTTACAAGTGACGCTGACTCAGTGAAACACGTCGGGTTATCTCATTTTCCCTCTACCAGAGACCAAAAGCCCGACTTCCGACCGTGCTCTTGCTTCAGCCGGGCGACATAAAGGGTGTGAGGCTCAAACGTCCCGTAATCCTCGATCCTCCCGGCAAGTTCGGCACACGTGGCCAAGTGCTGGACGGCATAGCCGTAGCGCTTTGATCTGGCCTTCAAAAGTGTGAAGTCGATCATCGCTCTCAAAGCCACCGTCGCGGCTAGTGGATGCTTTTCCGCCAAGGCCTCAGCTGCGGGCACGAGAAACTCGTAGTGGTCGCCATTAATTTCGGCGCGGCGGTCAATCAGCAACCGGGCTGCGCGGTCTGGCGATGGCCAGTCCAGGAAGAAGCCCAAGGCAGGCGTCACGCGTGAGTGGGCCGCGGCGTGGTCCATGGCCCGTTCCTCAGCCTCGATATCCTCGAAATCGGGAAGCCGCTTTAGAAAATCGCGCAGGTATTCAGAGTTTAGAGTGCTCTCGAAACAGCTCCAACGGAAAGCCTGCGCCTCCTCCTTGCGATCAAGCGCCTCCAGAACCTCTAAGCGGGCCTCCTGCCATTCGCGAGGCACCCAGCGGTCGTTGTCCACCTCGGCGCGTTCTATGAAACCGAGCGCATCCCCTGCCCTGCCAGAGGCCAGCAGGCGTGCCGCTATTTCGGCAGCGATCTGCGGCACCTTTCGCGTTCTCGCATCGTATTGGGCGATGAAGGCATCCACGTCGCCCATGGCATCGGCGATGTCCTTCAGCGCCATCCCCACCATGCTTTGCCGGGACCGCTCTTCCATCTGATGCGCGTAGGTGGTCCCGCCACTACCATACCCCACTGCCTCCCACTCACCTTTCGGTGGCACGGGAACCGGCGTCGCCGCAATCGCCTCAATCCGCTGTTTGAGATGCGCCAGACCATCTTCCCCAAGCGCGGGCGCCAGGATGGCAATCAATCCGTCATACTGGCCGTAACCATTGTCACGCAGCGCATCAATCGCCGCGTCAGCTAATGCTTCCGGCGGCGTCCCGGCGGAAAGTGCTATCTCGCCCAGCAACGCACAGGCATCATGAAACACCCCGATGACGATGCCGCTGCTGTCATCGCACCGCTCGAACAGGGGCGTCGCCACCTGCATGAAGCGCCACGCCAGTGCCAGACCTTCGGTCGGATCGGTCGGTGCGATCTGCTCCTTGATCGCCCGGAGCTGGCTTTGCAGATCGGTGACAAGCGGCTTGCGGTTTTGCCAGTTCACAAAGCTACGCGCCCGCGCGATGCTGTTCAGCCGCTTTGACACCTCGCGTCCCGCCTCTTTCGGGCTTTGTGCTCCGGCCAGCTCCAGCCGCAGCCGTCGCTTGGCCACGGCAGAGCCGGTGCTTATCTCAATCAGCAAATTGGCTAGGCGCACGGTGCCCAGCGTCTCGAGGTTCTTTGCGTTCAGGGTCGTCTTCGATGCCATGAGAAATCCGGATTTGTTCAGACGAACCTTAGCAGCGGTCAAGGATAAGCGAAATGCCAACTCTGATTCGTCACTAGGACCAATATCGCGTCAGAAAAAAAGAACTCGATTGCTGCCACAG
>Ga0335396_10007289_pt1 | contig 10646 bp, 11 predicted proteins | sample FRY02_FD_205743 | JGI IMG/M metagenome (GOLD analysis project Ga0335396, IMG submission 205743) | Freshwater microbial communities from Lake Fryxell liftoff mats and glacier meltwater in Antarctica - FRY-02 (spades assembly) (version 2) | ecosystem: Environmental > Aquatic > Freshwater > Ice >... | reverse complement strand
GCAAGGGCAACACCCCACCCCACCCACCCGAAATACAACTCCAGCGGCATCCCCAACACCGCCGGCCCCTCCGTCTCATACTCCCACCACCCCCCCTCCACCGCCACCCAACTAACAATCGGCAAGACCGCAAGATTCCAACACATCCCCACCATCAACCCCACCAGATAAAACAACGGTGCCGCCATCAGCAGACAGACCAACCCTTCAATCAACAGCACCCCGAACAGCAACAGGAAAAAGGTGATTCGGCAATGCCCAGTTGGCCAACTTCGGCGCCGGCATCTTCGTCGCCGATCTTGTCGGTGTCGCCATGGTCCGGGAAATGGGAGTGGTGATGACCGCCATCATCATGAGCGGTCGGACCGGAGCGGCCTTCGCGGCCCACCTGGGAAGCATGAATGCCAACGAGGAAATCGACGCCTTGAGGACCTTTGGTTTCAACCCCTTCGATTTTGAACGATGCCCTCGATGAATTGAAGCAACTGAGTGCGAAACTCAACCAAGGCGTGGATCCCCTTCTGGCGGATGTCGAGGCCATGGCCATGAACGCCAATCAAACCCTCAAAATGGTCGAACATGCCGCCCAAGAACTGGCAAAGGTTGGCGACCCACGCTCGCCGATCCTCTTGGATCTGCGAAACCTCGTCCATGAAACCCAGATCACCTCACGTGCCCTGAAAGACCTCACCGACGATCTGAAAAGAAACCCCAACACCCTCCTTCGCGGGAAGGAATCCTCTCCATGAAACTGCTCCCCCTGCTCCCCACCCTCCTGCTGATCGCAGGACGCTCCGCTCTCCAACCGGTTACCGATGATCCCGTGCGGCACCTTCTTGAAGCCTCCATCCCGGTGCGGAAGCCAAACTTGGAGTCCCCGGCCGTCGCCATTGCCAGACCCTCTCTCCCCCCATACCTCGAGCGCACGGAGTTCGTGACCCGAACTGGCGATGGGCGTGTGAAACTTCACGACGAGCATCTGTGGTCCGAGCCACTCGATGCCGCCATTTGCCGCGTCTTGGCAGAGAATCTGCGGCGACTCACCGGCTCTACAAACATTCAGCCCTCTTCCGGTTTCATCAGTCCGGACTATACCGCCCTGGTGGAGGTCCGGATCGATCAGTTCGACCCGCTCACCGCAGGAACGCTCCTCCTTGAGTGCACCTGGAAAGGACAACCGACCCGGGGAGGCGACGCCTTGCAGAACTCCCCATGCGTCAGCAGCCCCGCCAAGGCACTCTGCCCCCGCCGATCCCCCAAGGATCCCACCCGCTCCAAGTCCATCTCCCCAGACTCCGCCCCCGCCTCCTCCTCCCAGAACACCTTCAACCGCTCATTCTTCACCAACCCCGCCACCTCCTCCCGCAGCGCCCGATTCCGCGCCTCAATCCCCGGCGTCCCCCCGTGCTCCGCACAAACCCCACCCGCCATCAACAACAGCGCCTTCAAAGTCCGTCCCATCATCATCCGCCCCTAAACGCCCCCACTTCCCCCTTCTGGCACCTTTCCTCGCCCCGCTCTTCTCCTCCCCCCACTCACCAATAACCAATAACCACTTCCTCAAATCACACTCGCACATCCACCCACCCGCGTTACCCTCCCCGCATGTCCCGCGAAGAGATCCGCAAACTCACCTCCCTGTCCTCCTGCGCTGGATGAGCCTCCAAAGTCGGCCAAGCCGAACTCGCGCAAGTTTTGCGCGGCCTCACCCAGATCCACGACCCCAATCTCCTCGTCGGTTCCGCCACCTCCGACGACGCCGCCGTCTATCGCCTCGATGACCAGCGCGCCCTCGTCCAAACCCTCGATTTTTTCACCCCCATCGTGGACGACCCCTATCTCTACGGCCAAATCGCCGCCGCCAATTCCCTCTCCGACGTCTACGCCATGGGCGGACGCCCCATCACCGCCATGAACATCGTCGGCGTCCCCACCGACATCCTCCCACCCGAGGTCATCAACGCCATCCTCCGCGGCGGTGCCGACAAGATCGCCGAGGCTGGCTGCGTCCTCGCCGGCGGCCACACCGTCAAGAACCCCGAGCCCCTCTACGGCCTCTCCGTCACCGGACTCGTCCACCCCGACCACGTCATCTCCAACGCCGGTGCCAAACCGGGCGACCTCCTCTACCTCACCAAACCGATCGGCACCGGCATCATCACCACCGCCATCAAACGCGGCCTCGCCTCCGACGCCCTCGCCGACACCGCCACCCAACTCATGGCCACCCTCAACACCCCCGGCGCCGCCATCGGGGAGCAGGGCTTCGTCCGCGCCGGCACCGACGTCACCGGCTTCGGCCTCCTCGGCCACCTCACCAGCATGTGCCGCGAGAGCAAGGTCACCGCCAAACTCGACCACACCCTCCTCCCCGTCATCGATCCACAGGTCCTCGCCTTCATCGACGGCGGCTGCATCCCCGGCGGCACCCGCGCCAACCTCCGCGCGGCAGAACCCACCACCACCTTCGCCGACTCCGTTCCCGAGGCCTACCGTCTCCTCCTCGCCGACGCCCAAACCAGCGGCGGCCTCCTCCTCTGCGTCCCACCCGACAACAAGGACGCCGTCCTTGCCCTCCTCGAAAGCGAATCCCCTCCCTGCCTCGTCCACATCGGCAAAATCACCGCCCAAACCAACTCCCTCGTCGAAGTCGCCTAGCCCCCGGTCTCCCTCCCACGGAGCATCGGCATTCCTGCCGAAGAGCAGCCACCGGCTGCGATCTACTGCAGCGCCAGATTGATCCCCACGCTCCCGATCAGCGATATCCCATGCGCCGCATCATTTCCCCCCAATTCTTTCCCGGACATCACCTCGTCGGCCTCCCCGCCCCGATCGGCAAAATGCGCAACTTCCCTCCCGGTCCCCTCCGCATCCCGCCAGGGCAAAACACCCCCTCACGCCTCTCCCCCTTCCACCGCCCAACCGCCGACCCCTCGCAGAGGGGCCGCTACCTCTGCCCCTCCCCAAAAATCAACCGCGCCCCGAACCCGGGACGCGGCTGATCCACCTTGCGGCAACACGCAATTCTACTCCGCCGGCGGCGCTTCGATACCATTCTCCGGCATTGGAATCACCCGCCGCCGCTCCTGCCCCGCCGCCTTGTCCACCAGCGTCAGAAACTCGGCCCGATACCCGTGCAGGTCCCGCGCACTCCCCATCTTCGCCAAGGTCCGAACCAAGTCCCATCCGGCATCGTTCGCATCCTCCGACTGCCGAAGCTTCATCCCGAACAGCGCCACCCCCGCCGCGAACTGGAAATCCCCGGCCGCCTTCTCCCACGCCACCGGTGCCTCCGCCACCGGCACCTCCAACAACGTGCTCTTGTCACCATCCGGGCGCTTGTAGCGCAGCTTCACGGTCAGCCACTCGGGGCTCTGCACTCCCGGCTTGGCCACCGGCACCTCGTATTTCGACGCATCCACCCCCCCCATCGGCGGCAGCGCGACACCCACCGGCACAATCTCATACAGCGCCGTCACGGTGTGCCCCGCCCCGATGTCCCCCGCATCGACCTTGTCGTTGTTGAAATCCTCGTCGCGCAAAATCCGGTTCGCATAGCCGATCAAGCGATACGCCGCCACCTTCGCCGGGTTGAAATCCACCTGGATCTTCACATCCTTCGCGATCGTCACCAGCGTCCCGCTCAGATCGTGCAGGAAGACCTTCCGGCTCTCCTTCTGGCTGTCGATGTAGAAGTAGTTCCCGTTCCCGTCGTTCGTGATCGCCTCCAGCATTGCGTCATTGATATTCCCCGAGCCAAACCCCAGCACGCTCAGGAAGACCCCCTTCTGGGCCCGCTCCTTCACCAACTTCACAAGGTCACCCTGCCCCGTGGTGCCCACATTGAAGTCCCCGTCCGTGGCGAGAATGACGCGGTTCACCCCGCCCTCCACGAAGTTCTCCTGCGCCAACTGATAGGCCCGCGTGATCCCCGCCCCGCCATTCGTCGAGCCACCGGAACTCAACTTGTCCAGCGCCGCGAGCAACTGCCCCCGCCCCTCCTCATTGATCCGCGTCGGATTCAGCACCACGCCCTCCGCCCCCGCATAGACCACCATGCTCACCCGGTCCCGCTCATCCAATTCCTCCACCAGCACCTTCATCGCATCGACCAGCAACGGCAGCTTCGCACTGTCATTCATCGAACCCGACACATCGATCAGAAAGACCAGGTTCGAGCTCGGCCGCTGCTGTTCCGGCACCTCCATCCCCTTCAGTCCGATCTTCACCAGATGATGGTCCGCCGCCCACGGGCAGGTCGCCACATCCACCAACACCGCAAACGGTCCACCCTTCGTCGGGGCCGGGTATTGGTAGTCAAAATAGTTGATGCACTCCTCGATGCGCACCGCATCCGGAGAGATCGCCACCCCCTGCTGCAACATCCGCCGGATGTTCGTGTAGCTCGCCGTGTCCACATCCACCGAGAAGGTCGAAAAGTTCGCCAACTGCGGTGTCTTCCACGGCTGATCCACCAACTGCCCATACCGTTCCCGATCCACCGGCGGGGCATCCAGCCGAAATGCTCCCCCCCCCCCCCGATGTCGTCCAACGGCTCAGGTTGTCCCGGCATGGACGGCGCCCTGCCAAACACGCTTTCCTCGCCGACTAAGACTTCCCGTCGGGCAGCGGCATCCGAGGCCCCTTCCTCACCGCGCACCACCTGGGCCATGGAACTGGAGGGAGCCGCTGGCTTGCTCGGCTCGGGCATGTTGCCCGGAGTCGCGTCGCTCTCCTTCTTCAATCCTCCCTGCAGCTCATCCCGCTTTGCTTCCAACCGCCCCTCGCTTTCCACATCCCCATACGGATCGGCCACGATCAACGGGCTCGCCACCCCCGGTGCGGTCGGTTTCTTCTGCATCTGCGAGCTCCCAACCTCCTGTCCCGCCTCATTCATCAACACCGCCGGATCCCCAAACATCGCTTCGTGCACCGCCGGTTCCAAGACCGCCCTCCCGCTCATCGGCTCCAGCAGCGCCACATCCATCCGCTCCTCCGATCCCCGCCACCCCATATACCCCAACACCCCCGCCGCCGACACCGTCAGCGCCGCCGCCCAGGCATACGGAGCCCGGGATCGCTCCCGCCGCAGCGGCGTCACGTTCACCACTTCCTCCTCTCCGCCCATCGCCGCGTCCACCGCAGCCAATAGCTTCTCATCGGCCTCACGTCCCCGCGCATCCTCGCGCAGCAGTTCCTCCATGAAGCGGTCATTCAAATCGTCGTTCTTATTCATCGGTCGGTCGTTGTTAGATGGTTGATTGCTGGTCCATGCAGTCGCGCAGGGCGGTGCGGGCTCGTTCGAGGCGTTTGCGCATCGTGCTGGGGTTGATCCCCAGCTTTTCCGCCGCCTCCTCCCCGGAAAGCCCCTCGTAGTAGTAGGTATCGATCGCCTCCGAAAACGCCTCCGGGAGCCGTCCGCGGCAGTGCTCCAGCGCCCCAAAGACCGCGCCGGTCTCCGTGCCCTTTGCCTCCCACGCACTGATGCTGGCTTCCAACTCCCCCAGTTCCTCCTCCGCAAACTCCGGACGCCGCCCCATCCGGCGGCAGTGGTCCTTCCACTTGTTGCGCACGATCCCCCGCAGCCAGCTCCCGAAGTCCCGCGTCACATCAAAACGCGTCAGATTCTTCCAAGCCGCCACGAGCGCCTCCTGCACCAACTCCTGAGCATCCGACGCGTCCCGCACCAGACTCCGGGCGTAAACGAGCAGGAGCCGGTGGTGCTCCCGCGCCAGACGCGAGAACTCCACTCGATCCAGATCTTCCTTCATCAATATTGCCGACTGCATGGTTTCTACCCCCTGTTCGCCCTCAGCGACAACATTGTGACCACAATCTGAATTTTCTTCGCCCACCCCCCGGAGTGCGGAGGCTCGACTCCGCCCGGGAGGGACGGGGCTTGACCCGCGCGGGGGAGAGGAGTCCACCCGTCTAAAGCGATATGCTCCAAAATCGATCAAGCCTGCCACAAGGAGTCCTCCCATCAAAAACGCAGATGCCCCAAAACCAACCCAGTCCGCCACAAGATCCGGCCGGGCTATCTCCCAAATCTCTCAGACTATTCACCACCGCAGCTGTCAAGCCAGCCCCCTTCCCCGGCGGAGTCCAGCCTCCGCGCTCCAGGCCGCCCATTCCCCTCCCCCTCCCCTTGCCAACCCCGCCCTCCCGTGGCCATTCTCCCCCGTGCCCGCTTCCCTGCAACTCCGTCTCGACGGCCGGTTTTTCCGCCGCGGAGCAGAGCGTGTCTTCCTGAAGGCCGTCACCTACGGACCGTTCCACGCGGACAACCCCCTCGATCCCCAGGCCGAGTTCCCCCGCATCGCCGCCGCCGGCTTCAACGCCATCCGCGTTTACGAAACCCCCGACCGCCACCTCCTCGACGCCGCCGCCGATCACGGACTCAGCGTCCTCGCCTCCATCCCCTGGCCCTGGACCCGCGACTTCCTCCGCGATGCTTCCCACCTCACCGGGGCCGAGCTCGCCTACGCCGAGTTCCTCGAAACCCACCAACACCACCCCGCCCTCGGGGCCATCCTCGTCGCCAACGAGATCCCCGCCGAATTGGTCCGCTGGATGGGCCCGGGCCGCGTCCGCGAGGCCATCGAACACCTCATCAGCGCCTGCCGCACCATCGCCCCCCACCTCCTCTACGCCTACGCCAACTACCCCAGCACCGAATACCTCGAACCCCGCAACGCCGACTTCACCGCCTTCAACATCTACCTCGAAGACGCCGTCCCCCTCCACCGCTACCTCCAACGCCTCCAAAACATCGCCGGCGACCGCCCCGTCCTCGTCACCGAGTTCGGCCTCGATACCGAACGCCACCCCGAGCAGGAACAAGCCGACCTCCTCACCACCCAACTCACCGAATGCCTCGAAGCGGGCATCGCCGGCACCACCTTCTTTGCCTGGTCCGACCGCTGGCAAAACAACGGCCGCACCATCGACGACTGGAGCTTCGGCCTCACCCGCCGCGACCGGAGCGCCAAGCCCTCCCTCGCCGCCCTCGGCAAACTCCAGAACGCCATTCACACCAACCGCGACGCCCTCCCCCTCAAGAATCCTCCAAAATTCTCCGTGGTCGTCTGCAGCCACAACGGCGCCGAACTGCTCAAGACCTGCCTCCCCGCCTGCCTCGCCATCGACTACCCCGACTTCGAAGTCCTCGTCATCGACGACGGCTCCTCCGACGCCACCGCCCACGTCGTCCATGGCTTCCCGGATGTCCGCCTCATCCAGCAGGAACACCTCGGCCTTTCCGTGGCCCGCAACCGCGGCGCCCAGGAGGCCACCGGCGACTTCATCGCCTACACCGACGACGATTGCGAACCCGACCGCGACTGGCTCTTCTGGCTGGCCCGCGCCTTCGCCGACCCCGCCGTCGGGGCTGCCGGGGGCCCAAACATCCCCCCCAAACCCCGCAGCCTCCAGGAAGCCGTGGTGGCCGCCGCCCCCGGCGCCCCCTCCCACGTCCTCCTCAACGACACCCGCGCCGAACACCTCCCCGGCTGCAACCTCGCCATCCGCCGCACCGCCTTCCAACGCATCCGCGGCTTCCGCGAACAGTTCCGCACCGCCGGCGACGATGTCGATCTCTGCTGGCGCCTCCTCGATGCCGACTGGCAGCTCGCCTTCGCCCCCGCCGCCTTCGTCTGGCACCGCCGCCGCACCTCCTTCCCCCGCTACCTCAAACAACAATATGGCTACGGCCACGCCGAAGCCCTCCTCTGCGACGCCCATCCCGATCGCTTCTCCATCAGCGGCATCCGCTGGGAGGGCTGCATCTACGCCGGCGGTCCCGTCTCCGCGGGAGAGGACGACCTCATCGACCACGGCCCCCTCGGCGCCGCCCCCTACCAATCCATCGCCACCCACGTCCTCCCCCGCCGCCCCCTCGCCCCTCGCTTCGACGGACCAGCCGCGCAAACCCTCCTCCGCCTCGCCGAATGGCTCTCCCCCCGCCTCCGTTCCTGGAACCGCTGGCGCAAAGGCGGACCACCCCCGATGTTGCGCACCCCCTCGGCGACCAGCCACATCTACCGCGACGATGTCCGGGACCTCGGCGAACTCTCCTTCATCGCCAGCGACTCCCAAGCCCGGCAACGCTTTCTCGATCACCTCCAGGAGAACGGCTGGACCCCCCGCCCCGGCACCGAAACCTGGGACCTCGAATTCCGCCCCTTCCTTCTCCACACCGCCCTCGAAACCCATGGCGGCGGCTACTACCTGCTCCGCGTCCGCTTCCTCCACCCTCCCGGCCAACGCAAGGAACTCGCCTCCCTCCTCCGTCACGTCGCCCTCGCCAACGACCTCCACTCAACATAAACCGTGGCACGACCGTCCCGGTCGTGATTGCATGGCGCGCCCAAGCCACGAAGCCGGGCCATCGGCCCCCCAGCATTTTCCACCGACCCCTGCCTCTTTCCGCCCCTCCTTCGATGACCGATCTCCGCACTTCCGACTTCGACTTCGACCTCCCCCCCGAACTCATCGCCCGGCACCCCCTCGCCGACCGGCAGGCCTCCCGCATGCTCGTCGTGGACCGCGCCGCCGGCACCATCAGCCACCAACAGTTCACCGACCTCCCCACCCACCTCCGCCCCGGCGACCGCCTCGTCCTCAACGACACCCGCGTCCTCCCGGCCCGCTTCTTCTCCAACGACGGCCGCACCGAACTCCTCCGCCTCGACCACGCCGATCCCCTCCTCTGGCGCTGCCTCGTCCGCCCCGGCAAACGCATGAAGACCGGCCGCACCATCGCCATCGGCGGAAGCGTCGGCACCGTCACCGACATCGATCCCGAGGGCAACCGCCTCATCTCCTGGGATGCCCCCGTCGATGAAGCCATCCACGGCCGCCTCGCCCTCCCGCCCTACATTGACCGCCAACAGGAAGAGGCCGACCGCGATCGCTACCAGACCGTCTTCGCCAAACAGGACGGCTCCATCGCCGCCCCCACCGCCGGACTTCACTTCACCCCCGAACTCCTCGCCACCCAACCCCACAGCTTCCTCACCCTCCACGTCGGCATTGGCACATTCCGCCCCGTCTCCGTCGAGGACCCCCGCGAGCACCGCATGCACGAGGAACACTTCACCCTCGAGGCCACAGCCGCCGCCGAGATCAATGCCGCCCGGCGCGTCGTGGCCGTCGGCACCACCGTCACCCGCACCCTCGAACACCTCGGCCGTCAGGGCAAACCACTCACCGCCGCCAGCGGCAGCACCGACATCTTCATCTACCCCCCCTACCAGTTCCAGATCGTCGACGCCCTCCTCACCAACTTCCACCTCCCCAAGAGCACCCTCCTCATGCTCGTCAGCGCCCTCGCCTCCCGCGAACTCATCCTCGAAGCCTACCGCCAAGCCCTCCGCGAGCGCTACCGCTTCTACTCCTACGGCGACTGCATGCTCATCCTCTGAGTCCCCGCCCGCGTAGCGGCCTCTCTGCGAGAGGTCGGCTGCTCCACCCCCCGCCCCTCCCAAGCCCCCGTCAAAGCATCCACCCCCTCCGCTCCCTCCAGCCCTCTGCCCCAACGGGGCAACCCATACCAGCCCCGGACCATGTCCGGGGTTCTCCGTTCACCCGAAGGTTCGCGCCCGGTAGGGGCGCCCCATGCGGTTGCCCCCCCGCGCCCACACACGCCCCAAGAATCCAGTTGATTCCCCTCCCTCTCCCCCTAGAGTCCCCCGCGTCAGGGGCTGCGGAGTGGCGGCTTGTGAATCCCGCCAGGACCGAAAGGTAGCAACGGTAGCAAGTCCTCCATTGCCGCAGTCTCCTGGCACTTTTTATGTCCGCCTCTCTCCCGTGGCGGCGGTTTCCCAACCGCCAAGCCGACTCCCCAAACGTGGTGCCGGCTTCCAGTGGGCAAAAGGCTCGCGGGATACCCACCCCGCCCGCTCCACCCCTCACTCTTCCCCGCTTTTCCCGTAGGTCCACCCACACCCTGCACAGGTATCCTCCCCCGTCGGAATCACCGCCCCACACGACAAACTCCCCCCCCAAAAAGGAGTTTCGCGGAGCGTCCCGATTCCCCCCCGGAACACAGGACGCTCCGCTACTCCCTCAGTCTGCCCCGAAAAGCCCAGAGGCTTTGTCGGGGTTCTTGAGAATGACGTGATCCTCCCAGCTGGGACGATCACGGAAAGCAAGCGGCTCCGGAGCTGTTTCAGCCCCTTCGCCAGTGCGGTGATGGGTAAGCACCGCGAATGGGTCAAGCCGGTTCTTCACTGTGGACGCTGTTTTCGCCTCCACCTCAATCCCGTCCGACTCCCGAAACTCGAAATGTAATTGCGCGGCCTGCTGCCCTCCGGCCTTGCCCAAAGTCCCCAACACCGCCCCCCGGGCCACCACATCCCCCCGCGGCACCCTGATGCTTCCAAGCATTCCATAGAATGACTGCACCATCCGCCCATCCTCCAACCGATGCCCCAGGACAACCACCTTCCCCCACTCCGGGCCTCCCTCCCCGGCAAAAAGAACCAATCCGTTCCCCACCGCCCGGACCGGATCCGACAAATCGGTGTCCCCTCCCCCCGACCCCCCCCCCCCCGCCCCCCCGCACCCCCCCCCCCCCCCCCTCCCCCCCCCCCCCCCCCCCCCCCTCCCCCCCCCCCCCCCCCCCCCGCCCCCCCCCCCACCCC
>Ga0335396_10007287_pt1 | contig 10647 bp, 13 predicted proteins | sample FRY02_FD_205743 | JGI IMG/M metagenome (GOLD analysis project Ga0335396, IMG submission 205743) | Freshwater microbial communities from Lake Fryxell liftoff mats and glacier meltwater in Antarctica - FRY-02 (spades assembly) (version 2) | ecosystem: Environmental > Aquatic > Freshwater > Ice >... | reverse complement strand
ATATATACATATGTATATGTATATATATATATATATGTATATATATCCCTGTCCTTCGAGCTGTCCGTGTCATGAAGGGGTCTGGGAGTGATGGTTATATTTGGTTAGGGTCAGTCAGGTTCAGGGTCTGTTGGGTTCGGTTCGTGTCTGATAGACGATAAGCGACCCCCTCCACTTGCCGCGGTGTCCTTGTCGATCGCAGTGAGCTCGGCGGTCTGGTGTTAGCTCATGTCTACGCGCGCAAACTGCGGAATTTCATTGCTGCACAGGCCGTCGGCCCAGCAGTCCTTGAGCCCGCCCGCCAGGCGCCCGCCCGGCGCAAAAATTCCCGACGTCTGCTTACACCACCACTGTCAGTGACTCCATCGTGTACCCCACAGCAAGCGCACGCGAATTGCCCCGATGCCCCAAGTGCGAAGCACGGGGGGAAGTCTATGCGGTGTGTTGCTGTTTCTTCATGTGTGTGTGCGTTGGTGTCTGTGTCTGTCTATGTCTGTGTACAGGTGCGCACGCTTACACACATAGCACGCTGCAACACACACTGCAACACACACTACAACACACACTGCAACACGCACTGCAACAAACTGCACCAAACACGGCAATGTGTGCTGCAATAAACACTGCAGCACTCACTGCAACACACACTGCAATACACACACTGCAAAACACAATGCAATGCACACTGCAACAAACGATACAACACAGGCTGCAACACGCACTTCAAAACAGACACTGTAACACAATACAGCACACGTCATCACCTGGCAGGCGCGTTGATGGCAATTTGTGAATTCGGAAGAGACATTGCTGCGAACGCCCAGCTCGGGGTTGCTGCAGAGGGAAACAGACATGCCCAGTGTCAGATCGGAATCTCGAAAACATGTGTCCCTGAGGGGTTTCATCATTTGTATGTGTGGTTACGGACCTTTTCCGTAGGGGTTGTGGGGCACGGGTCTGTTCCGCACGGGGAAGTACGGATCCGGTCGGGTCTGTACCCGACCCCTCTACGGACCGTCTTCGCAACCGTAGAGGGGTCGGGTCTGTACCCCCCCCCTGCGGGACAGGTCTGTAGCCCATGAAACCCCTCAAGACTGGAGTGTTTATGAAACCCCTCGAGACTGGAATGTTACTCGATCGATAGATCTGAACCGATTGATCGGTTGACATCCATGGATGTCGATGCCCAGTGATTCCCCGTGATGGTGCCTGGGCTCGCGCGAGAGGGGAGTGTCCTGGAATATCGGGAGGGGAGTCCCCTCTCCTCATCCTGAGGGACTCCCGCGGCACGTGTGGGGGCACTCACTCGAGTGTGCCGGGAGAGGCCCACTCGCCGTAGTCGCCCGCCCGCGCAAGAGCCTGCACCAAGGCCAACAGCGCAAACATAAAAAGGGAGGAACAGAAATCTCCTTATTCGCCGCAAAATGTTTACCGCTAAATCTGCAAATCTGCAAATCAAAAATCCATCACTTTTGTGAGTGAAGGCAGGAGGGCTGAGGAAAACAAGTCGCCTGGAGGGAGGGGGGATTTTCTGTGGAAGAGTCGAAGGAAAGGGCTGGAGGGAGGTGCAGGAAAATCGTCGGAAGGAGGGCGAAGGAAATGGAGGGCGGAGGAAGCGGAAAGCGGGCGCGGATTGCCACAAACTTCTTCGTGAAGCAGCAGAGCCGAGCGTTCGAGGCTGATGCCGGGGTCCAGAAGCCAGCCAAACGGGGCCGTCCGTCTGCTCCCTCTGCTGCGTGTCGCCCGGCGAAAAGGGTGAGTGCCAACTCGCTGCGAGCACAGAACGTGGTGCACGTTTTGTCCAGTTTTGTCCCATTGTCACCGCGTGCACGTTTTGTCCTGTGGGTGAGACGTATTTGGAGCAACTATGTCGCGACTCGTTTTGTCGCCACCCTCTGTGTCACAAGGTGTGATCCTGTCCAGACAGCGTCACTATTGATTGGCAGTCCAATACCAAACATTGGCAGTCAAACATTGGCAGTCAAATACCAAACATTGGAAATCAGAACAGTGTAGTGGATAGTGTTCCGTTTTTCAGAGGCAGTGTTCCGTTTTTCCCGTCTCTCGCCCCTCTATCTCTGAATTGGCTCCTCTCGGTTTTGCGTTTACAGCCTGCGGAAAACGGCGCCGACCGCAGTCCTGGTGCGTCGTCCAAGAAGCAGCCGAAGGCGCTTGCTGCGGTCTTGTCCGAGAATGGAGAGGACGAAAGTGAGCAGGAAAGCGAGGCAGAACAGGAAGCACACGGAAGGGGCGCCTCGAAGCGTGAGGTGAGAAGTACACGTGATGCGCTTGTGCGTGAAAGCGTCCCTCGAAATTTGTCAGGGTTGGGCGGGCGACAGCTGAGGGGCTTTATCCCCTACGCTGCCGCGCGCCAGAGGAGTCGGACTGCTGGCGCGGCAGAGCGGAGGGACTTTAGCCCAGGAGCTGACGATCGCCACCCACCATCGGGATCGGGCGCGTGGCGGTGAGGCGCACCGCTCCGATGTGGCTGCGAGTCATCAGGGTAGGTCCAAGTACATGAGAAATGAAATTGGGGGGTTTATTATAGGGGAGTTTATCGGGTGAGGTTTTATTGGGGCGCCTCGCCACCGTGCGCCCGTGAATTTTGACTTCACGGCGATTTTCAGCCAGAAAACCGTCCTTTCCGGTCGAAAATCAACACGAGTCTGCTCGCTCGGGCTCAACTCGCAAAAAATCGACATGAGCCGGCGCACGTCGAATTCACCGCCCAGAAAAACTTTGTCAAAATTTCGACTTGAGCCCGGAGACAAAGCCCGAATCTCACGTGTCTGGAGACGTCCGATGTCGTGAAAAAAATTATTGAAGAAGAAAAAGGGGTAACGTGTAGCACGGCAGTCCGACCTGTAGGCAATGTTTATCGGTGCGGAAGGCCGACGGCACGTGATTCAAGACTTTGCTGTTTTGAGCCCGTTGGCACGCTGTTAACTCGAATGTCAAAATGTTCCAGCACCAATATATCTAGGGGTGGGTTTCGGTACATGTATTTGGGTTGTACTCGTTTGTTTTGACCACCCATTGTTTTTACTTCATTTGCGTACATGAAATGCTTCTTGTTCTCAATCGCGAACAGATTGCATGGGCACATCCTCAATTTTTCCAATACATTTCACCAAAAACTTTGGTCGAAAAAAAACTGTTTTTTTCAACCAAAAAAAAACAGGAATGGGCGGAGCGTACGTTACTGTTTTTTTTTTCCACAAAACTTCCAACATTTTTCCGAATCTCGAAAACACTTCGCCCCTGAGGGTTCTCATTTCGGTTGTTTGTACCATCCATCTTGGATTCATTCTGTTTTCACTATCAGCGAAGTGCCGGCTTTTCAATTGCCAACATTTTCGATGGGCGGATTGCATTTTTTTTTTGGGGATTTTTCACCCCAAAAAAAAAAATCGGAACGGACACTTCCGTGATGGCTCACACGTGTGTGGTGGTGCATGTGCAGCAGAAAAGCTTTGCAGGGGTTAGCAAGCTTGCAAAAGCAGACAAACGAACACCCAAGCCTACGAACAAAGCAAGTGGCGCTTCCCTCGCAGCGGGGCAAAAGAGGGCCAATTCAAAACCCGCCACCAAAAGCAAAGAGGCTGTGAATAGCGGCCGTGGATGTGGGCGCCCAGGTGCGGCGTCCAGGGGTTCGGGTGCTGTGCCATCGCGTGCTAGGGCCAAGGCAAAGCAGTTTAGCGATCGTGCACACGGTTCCGACACCTCTGGATGGGTGCGTATTTCTAGACATATATCTATGGAGTGCGTATGTGTAGACATATATATATGGGGTGCGTATGACATATATGTATGGGGTGCGTATGTCTAGACATATATTCACTTTTGATAGGAGCAAAGAGATCTGTGGTCCACACGCTAAGGTGGCATGCCTCAAAGCCCCTAACAGCCCCTGGCAGGCCTCAACGAGAGTCGCGCTCCAGCTCAGCCTGCGCCCTCTTCCGCCGCCGCGCGCCACTCGAAATCTGCTGCGACCAATACGGACACCTTCCTCCTTTTCCTTTTTGTTTTTTTCGGGGGGCGGGGTGGACCTATTTGTTTTTTTCGGGGGGCGGGGTGGACCTACTCACGTCTCCCCGTCTCGCAATTATTGGGGGAAAACAAAACCCTGTGCACTGGAAAACACCAGTGCTGAACAAAACACAAACAGAGAAAACGACGTAGAAAAACAAGAAAAAAATATGAAGGAAAAACAACTTTTCCAATATGGAATATCAAAAAAGGCAACCACCGAAAAAAACCAACACAAAACAGACGCACAAAAAACCTAGTGTACATGTCAATCTCGCCAGAAACACACCAACCAAAAAAAGAATGGTTGACAATTGGAAACTGAGAATGAATGCATATGTTTTTTTTTCACAACGTGGCGTGCACGGTGCTTTTTTAATGAAATGTCGTTTTCGGCTGGGTGCCAAGACTTGCTATTCCAACAGCAAGTGTTGGCTCCCAGCCGAAAACGACATGCGCTCGCCAGTTCACTTCGCTGGGTTTATCTCACTCCACATGTGCTCCTGCAGCTACCTGACACGACGACACATGCCTGTGCCGGGAATGACTACAGGCGACCGGAAATGAGGATGAGGAGGATTCCGACGTCGGCGCTGAGATCTGCCACAAGTGCAAACAGGGTGACAGGCCGGACAGGATGCTTCTGTGCGACTCATGCGACCGCGGCTGGCACCTCCATTGCCTTGACCCGCCGCTCAAGGCCATTCCGGCCGGGGACTGGAGCTGCCCCAAGTGCGTTACCAAAATGAGCAAGAAGCTGCACGACTCCGACCCCAAAGGCTGGCTCACTGAGCGCCATGCCCAGTGCGACCAGCCGGTGCTGTTATGTGCGCCTGCATCTTGTCTTGCGTGTCGTGTATCGTGTGTCGTGTCGCGCACGTCTTGCGCTCGGGCGCGCGGCGAGCTGCCGCGCATCATTCGGTTGGATCCCAAACTGAATCTCAGAGTCCACCACGGATTGTAAAAAATTCTGACACAAGTTTGCGCGAACTTGTGTCCTGATGTCTTACACCGCCCCCCCGGGGGATCGGGGGGTCCTTGTAAGACATCAGGACACAAGTTTTTCCCCTTCTTCCCGCACGACGTCGAAATAAGTGGGCAGAGTTACTGGCGTGGCGGCCAAAAAGATGATTTGGTGTGGTGCCCGATGTCAGAGACTGGACGTGTGAGAGAGTGGAGCTAGGAACTAACGTGCTTGGAGAGGGCAGGACGACGGGTATGACTCGCCCGAGTGTGAGCACCTGGATGCCACGGCGGCTGCCAATGTGTTCGACACTGAGCTCACGCAAGCTGCCACAGTCTCGCTGGCAGAGCTGAGTGGATGCTGGGAGCTGGCCTCGGTGGTGCATTTCCTGGGTGTCTTTGGTGTGCAGCTGTCGCTGGTGAATGCCAGTGAGCCGGTCGGGCTGGCTGAGCTATCAGGTGCACTACAGGCTGAGGATGCAGCGTCACAAGTGCTACTAGCCAAGCTGCATATTGCTCTGCTGTCTGGCACCAACCTCACTCGACGGGTGCCGCTGGATGAACGGTGGTGGCCCAGCTGGTTGGCAAAATGGGTGAAAAGGCGCAAGGCTGCTGCCACTGGGCGAGAGGGCAAGGGAATGTCGTATTTCGAGGGCAGCAAGCTGCACGAAGACGATGACAGTAGATGTGGTGCCAACTACAACACCTTGACTGCGCGTGAGCGTCTTGAAGTGTTGCACCTCCTCTGCTGTGATCGGCTTGAGGCCAAGCGCTCGTTGCTTGTCACTTGGACTGACTCTGAGCTGGAGCTCCCGGCCACTTCAAGCAAGGGCATTGCAGGCGATGACGACCTTGACGCGCTCGCTGATGCCGACGCATTTGTTGATGGAGGCGTGTCCAAGAGTGCCAGAGACAGTGTGAGTACAGCCGCAAGTGGCGTGCCTGCATCGTGGCGGCCCAAGCCCAAAGTGGTGGACAGTAAGGGGAGGCGATACTGGCACTTTGCTGAGGCCAAGGCGCTCAAGGCCTGCCTCTTCCGCTCCACCAGGTACACTCCCACTGCTCCACGTTTAACAATTTCAATCCGAAAATGATAAAGCAAGAGAGGCGAGGGTTCTGTAGAATTGGAACCCCCATTCGCGCCCACCGGTGGCGATATGTGAGCCCCCATCTGTGCTTGTCGTAGCCGACGTGACGTGTGGTGGATACGACATAACATGCAGCAATCAAATGCAGGCACAAGACAGCGGCAGGAAAGGAGGTGGAAGCAGTGGATGCAAAGGTCTTGTCGCTGAAAGAGGAGGAGGCGCTGTGGGCCTCGTGCACGGGTGCCGAGGTGGGTGCAGGTTCATCTGATGATAATGATGACGAAAAAGAGGATAAATGCGAGGTCTGCCTTCTCTTTTTCAGCCAACGCTTTACCTTGCTACTTTTCAACTTGTGCCTTGCCCTCCTTGTACCACGCACACAAAGTGGCAGGCCCCTAGCCAATATTGCAATGCCCATTTGCATTGCCTGTGTGTGCGTAGTCTTGAGCTGCTGCGTGCTGTAGCAGCCGCTCAATTTGCGTGAAAGTGAACTCAAGCACACGCACGTGCACAGGTGTGCGAGAGTGCTGACCACCACGAACAGCTGATGCTGTGCGACATGTGTGACGAGGCCTACCACACCTACTGCTTGAGGCCTGTGCTCAAACGCGTGCCTTCTGGCGAATGGTCGTGCCCCAGATGTGACGGGTCAGGGCAGACAGAGTGCCCTGACAAGCACATGGCACCTATCACGCTAGGTCTCAAACGCATTGAGACCACTGTGCACGTGCATTGGGAAAGCGTCAAGAAGGGCAGTGTCGACGGCATCGTCATGCAGCGTGTTGTCACCCGCCGCCCCAAAAAGGTCTCCCCTTGCCAGCGCCTTGGCATGTCGCGCCTAGATTTGGTGCATGTGCATTGCATCTGCTACAGTGTGTCATGTATGTCACCAATGTGTGTATAGCCAGGGCGTATGTGTGTGCCGTTTTGACGCAGGCGGGGTGTGACAGGCGATCGGAGGTGACGGACGCACATTTGATGTGCATTACAACTGGAAGCGAGTGGGCAAAGGGGAAGGAAAGAAGGGGTCGTGGGGCATCTTCCGATCGCTGCCTGAGGTTCATCGATACCTCAATTCGCTGTGGCTGCTGGCCGAAGAGCATTTGGGCCGCCTTGATTTCTCCTGCTGCTATGGTGCTGACGGGGCCATGACTGACTTCGGGAGAGAGCGTGCCTCCGCTGCTGCCAAAAATTCCAAGGATGCCGCCAAAGATAACACGTCTCTATCCTTCGCCCATTGCCTCTTTCGCAAGTCTGCTGCTGGTGCTGCGTTGCATGTATTGTTGCGTTTGTAAAGACAATCTATGAATCTCGAAGTCGACCATCCCATACTGATTAGTCATTGGCCATCCCTTGCATGCGATTTTAATTTCTACATCTAGACACGGCTAAACCCGGTCACGTTGTTTATTTTGCTGGACACCTATTTTTTTGGTGCATGGGACAAAAAAATCTATGTACAGCCTATTGCATTTGGAGTGTCATTCAATTTCAATCTCCAATCCTAATTTCCTTGGTTTCTTTTCAACGGAACGTGGCGAAAGAGACCGAGAGAACTAGATCATCGATTTAGATTTGAGATTGAAGAAATATCACTCCAAATGCAATAGGCTGTACTGTTTTGGAACAAAAACGTGTCAGATTTCGAAAAAGACCTTGCAATGTATCGGCCCGCAGCATCATCAAGAATCCGTGTCCGATTTTGTGCCAAACTCTGCATTGAATCGAATTTAAAATTCTCATATTTTCTCAATTAGTCTTTTGAACCGATCCGTATAGGTTGTCGATTTTGAGATTCGGTGTGGTCTGACATGCACACACACAAATGTGCGCAGCGCCGAAGATGCGCTAAGAGCGCGACAGGCGGAAACTGAAAAGACTTTGCGGCGCTGGCGCTTGGTGGACTGGCCGCGCCATGAGAAGACGGCGGCTGGCAGCGGCACTTGGGAGACGCTTGCTGTCGATCTCAACATGCTTGCGCGTGTCAAATCGTCGCTGGACACGCATCTTGGTCTTGATGCGGGTCTTGATGCGGGTCTTGACGTCTCCGCCTCCTGGCAGGCCGAACAGGAGGGTCGGTCGTGCAAGGAGGTGGCTGACAAGAATGTGCTGGCTGACAAGAATGTGCCGAATGCGGAAGCTGAAGAAGGAACAAGCAGTGGATTCAAGTGTGCTGAGCCACAAAGTAGCACGCTGGATCGAGATGGCGAGGGTGGGCAGGAAATGGAGAGGGAAGAGGTAGACTTGCTCTTGGTGGGCGTGTCGGAGCTTGCGGGCAAGGTATTGGCTCAAGTGGCTGCTGATGAACAGAAACGCTTCAGGGCTGAGCAACTGCGGCTGCTTGCGGAAGCTGAGGCACAACGTAAACGTGAGAGGGTACGCCGGCAGCTCGGCGACGCTGCCGTCAGCTCCAGCAATATCATCTCTCAAAGTGACCGCCCTGAGCGGCGCTCACGCAAGGTCATCAACTATGCTCAGGCTGAAAAAGACATGGATCGCCAGTTGAAACAGTATGCCCCCCTCTTCGTCTGACTTATATACCAATTTGAGTGTGTTTTTTAGACCCAATCACAAATGTATGCACGCACGCGTACACACACACACTCTCTCTCTCACACGCACGAACTTGCGCATACGTGCATGCACACGCACGCATACGCACACACACGCAAATGCGTTGTGGTGACGAGTTTGCGTTCGCAGGTACTTCAACAATGTTGAAAATGGCAAGGGCAAACACCCTGACGATGCTGATGACTCAGACTCGGACGACAATCCACGATCGCGCCGCCTCCGTCGCGTCGCTCGCGAGCCTGTGCAGCAGCAGGTGCGCACTTGGAACACAACACACCTCCTGATTGTCATTGCTGTGCATCCAAGCTGCAATTTGGCAAGGTGTTTTTACAAACGCATTTTCCTTCCGGGGAATTGTGTGCACCTCCCGCGTGTGGGTATTGAAGTTACCTCGAAATTGATAAAACGGAGGCACCCACGGGCACAGGCGCGAGAGTCGCGTACCGACAGAATGAGCCGGAGGATTGGCGAGAGTGCGCCTGTGTGTGGCGAAGGCGGCACAGGTTCGGGGCGTCCACGGCGCGCGGCGGCTGCGGTGTCCGCATATGGCGAGCGACGTGCCAGCAGCAGTGAGAGCAACAGCGATCAGTGGGTCAGTAATGCAAGCGAGGACGAAGGCAACAAACTTGCTGAGCCTGAGGACGAAGCTGACTTTTCAGATCATGTCGACGACGTGCAAAACACGGCCGAGGGCACAGAGCAAGGTGCGAAGGGCGCAAGTGCAAGACAGCACAAGTTGATTCTTGATGACGATGCGGAAGATGAGCGCGCAGTCGCTGGCGCTGCGGGGCAGGGTGGTTCGAGGAGACGCGTCATTGATCAAGAAGAGGAGGATGGAGAGAGTGTTGCAAGTGGTGAGACGGGGAAAGAGGGGAGAGAGCAAGCGCCAGGAGCAAGGGTGGTGGAGTCCAATGACAAAGGGGCAATCGCCGTTTTGGTACGAAATCGCGAGAGGCAAAGTTGGATCGGCAAGACTGTCAGCAAACATTTTCGAGGACATGGTGCATTTCTTTTCTCTTTTCCTTTCTTCCTCTGTCTTTTTCGGAATCAAAATGTCTGACGAGTTATTGTATATGGACCGTTGCAATTGTGCCAGTCGCTCCTGCATATCGGCAAAGAGATACTAGAAAACTGTGTGTTTGATATGTGTCTAGATACGCACATTTTTTGCAATGCCATTTGTATTTGGGATACTTTGTCTGAGGCATGGAAATGGCAAAACAGGAACATTTTCTGGCGTAGTATCTAAATACTGCCAAGCAGCCGACTCTTTTGAAGTTGTCTACTCAGGTTCTTTAGTATTTTTTTTCCCCCCACACAATTTTCAGACGCTTTAAAACATGCAATCTCATAAATGTGTGTCCTCTGTGCATGTTTTTGCATGAAAGTCAAGACCATCAGCAATGTCTAGATCCATTCGCCGCCTTTTGTTTTTGTCTGTGTGGTTGCCTCCACCTTCGCCCCGTGTATGTGCGTGCGTGTGTGTTAGGGCGTGTGTGTGAGTGCCAGTGCTTTGCGCGGCGCTCACAAACATCTGATTTCAAACGCTATTTTGGTCTTTCGCCATATGAGTGCTTCAACTTTCTCTCTCTACTTGTGGGTGTGACTTTTGGATTGGTGGCGTGCAGATGGAGACAAAGAAGTGCTGCCCTATTTAGACCTCAAGAAGATGGTGGACAAGAAGATTTCGGGATCAAAATGCATATCGCCTCCAGATGCTGTCAAGGCTCACAACCGCTCGGCTCCCACATCTGTTGCGTCTTGTTCTCCTGATGCTTGTCAAGGTGACACTGCTGTTCTGGACGAGGAGTGGTCCACTGCTGCGGCTCCTGCGGCTGCTCCAAAGGAGGTGCTTACGGATGATGGTGTGACAGATGGTGCAACAGATGTTGCAACAGGAGGCGTTTTTGCTTCTCAATTGACAGGTGCTGGCGCCGGAACGGTCGAGGCAAAAGATGCAGAGGACTGTTTGACAGCCACTGGCGGAGTAGAT
>Ga0335396_10007285_pt1 | contig 10651 bp, 13 predicted proteins | sample FRY02_FD_205743 | JGI IMG/M metagenome (GOLD analysis project Ga0335396, IMG submission 205743) | Freshwater microbial communities from Lake Fryxell liftoff mats and glacier meltwater in Antarctica - FRY-02 (spades assembly) (version 2) | ecosystem: Environmental > Aquatic > Freshwater > Ice >... | reverse complement strand
ATAGCGCGCCAATGGTGCGCCAATGGTGCGCCAATGGTGCGGGCAGTCTCGACGAACGTTGCTCCGCCGAGACTGCTTTTTGGACTCCCACTGGACGCAGGAGTAGATGCCTCAAAAACACCCCCATTCTGGACAGATGCCACTAAAATCTGAGAAGAACCTTCATCAATTGACGACGAGCAGTGTCGCTTGTCATCAATCTTTGCGCACCGTCGAACCCTGGGGCGTGTGGACGTGAAGTTCGGTGGCCATCAAACAAATTAAGTATTTACCTTGCTCTCACACTCAGAAAACCGATGAAGAAACCTTCTTTGCCGCTCGCCACCATCTTTCGTTTCGTTTGCTTATCCATCGTGATCATGCCAGTCGTCGATGCGCAGGACACCAGCGTGAATCCTGGTATCAACGATTCATTTCGCGACCCGAATGTCAAAGACTTTCAAAAACGTTTTGAAATCGAAAGCCGCGAAGTTTACGCTCACCGAGATAAAATCGTTGCGGCATGTGACGTCAAACCAGGCTCCACGGTCGCCGATATCGGAGCAGGCACGGGGTTGTTCACTCGCCTGTTTTCGAAAGCCGTGGGCAACGATGGTAAGGTGCTCGCTGTCGACATCTCGCAGAATTTCCTGGATCACATCTCGCTTGCCGCTCGCGAAGCCAGGCTGACGAATGTCGAAACCGTTCTCTGCAAAACGGATTCAACAGAGCTGCCGCCAGCATCGGTTGATCTCGCATATATTTGCGATACCTATCACCATTTCGAGTTTCCGATGAAGACGATGGCTTCGCTCCATCAAGCACTCAAGCCGGGTGGTCGCGTGGTCCTGATTGATTTTCGTCGAGTCGCTGGTGAAAGCACGGACTGGACGATGAACCATGTGCGAGCCGGACAAGAAGTCTTTGAGAAAGAAGTCCTGGAAGCAGGTTTTCGAAAAGTCAGTGAAAAGACCGGGCTTCTGTCGGAAAATTATTTCGTGATCTTCGAGAAGACCGACGACGCGAGTTAGTCGTTTCTTTATTCCAACGAAGCGATCGCTTTTGAGATAATTTCAGCGCTCGCTTGAAGCGCCGCGGTTTCTTCGTGGGTTAGTTCCAACGGGATGGGGGCGATGACTCCGTCGCCACCAAAAAGATGTGGCATTGCAATCGTCACATCATGCAGCCCACCGAGTTCTGGAATGCGAGAGCAAATCGTCATGATCGACCGTTGGTCGTGAAGGATGACATTCACGATCCGTGCCAGTGCGCTACCGATTCCGTAGTAAGTCGCTCCCTTGCCTTCAATGATGTGGTAGGCAGCTCGCCGAACCCGTTCATCAATCTGCTTGCGCGCGGCCTCATCCAGTGAGATTCCGTTTAACTCTCCAAACTTCGAGTAATGCAAGCCACCAATGGTGACTAAAGACCAAGCGAGTACTTCCGAATCGCCGTGTTCACCAATGACGTAGGCGTGAACGTGTCGCGAATCGACTCCGAAATGAGTCCCCAGCAGCGTGCGAAATCTCGCAGTGTCCAGTGTGGTCCCGGAGCCGATCACTCGGCCGGCCGGAAGTCCGCACTGAATCGCAACATCAGATGCGATGTGAGTCATGATGTCGACAGGATTCGTCGCCACCACCATCACCGCGCCTGGAGCGTGCTCGATCACCTGGGGAATGACTTCGCGAAACACCGCCGCGTTCCGCTGCAACAGTTCGCGACGAGACTCGCCAGACCTCTGGTTAACACCTGCGGTCACGATCACCGCTTTACAATCACTAAGGTCCGAATAGTCACCTGGTCGAATCGTCAGTGGATGAGCAAACGGAACGGCATGAAAAATATCATCCGCTTCCGCCGAAGCGCGCGCCGGGTTTTTATCGACCAACACGATCTCGCGCCCGGTGCCTTGCATCACCATCGCATAAGCTGCTGTCGATCCCACCAATCCGCTGCCAACGACTCCAACTTTCATGACTTACTCCGTGACAAATCGTTTGGTTTGGGATGCTGTAGCGATCGCTCGTCGAAACAATCAAAGGCGATGTTGTCCCGCTGGAAATTCATTCGCTGTCGGACGCGACGCGAGAGCCTTCACATAGTCCAGCCGATCGCCTTCGGTACTGAATTCGATAGGCCTAGCAGCATACAGGTCCGCCATCGTTTTCCAATTGCGCTGCTCCATATAGAGCAATAAGCCATCGGTGATGGATCGAATCACGGAAGGCCCTTCGCGGTAAATGGCAGACGTAAGCATCGCGACATCTGCGCCGGCAAGCAATGCCTTGACCACATCATTCGCACTTGCGATCCCTCCACACACCGCAAGCGGCATCGCGGGGCAATACGCATGCACTCTCATGATGGAGTGTAGCCAGTGTGAAACCGAACCGCCTTGCGTCAGGCCCCATGTCGACTTCAATTGAAGGTTATCGAGATCGATGTCGACGTCTGGTATCCGCGCAAACAAAACCATTCCTTGTGCGCCCGAAAGTAATCGACGAGCCAAATGGCTGAGACTGGTGAAATCGTGACTCAGCTTCACATAAACCGGAACCGTGACCGACTTGCCAACGGTCGACACTAATTCAATGATCATGTCTTCAATCATGCGAGGGCTGTTGTACTCGCTCGGCGGCGCCGTCCGAATATTGAGCTCAACCGCAGCCGCTCCGGCTTCCTGCAGTTCACCCGCGAAATCGAGCCAATTACCCCCGATCTCACCATTCAGACTGGCGATGATCGGAATCGACGACAACACCGTTGCACGGTTGACGATCGATAAGTAGGTATCCGCGTCATCGCAAAATGCATCCACATGAGTTCGCTTCGATCGCGCAAGCACCCGTTGCTCCGCGGGCGTTTGATCATGACCGTTTTTTTCATTCCAAAGAATGACCTGCTCCTGGAATAACGATGGCAATACGATGGCACCTGCGCCCGCAGATTCCAATGCCGAGCGAATTTGCTCGTCTCCCGTCATAGGACATGCACCTATAACCAATGGGGAATCTAGCTTCAGTCGCCCGTAACGCGTGGTGAGGTCAACACTCATGATCAATTCCTTCTTTTGCTTCACAACAGCTTACTTCAAGTCCAGTTTCGTCAACCCAGCACGATGCCTTCGCATGTAAGAGTGACATTCAATACAGCGAAGCGTCAATGCGACGTATCCAAGCGTGGCACGATGAACATCCTTTTCCTCCGCCGCATTCGAAATCGTCTCACAAGCTCGCCGGAAATCGTTGCTTTGAACGCGGTACTCCTCGGTCTGAATCACGTTCCAGCCACTTTCAATGCTGAGAAGCTTCAACGACCGGGCATTGCTTCCGATCTTTCCAAAATCCTCTAACGCAAGCCCCTCAAGAATTGCTTTTGATTTTTGAAGCTTTGCGTGCATCAACGGAGTCACCGCAGATGCCTTTGGTTCATTGGGATCCTGGGCCATTCCAGTAACCGGAACCCACAGAAGCGAAATCCAAAGTACTGTCGTCAATGCATTTTGCATGATAGGGCTGTTTTGAAGTTGAGTTGTCAGAAGCAGGAGATGGACGCGGGGAAGTCGATGACAAAGAGTATCAGCCGTCCAAGAACAGATGGCTGGTATTACATTTCGCTTTCATATTCGTTAGTTAAAAAAAGCTAATTCAGCGACGTCTTGGGACTTGCTTTCGCGGATCACACGAGTGCGTGAAATCCAGACGCTGCATGGCGCATGACGCAACACGTATCGCGAAAAGCTGCCCAGTAAAAATCGGCCAATCGCACTTCGTGGTGTCTCCCCAATCACAATCAGGTCGCACTCGTTGTTCTCCGCAAAACGCACTAAACCTTCGCCCACATGCTCGCTCGCAATCACCTCAGAGGTTGCGTTTGGGGCAACGGGTTCCAATTGCTTCGCGGCTTTGACCACCTTGGACTTCGCGAATTCAGTGATTGGCTTGGGATCAATGACGACTTCGTTTGAAAAACCACTCATATGCGAAACGACGGAAACCACATGAACCTCGGTTTGTCGTCCCCAGTTTATCTCCGCAAACTCTTCGAGAGCCGCTCGAGCCGGCGCGGATTCTTCAAATCCAATCGTGATCTTCAACGGGCGAGACAACTTGCGCAATCCGGTGGGCCGATAGACCATCACACTGCAGCTTGCATGGGTGGCAACAAAATCACTTGTGCTTCCAAGGAGCAACCGTCCCACCATCGAATGCCCACGAGCGCCCACTAAAATCAGGTCTGCATCCACCTGCTCCGCCACCTGAATGACGGTTTCGCCTCGATGCCCTTCCTTCACCACATGACTCAAGGTTGCGTTTGCACCTGAGAACATTTGCACAATCTTTTGATAGGCATCATTCGCCATCGCTTTCTCACGCTCAATCGATTCCTTCAGATAAACGGTCGCCGCACGGTTTCTTGCGATCGATGGATCATCCAAAACCGTTATCACCGTCAAGTCGAGTCGATCGGTATGAGGTAGGTGAGATAGAAACCACGCTGCCTCCTCCGAGAAACTTGAACCGTCAGTCGCCAATAATACTCTTCTCATGACAGGTGCTCCGACTGGGATGACAGACATACCGAAATACTTGCGGCTTCTCTGCGTTAAAGACACCGCAATCACCGTACCATTGGTTTGGCACGCATTTTATAACTAAATACGAGAAAAGCCGGGTGCGTTTCCGCACACTCGTGGGCGACTTCGCACATCGTGTGTCTGGCGAGCGAGCCTTTAAGGAGCGTGTACGATGCCGACGCTTAAGCGTCGTTTGGCCCGCCTCTGCGGTATGGCTGATGAACCCAACCGCGGAAGCAACATGGGTTAGGGTTAGCGGAGGAGGCCTTTCTCAAAAGCCACTGATAATCCAGCCGACGTCTATTTTGGAGGCGTTGCTTTCCTGAACGAGCTCCTTTAAACGAGTGTTCGTCCTCCGGTCACGCCGAATAGTTCTGCGGTAACGTAACCTGCTTCTGGCCTTGCTAGCCAAATGCAAAAGAGTGCCAAATCGATCGGTTGATCCGGTCGTGCAAACAGGGTATCCGCGCCCGAGGTTTTGACTTTTTCCAAAGAAATCGTGGAGGGAATGAGAGCCGTGCAGATCGGCCCCCTCGCTACACCGATGATTCGAACGTCCTCCCAACCGCGATCTTTTCCATCGCTTGGGTCTCAGGGCTGCGTTTGTCGTCAAATAGGGCAGCAACTCGAGTGAAGGTGTGTCGTCTTCAATGCATCCTGCGGAAAGCTAATCCCCTGCAGGCTCTAGCTCTGACAAAAGCTTTAGAACATTGTTGGCATCGTCGGAGACAATATAGTAAGCCGGATTTCCTTTGCTTCCATGTCTCACCACCGTTTCACCATTAATTTTTCTTGTCACCATTCTTGTGAATGCGCTCTGCACCGTTCCGCGACCGTAGCCGTCGCCCCATTTCCATTTTACAACATCACCTTTTCCGAACATAGCTATCACATAACCTTATCAAATGCAGATTATTGTTTCCGAAGCGAGAGACGCTTCCCTACGAGGTCTGGCGAGCCTGTTTGGCTTTTGCAAACTGTTCGATCGTTCTTGCAACGAACGCTTCTAAATCAGCTGTTGCAATAAATGCGATCTTGAATCGCTGGAACGAAATTGGGGTCATTGAGAATCACCTTGCTTGGAGATTGTTTGTCAGATAAGAGATAAGCCATATTTAGCGGTTCTTCTTGAATTTTAGTGGCAAGGGTGAGGTTCAATTTCGGTCTTTCGACCTCGGAACAGGGCGGTGGACTTTTGCAGGCATCCGCTCCTGCGTCCAATGATTTGGCAGCAGACGTTGAAACGTGGTACTCTCGTAAGTGCCGTGAAAAACCGACTCAAGCTCTGCGGGGACGCAACTTGGGAAGGGATATTCCGGTCGATAGCGCGCCAATAGCGCGCCAATGGTGCGGGCAGTCTCGACGAACGTTGCTCCGCCGAGACTGCTTTTTGGACTCCCATTGGACGCAGGAGTAGATGCCTCAAAAACCCCCCCATTCTGGACAGATGCCACTAAAATCCGAGAAGAACCTATTTAGCAATCGTTATGCCGGTGGGTTCTGCGAAACCCGACCTCAGCGATTTACAAAACGCGAACCTGATCAATCTTTTGTAGGGGAAGGCACCGTTTGCAAGGAGATTGTGACTCAACGATCGAGATCGCGACTCACGTTTTCAGCCATCCGGCGAAGCTTTGGCGAAACGGCAGGGATCCTTGAATCGCCTCTGAGGTCTGGCATGCAAGGCTTGACCCAAGAGAGCCCCTGTTCGATCGAATTCAGAGTATCTCGCACTCTCAAACTCTCCAGTGGCTTGCACATAACACCATTGGCACCGAAATTCTTGACGACCTCAATCATCTTGTCATCTTGAAGACTGCTGATGACGATCACTGGGATTCGCCGGATTTTTTCCTCGCGATGAGATCGAATCGAAGACAACAACTCCAATCCGTTGCATTTTGGCATTTCAATATCCGTAATCAGCAGCGATGGAATCTGTGATTCGATCTCATTCATCGCGGCCACACCGTCGCCAACCAATTTGCAAGCGTAGCCGTAGTCTTGCAACCAAATACTCAACATTTCACGTGACACGCGAACATCATCCGCGATCACGCACCGCTTTACGGAGTTTTGATGAGTTGTCATTTCGAAGTGGTTAATTGTCAATCAAAAAAAGAATAACGTAACGGTGGGGCCAGAAAGCACATAAGAATCTCCTTCGTATTAAGAGGCGATCTTTATTTAAATTGAAGCTCATGGGCCTCCATCCTAACGAGGCATAGCAGACGTTAAGTCAGGCGTCTCGTTGGTCCCAAGGCGTACGCCCTTGAACTGAGCTTCGCCCGTCTTTAGCATTTCCTTGCCTTTCTCGGAGCCGAAATTATCCCAGTATTCCGCGTGAGTAGGCAAAACATGCAAGAGACAAAGTGAAGGATCCTCTGCGCCCGCGGGAAACCAAGCTCGCCAAGATTCTTGCCAAAGCCCCTCAATCTGATTGCGATCAATAGAAACCTGCGCGTTGCCAGAAATGGCGATGAACCGACTCTTCTTTTGGAACGTTAACCCCACTCTCTTGTCATTACTTAAATCAATCATCTTTCCCGAATGTTGGTCGGTAACAAACCAGATTTCCGCGTTTGCGTCCATCTTCGCGATCGCCATGGGTCGCGATAGGATTTCACCCTCGGGTGTTTTTGTAATGAACATCGCGGTTTCGAATCCGCTGAGGAGTTCAACCAGTTCTTCTTGATTGGTCATATTAAAACCATATTGGTTTGAGTTTGAATCGAGCAGGCAGAAAGTCCCACTCCGACGGTATTGGTGGACTTCGAAAACATTTCGAATGGTTCATTTGGGACGCGAAGACACGGTACACGTACGGCGTTGACCAAACGCGGATGAAGTCGGGAGGTTCCTTTTCATGCGAATAGAAACCGAGGCGATCTCAAAACGACTCACTTTCCTTAATCAGGCGAGACATGTGCCTAATTCAAGCAAGCTATGTGCCAAGCTCAAAAGATCGACTTGCAAGTTGGATTTCCGATACGCAACACGATCTTCCCTCGCTCACTGCCATCCTCGATCAGACGATGTGCTTGGGCAGCGTCGTCCAAGTCCAGCAACCGATCGATCGTTACCGTCAGCATCTCCATTTCAAAAAGCCGGCATAGTTCGGTCAGGTCCGTGGCACACGGGCTAGCCAACATGACACGGCCCCGCTGAGGCAAAAACTTACTCACCACGCTCATCAACCCGCCGCTGAGCGATGGCTCTGTGGATACGAAATGTCCCTTGGCAGAGAGCACGCGGCGGGACTCGAGATAGCTGCTTTTCCCAGCGACATCGAAGATAAGATCCCAGGTTTCCCCTGTGTCTACAAAACGAGTTGCGTTGTAATCAATGAACGAATCCGCTCCGAGCGCGCGAACAAACGCTTCGTGCCTACTGCTGGCCACACCTGTGACTTGAGCTCCATAGGCTTTTGCAATTTGGACCGCGAACATGCCGACACCGCCACTGGCACCGTTGACGAGCACACGATCTCCTTTCCGAATTTTTCCATGGTCTCTCAAACTCTGTAAGGCGGTGGAGCCGGCAAGCGGGATCGCGGCAGCTTGTGAAAACGTCATCGAATCGGGAATTCTGACGATCCCTCGCTCCCGGCATGTTGCGTACTCCGCGTATCCGCCGCCGTAGGGGCTGGTGAGAAAAGCCATGACTCGCTCACCTATCTCGAATTTACTTGTTTGATCGTTGGCGGAGATCACACCTGCAACATCGAAGCCCGGAATTCGTGGAAAGCCACCTGGCAACAGCCATCTCATTTCGCCCTTGCGCAGCCGATAGTCGATTGGATTGACGCTCGCCGCATAAACATGAATGAGCGGTTTTCCTGGGCTTGGTTTTGGCGTCGCCGCCATCACCGACTGCAAAACCTGAGGATCGCCGTAGTCATTAAACTGCACGGCGCTCATGAATTTAGGGGCCGTCGCTGATGCATCCGAAACCGAGTCTCTTGGAATGCTTAGAGAACTAATGGTCGGTGTATTCTTGTTCTCGGTCATGGCAATCGCTTTGAATTTGGAACGGGTGTGACGTAATCGAACACCTTCGCTAACTGTTTGCAAGTTTGATGCAAGGCAAGTTTGATACCACTCGCAAGTTAGAAGCCAACGAAACGACGGTGGTGTGGCGCGTAAACGTTCGATTCGGTCGTTCGTCACGCAGGTCCTTGAAAAAAGGTTAAAAACAAGAGGGTTATCTTGGGCATTTTTGTTGCAAAGATGAAAGTGCTGGTTGGCACACTATTCGCTTCCGGTTTGACGATACCAGCAACCGAAGACTTGGGTCTTCACGTGTTCGCTGATCTACCCGAGTACCTAAGGAACAATGATGAAGATGATACCCCTAGGCCTAATTCTTACGGCTACCATGACAATCATGGGTTGTGAGGAATCTGCGTTTGATCGAGAAGCCGATGTGATTCGAGATACCACTCAGAATCAAGCAGAGACCGTTCGTGACGCTGGTCAGATTAAAGCCGAAGTAATCGAAAATGCCGCCGACAATACGGTTGACCGAGCAGAGGGAACTGCCGATCGCATTGAGGAACGCACGGAACAAAAAGCCGACGCGATTGAAGAGCAAGGCGAAGCAAAGGCTGATGCTGTCGAGGAAATCGACCCCAGCTAATTACTTCGCGAACGCGTAGATTACGAAAGCGAGCGTTGTCAAGACGCTCGCTTTTTGTTTGTATACTCGACAGGGTTTTCCAGGCATTTCCGCAGCATTTTTCAAGCCCGGTGGTTTTGTTGATGCGGGAAACAGTTCTGATCAGTATCGCTTCGCCGGGTGTTGGGAAGGATCTTGTGATTCAGTTCGCGGCAGACGGATCAAGCCTCATTCTTGTTGCTCGAAGCGAGGATAAACTTGAAGACTTGCGTCATCGCTTTCTGAGCGTTTCCAAGTCGTCGCAACGGTCACAGCGATGAATCTGACAAAGCCTGGCCGAAAGATTGCACTGTTCGACATCTTCCAATCGCAATGACTTGAAGTCGATGTGCTGGTCAACAGCGATTAGTTTGGTTGTTTGGGGCGTGGCGTCGTTTTGATCAATTGTCGCTTGAAAGGCAGATGACAACGGTGCGATTGAACATGGTTGCGTTGACGAAACTAACCAAGCACCTGGTGATGGGCATGGTGCGGCGGCGACGGGGATGCATTCCCAAGGGCGGGCAATGCCCGCTTGTCAGGCCGGCCCCGACATGACCGTCCATTATTCGACCAAAGCGTACGGCTTATCTTTTAGCGATGGGTTGCGCCAGGAATTGAATCAGGTTAACGTTGGCGTCACTCTACTGGCCCCTCGGCCCACAAAAACGGTCTTTTGAATCGTTTCGGGAAGGGGGGGAAATGGCGATGTTCTCATCCGAGTCAATGGACGTCGAGCGAGTTGCGAGAGCTGGATTCAAGGGGTCTCGTCAAGACAAGGGGGTCGTAATTTCCGACCGCACGAATAAATTTCTGGTCGCCGCCGTAAAACAAATGCCTCGCGTTTGGACTCCTACGAGTGCCATGAAGACGCAGCCTGTTGTTTCGGATGATTAAAACGAATCCACTTTGCGTTGACCGCTTCGCGAAGCGAGCGCAACCGCGGCAGCAGCCCCCAAGATTGAACCGATCCAGCCCGCGGCTTGCAGGGGAGAGCCGCCAACAATGAGGTATCCCACGAACCCACCGATAAATGAGCCGATGATTCCGTACAGCATTGTTTTAAACCAACTCATCGGTTGTACGCCGGGCACCAGGAATCGCCCGAGGGCGCCGACGACGAGTCCAAAAATCAACCATCCTATGAATGCGAAAATCATTTAGCTTTATCCCTCGATGAGAGTTTGATGAGGTGGCGAGTCAACTTCGTTCTTGCACCCGTATAGAATGATGGTTCTTCTCGGATTTTAGTGGCATCTGTCCAGAATGGGGGATTTTTTGAGGCATCTACTCCTGCGTCCAGTGGGAGTCCAAAAAGCAGTCTCGGCGGAGCAACGTTCGTCGAGACTGCCCGCACCATTGGCGCGGTATCGACCGAGATATCCCTTCCCAAGTTGCGTCCCCGCAGAGCTTGAGTCGGTTTTTCCCGGCAATTAC
>Ga0335396_10007282_pt1 | contig 10659 bp, 5 predicted proteins | sample FRY02_FD_205743 | JGI IMG/M metagenome (GOLD analysis project Ga0335396, IMG submission 205743) | Freshwater microbial communities from Lake Fryxell liftoff mats and glacier meltwater in Antarctica - FRY-02 (spades assembly) (version 2) | ecosystem: Environmental > Aquatic > Freshwater > Ice >... | reverse complement strand
TACAAATTGCGGGAGTTTTAAATACTGTAACAGACACACCTAATGATTTGTCTATCTTTAGTGGAGTAATAGTAACAGACTTAGGCGACGACGGAACAGGAAACGAAACTAGACTAGTACAACTTACAATTTCGCCAAGTTTAGAAACTTTTTATAATACTGAACACGGGACAGCAATAACATTAAGAGAAAAATTTAGTCAATGTAGAATTAGTGGACATGATTTCTTAGACATAGGAACGGGCAATTTTGAAGAAACTAACTACCCAACACTATATGCAGGCGGCGGATTTTTTGTTGCATCGCCTGAAAACGAAGTTTATGAAACAAATAGTGGTAGAGTATTCTATGTAAGTACCGACCAAGACGGAAATTTTAGAGCAGGCGAATTGTTTAGTGTTGAACAAGCAACTGGTGTTGTTACTATTAGTGCTCAATTTTTCCAATTAGATGGGCTATCGGCACTTGCCTTAGGCGGTGTAAGATTAGGCGGATCAGGAACAGTTGTTAATGAATTTTCAACAGACAGCGCATTCTCTGCAGATTCAAATAATGTTATTCCAACACAGCGAGCTATTGCATCCTTCCTTGCAAACAGACTATCAGTTGGTGGTGAGAGTTTAGCAGTCAATAGATTACAAGCAGGAGCTGTTATTATAGGCGGCACTGATAACGAAATAAGCACAATTGGAGGTTATTTACACATTCCTTCCAATGTAAATTTTGAAGGCTCGTTTCAAACTGATGACGGTGCCGGAAATATAACAACTGAACAAACAAATATTTCAGGAACAATTGTATCACAAATGTTGTTCCTTAAAAAATTCGACGATACCATGCAATAATAGCAACGGTTAACATAATGATAAATATACTAGCGGAGTAATAAAAATGGCAGAATTTAAACTAGGTAGAATTAGATTTGTATGGAAAAACCAGTGGGCAACTGCTACTGTTTATTATCAAGATGATGTTATTGCTTTTGGTGGCAAAACATATATCTGTACAATAGGACATGCAAGTCAAGCAGATTTCTTTTCAGACTTGGACATTGTTCCAGCAAAATGGAATCTTGTAAGTGATGGGCAGACTTGGAAAGGTGATTGGACGGTAGATACTAATTATATATACGATGACATAGTTAGTTATGGTGCAAGACTTTATATATGTAATACTATACACACCTCAGCAGCAACTGCTATTGATGCTACGGACGGTCTTGAAGTTGATTTAGGTAAGTGGGATGCTTATGCTGAAGGGATTGACTGGAAAGGCGACTGGGCTATTAGTACTCGCTACCGTATAAACGATTTTGTAAAATACGGCGGCTCAACTTATGTTTGTAATACACTACACGTATCTGCTGCAACTATCTCCAACGGATTAGAAACTAATTCATCTTACTGGGATATATTTAATCAAAGTACAGAATACAAAGGCGAATGGACTGCAAGCATTAGATATAAACTAAACGACTTAGTTCGTTATGGTGCTGGTATTTGGATTTGTTTAACTGCACATACGTCAGCAGGTACATTTGGAGCAAACTCAGCAAACTGGACTAAGTTTGTAGAAGGTTTCCAATATGAAAATGATTGGAGTCCTGTTGTACCTTATCAGTCAGGCGATGTGGTGCGCTACGGTGGAAACCAATATATTTCAACAACATCAAACACCGGAAGTATTCCGTTTGATAATCCAAATGATTGGGATTTATTTACAGAAGGGTTCCGCTTTATTGGTGATTGGAATGAAGACAGCGCTAATCAACATTATAAAGTTGGTGAAGTAATACGCTTAGGTGGATTTACATATGTTTGTGTACAAGACCATGAAACAGGTCAACAACCTCCAAACGCAGAATACTGGAAACTAATTAATGAAGGTTTCCGCTGGAGAGGCGTATGGATTGACGACCAAGAATATTATCAAGGTGATGTTGTACGCTACGGCGATAACAGCTACTATTGTGTTCTTGGACACATTTCAGAAGGCGATGACTATTCAACAGAAACAGCAGTTCAGCCAGGTGGCGGCGCACAAGGATCTCGTCCAGACTTAGCAGACAGCGGCCAATACTGGAGTATTCTTGCAATTGGAACAGAACAAAGTGTCCTTACTACAGCAGGCGATTTAGTTTACTATAGTGGAAGTGCTCCAACAAGATTACCAGTCGGCCTAGAAGGCCAAGTATTAAAAGTAAATACAGCCAGACTTCCAGCTTGGCAGTTCTTATCTAGTATAGAAGATGTTTATTTTGTAGCAGAACATGGTAATGATTTACCGTTTCCAACACGTGGCGTTACAATTGATAGACCATTTAAAACTATCCGTTATGCAGCTGAGCAAATTGAAAAAGGAACTAAGAATCCTGTTGCACAACAGCTAATAGAACTTAATAGATCATTTATACAAAGAGAAGTGAGTTCTTGGATTAGAGATCAAGTAGATAATGCTACTGGCGGAAGTATCTGGGAAAACTTTGTATATGACACTATAAAATGTGAGCGCGATGTGGGATTTGTACTTGATAGAATAGTACACGATATGGCACACGGCGGCAATTTGAAAACTCGTGCTGCCGCACAGACGTTCTTGAATGCATTAGCCGACGGACCTTACTCAACAGCAGCAGAAAATAACGGAACAGGCGCTTACGGTAATTTAATAGCAGAAGGTGATCAATCAGTTGCAGCATATAACTATATGCTTACTCTTATTGGTAACGCATTGTCTAATACTGCTCCTACATTAATATATCAAAATGTAACAGATGATTCAACTGCTATTATTGATCAATATATTAACATTACCATTACAGCAGAAGCAGGCGCATTAACACGTCTTACTTCACTTGCTAATATTATTATTAATGCAATAGACACTGGACTAGTAAGTAGTATCCCTGCTCGAGATGTTCCGCAAACTCTACTTAAAGTTTCAACAGGTAAGCATTATGAAGTGCTACCAATAATTGTTCCCGCATACTGTGCAATAATGGGAGAAGAACTTCGTTCAACACAAATTAATGCAGCATTGGGAACTATTCCTGCAAGTGACAGTACGTACACTATTGAAATTTATGATAGAATTGCAGACGTTGTAAGTGATATTGTTGTAGGTACATCAGTAACTCCAACAACAGGAAATACAACAGCACAGTTTCAAGACTGGCCCCACGCAATTACAGCTCAATCAACTAATGTTACAGACCTAGTCAATGTAATGAAGTACCAAACAGATTACTCGTTAAACACAATGCATACTGCATACTTAACGGAACCTGTAACATTTATTGGATCTGCACAAGAAACTGCTATAGAAAATATTAAAGCAAATATTAACTTTATTGTTGAAGAAGTAATTGCGTATCTAGCTGATCAATACCCAACACTGCGTTATGGTAAAACTGACACTCGCAGAGATTCACGTTATGTAATAGATTCATTGATTTATGATTTAACATATGGCGGCAATGCACAAGCAGTTAAAACTGGTCTAGCATATTGGGACGGCGATGATAATACAATACCACAAATTCCAGCATCTATTAAAGCAGCTACCATTGCCTCTTTGAACTTCTTAAAAACTACAGCACAAAGTGTTGCAGGTAATAGTTCAATTGCAAGTCCTTATCAAGCTACAGTTGCACAAGTATTAACTGGAAATGTTGGTAGTATTACAGAGATTGCAAATAATGTTGAAGACATTATTGATATTCTTGACAACGGTCCAACTGCTGTAAGCACAACAACTACACTAGTTGACCCAACTCCTGCAAACAGTGTTAATACAACTACTGCACTAATTAGTGCAAGCGGCACATTAGATTCAGCAGCAGCTACTATACAGGCCGATACCATTAGCTGGATCAACAGCAACTATCCTACCTTAGTATACAATAGTGCTAAGTGTTCAAGAGACATTGGTATTATTCTTAAAGCAGTTAGATTTGACTTTATGTTTAACTCTAATTGGCAGACACTTAAATCTGCACATGCATACCTAAGAAAGACTGCTACTGAAGTTTACACATTAAATCAAAAAGCAGTAACTAGAGCTGCAATTAAATATGCACTAAGTACAGAAGCAGTAGCAAACGTAGGTGGTAACACTACTGCAATTGCTAGAATTAATTTAAGTGCTACTATAATTGATCAAATGATATTTGGCGCTACTAATGAAGGTAGTGTATGTCAAGTTGAAGATCAAAATGCATACTATGCAATGCTACAGCTAGAGCGCAATAGAGAGTTTATTATATCAGAAGTTACTGCATGGATGAATTATAACTATGTAAACTTTGATGACTTTTATAATTCAGCAACCTGTGCTCGTGATATTGGTTACATTATTGATGCTGTAAGTTATGATTTAATTACTGGTTCTAACTTTGCATCAAGTGTTGCCGGCGCAGCATATTATAGAGCAGTTGCATCTGCACAAAATGTTGTTAACAATCAGTTAAAACAAACAATTGCTGCTATTAAAGAAGCAAGAAGATTGACAATTGAAGTTACTGATTCTAGCTTATATTCTAATATTGCTCGATCTTATGCAATTATTTTAGACATACTTGAAAATGGGTTAACAGCAGTACCTACTTATACATTCCCAGACAATGGTACTTCGGTAGCTGCTGATAGTACAACTGCTGGAACATTTATAGCAAATAGAGCAACTTATGTTTCTAGCATTTCAAGTTATCTAAACACTAACTACAATGCACAGTGGGTTGCACTAGGCGCAGGCGGTCAAGCAACATGCCAGCGCGATGTTGGCTATATTGTTGACGCTGCGACTTTCGACATATTATATGGTGGAAATTATCAATCAGTTATTGCTGGTGATAGTTACTACTCATACGGTACTCTGCAAATTGGCGATGGAGATGAAAAAACAGCAACACTGGCAGCTCTTACAGAACTAAAATCGTTGCTATCTGCAGATGCAGAAGCAGCAAGCCAGGCAGCAGTCGAAAGCAATGCAGATGATGTAATTGCAATCGTTACTAACGGTGCAGGAACAGTTGCTAAAGTTTATCCAGTTGCAACAGGTGAAACTGCAACAATACAAAGTACATTTAGTGCAATACAGAATGCTAACAGTTTCATACCAACTAATGTTACAACATACATTACTAATACATTTAGTTCTTATACTTACAACTTATCGTTATGTTTAAGAGACGTCGGTACGTATATTGATGCATTAAAATATGATTTAAAATATCCAGGTAACTACAAGTCACGCTATGTTGCTCGTTATTATGCTAATGCAGTAACAGGTAGCCGAGAAGAAGACATGTTCTATCTAAGAGATGCAACTGGCTTAAGAGATTGCACATTACTAGGATTAAACGGTGATTTAACTCCTGCAGGCATATATGGTACAAGTCGTGTTACTGCTGGCGCTTACGCAAGTCTTGATCCAGGATGGGGACCAGACGATTTTACAACATGGATTATTTCACGATCGCCATATGTTCAAGGTCTAACTACATTTGGTAATGCAGCAATTGGTCAAAAGATTGATGGCCATTTACACAACGGTGGCAATGACTCAATCGTGTCTAACGACTTTACACAAGTTATTAGTGACGGTATTGGTGCGTGGATTACTAATAATGGTAGAGCAGAACTTGTGTCAGTGTTTACATACTACTCGCATATCGGTTACTTGGCAGAAAATGGTGGTCGTATACGTGCTACTAACGGTAACAATAGTTACGGTGAATTTGGCTCTGTTGCAGAAGGCACCGACGCTGATGAAACTCCAGTAACAGCTATTGTTGATAATCGTACACAGTACAATGCTACTATTAGTACTGTTAATGTAGACCAAAATCAAATTCTTGTACTTGAATACGGACATGCAGGTAATGACTATACTGAAGCAGCAATAAATATATTTGGTCCAGGAACAGGTGAAGTACTAGTTGCTGATGAATTCCGTGATAATGCTGTAAATTATGCATTTGTAGATCAAGATGCAGATCCCGATGTAATCATAGGCGGTAGTAACTATCTAGTAGTAGGCAATACTGCACAAAGCGGAAGTACCACTGGCATATTCCTAGCTGCAACTGACGGCAATCTAAGTAGTACATATCCAGGTATGAAAATAGTTATTAGCGGTGGCTCAGCAAACGGCCAATACGCTATTGTTAATACATACAATTCTGGTACTAAAGAAGCAACAGTTATTCGAGAAAGCGACGGAATAGCAGGATGGGATCATTATGTATCAGGTACGCCTATTATTGCACCTAACTCAAGTTCGACCTATAAAATTGAACCAAGAATTGCATTTACTGCTCCTGCAAAATCAAATGCTGCAATAACATTACCAGCAGCCACTACTTGGGGCGATGTTAAATATATTGAAACAGCAGCTCAATATACTAGCATTAGCGCAACAGGCGGCAGCGGCAGTGGATTAACGTTTGATGTAACACGTAACGGCAGTAAATATTACCTAACAGTTAATAATGCTGGTACAGATTATACACGTTTAAATACTGTAACTATTGCAGGTACAGCCGTCGGTGGCGCAAGCACAGCTAACAATATTACTGTAACATTAACTACACTTAACAGTGTTAGTGGTGCAGTAGTCGACTATGACTTTACCGGACTAGCACAAACAGGTAAGTTCCTTGCTATTGGTGCAGGTACAAATGGTGCGTTAAGCGTAGATGGCGAATCATGGAGTATAGAAACACTTCCTTCACTAGGGGCAGGTTTTTGGAGCAGAATTGCAAGCGGTTTACAAAATGATGGTTCATCAACCTTCCAGCCAAGTGCTGTAGTACTTGTAGCTGACGGCGATAGTACTGTTGCATACAGTGAAGATGCTGATACTTGGAATACATCAACTCTACCAGTAGGAATGGATACTAGTGCAGAAACTAGAATTGCATACGGAAATGTTGTAGGCTCAGTAACTAATAGATTTGTTGTTATTAGTAGTGCAGACAGAGATGTTGCATATAGTGATAACGGCGGCGCTACTTGGACACTAACAACAGATGCATTAAGTAATATAGGATTCGATCACATAGCATATGGCGCAGGCAAGTTTGTTGCTATTAATATCGGAACTACTAGTGCAGCATATAGTGCAGATGGTATTACTTGGATAGGCGCAACTGCTCCAGCAGCATTTGCAGCAGTAACAGACATTGTATGGGGTAACGGTAAGTTTGTGGCACTAGGTGGCGCTAACGGTATTATGTTCAGCTTAGACGGTGTTACATGGTATGAAAATGCACTAACATTGCCATTGACTGTAACCGAACGTAGACTTGCATATGGACAAGGTATGTTTGTTATAACATCAGATGATACTGATCAAGTTCTATACTCGCAAGACGGATTGTACTGGCAAGCATACACTCTTACTACAACTATTACAGGCGGCTACAATGCAATAGCATTTGGTAATCCTGCTAGAGAAGGTAAGTTTGTGATACTTCCGAATGCAAGCGGCACAGGCGGAGTATACGCTAAGATTGGCGCAACTACAAAAGGTCGCGCAAGTGTAGCAAATGAGCAAATATTTGAAGTTAGAATTATAGAACCTGGTTCAGGATACGCAACTGCTCCAAGTGTTACAGTAACAGATCCTAACAATATTGTCGATGTTATATTAGTACCAAGACTAGGTGACGGAGTATTAGGACAGCCAACATTTGTTAACAGGGGTACAGGCTTTACAAGTTCAACAGCAGAAGTTGATGCACAAAATTCAAATGGTGGTGCTGACTTCCCACAAACCGGAACGTTTATTGCTGTTAGACGCCTAAGTGCTAGACCAGTTAACGGGTCAAATATTGAATTTGCTAGTTTACCAGGTGAATTTTATAAACTAGTTAATACTATTAGTTTTATAGGCACTAATGCAGGAACATACACAGGCTTTTTACAACTTAGTCCTGCTATAGCAGTTAAAGACTCACTACCAGACGGTGACACTGTAGAACTACGTATTAGATTTAGTCAAGCACGGTTAACAGGTCACGATTTCTTAGACATTGGTACTGGTGGATTTACGAGTACTAACTATCCAAATACCCCGTTACAGCAACCAGTTCAATCTAACGAAACTGTTAACGCAAACGGCGGACGAGTGTTCTTTACAGCAACTGATCAAGACGGTAACTTTAGAGTTGGCGATTTGTTTAGCATTGAGCAAAGTACTGGTGTTGCAACATTGAATGCTGATGCGTTTAATATTGCCGGACTGCAAGAACTATCACTAGGCGAAGTAACACTAGGCGGTAACAGTGCAAGTATTAACGAGTTTAGCACTGACCCATTCTTTACTGCTAATAGTGATAGTGTAGTGCCAACTCAACGTGCAGTTAAAGCATACATCGAAGCACAAATTGGTGGCGGCGGCGCAACACTTAACGTTAACAGCGTGACAGCAGGTGACGTGTTTATTGGGACCGATACTATTACAACGCTGAGCGGAAGTTTGCTAAATATAAGAGCGAACGTGGTATTCAGTGGAACTGTACTTGGTTTACCTCTAGCATATAACTATTTCTTAAGATAAGGACGGAGATTAAAAATGGCAAACGGAATATTAGGATCGGCAGATCTATTAGCAACAACAGATACAGAAGTTTACGAAGTACCGGTTAGTACTTTTAGTGTAGTAACAGTAAGTTTTTGTAATAAGAATGCAACATCAATAACTGTTAGATTAGCAGCTACAAAACCGGCAAATACTTCAACACCGGCAGCAGATGATTATTTTGAATATGATGCACAAATTCTACCAGGTGGTGTGTTAGAAAGAACAGGTTTAGTTTTTGAAGCAGGAAGAAGAATATATGCTTATTCATCGGCTGCTAACACTGTAGCAATGGTATACGGTATAGAAACAGTAACCGCTTAAAGGAAAATAGATTATGGCTAGAAGAATAACATCAGGAATATCAGGAAGGTCTATATTAGGATCATTAACTGCATTAAATAACAGTTTGCAATCAGTTGTTTTAAATGCAAATGTTGTACTAGAACCTAACGGTACTGGAATAGTTCAATCTACAGCACATTTGCAAATTAACGACGGTAGCGCACTTAGACTTGCTGATGCTGATTCTAGTGCATATGTTGCTTTTAAATCACCTGCAACATTAGGTGCTAGTTATACATTGACATTTCCAGCAAATGACGGCGACAATACTCAAATGCTTCAAACTAATGGTAGCGGTGTATTAACATGGGCTGCTCCATTTGTATCAATTACTGATCAAGTAGCTGATGGAACAGTATACTATCCTACAATAATTACAGGTACTAGTGGCACAACTGCTGAAGTTAATACCTCAAGCTCAAAACTATCATTTGTACCGAGCATTGGAAGACTAAGCGTAACAGCAATTACAGCTGGTTCGGCTATAATCTCCGGCGGGTCTATTGACGGTGCTAATGTTGGTGCAACTACAGCAGGTACTGGTAGATTTACAACTATTACTGAAACTTCAAGTATTGCGTACAAAGAAAATATAACTCCTATTACAAATGCACTCGATGCAATCCTTCAACTAGTGGGTGTTACATACGATCGTAAAGATGGTAGTACTAAAGGCGAAGCAGGTTTAATCAAAGAAGAAGTAGAAAAAGTATTACCTAATCTTGTAAAAGATGACGGAATTCATTATACAAAACTAACAGCATATCTAATTGAAGCAGTTAAGAGTTTAAATGACGAAATTTATCAACTCAAAAAAATAAATTAAAAAAGGATTAATAATGGCGCATTTTGCTAAAATTGATGAAAACAACACGGTGATAGAAGTTATTATCATTGATAATAGAGAAATACAAGAATCAAATTTTCCAGACAGTGAAATAATTGGAAAAAAATACATTGCTGGTCTCGGATTGACAGGTAAATGGCTGCAAACAAGCTATAATGGAACTTATAGAAAAAAATATGCTAGTATTGGATACACATATGACAACACTATCGATGCGTTCCTGCCGCCTGCGGTATTTAAAAGTTGGGTTTTAAATGAAAACTTTGAATGGACAGCACCAATTCCCTATCCGTCCACAATAGATAAAATATATAATTGGGACGAAGATAAACAAAGTTGGGTAGAAATTGGAGAGTACACCCGATCAAATACTACAGACATACAACCGTTAACCACTACTCACAAATTACCAGAACCTGATTACGAGATAAAATAATGTGGATTGACAAAGAATATGCACAAGCAAGATATAATATTTGTAAGTCTTGCAATAATTTTATTCCAGCAGTGCATTTGTGTAGACAATGTGGATGCTATATGAAATTAAAAGTAAAACTTATTAGTGCAGAATGCCTTTTAAAGAAATGGGGAAAATATGCTGTTGCAAAGTTAGATACTGTTAAAAAGAAACTGATTAAAACAAATAAATATACAATAAAGGTACAGGATATAAATGGCAACGTTAAAAAATACTAATATCAGCGACACAGGATTTGTAAAATTACCAGTAGGTACCACTGCACAGCGTCCATCTCCAGTCACCGGCGATCTTAGATATAATTCTGCAAGACAGGCTACAGAAGTGTATGTGAGTTCTACATGGGAAAACACAACGCAGCGTGAACTACGAGCAAATCTAATATTTGAGTACAATGCCAACAGTT